>Ga0129312_1001854_pt1 | contig 11392 bp, 9 predicted proteins | sample O827metagenome_FD_94434 | JGI IMG/M metagenome (GOLD analysis project Ga0129312, IMG submission 94434) | Orangutan group fecal microbial communities from Wisconsin, USA - O827 metagenome | ecosystem: Host-associated > Mammals > Digestive system > Large intestine > Fecal | place: USA: Wisconsin... | reverse complement strand
TCCTGCAAAGCTTCCACAGTATTCCATAAGCTCCGGATCTCCCTGTGGAAAAAGGAACTGAGCAGCACCCATCAGATAGGTTCCATGGTCTTTAAATGCCGCACCACTGTATTTCCTGTCTGAAGAAAAGGGAACTGTATGATCCAGAGCCATGTCCTGTGATACCCTGAAACGTTTACGCAGGGCATCTGCAGTTGCATTCTGATCATTGAGAACTGCCAGGAGATTCCCCATGATGTGTTGTATTTCATGGATTTCCGGTGAATCCTCTTCTGTTGTTTCTGTATTTTGTGTATTTTCCGTCCGGACCTCTTCCTGTGCTTTGGGGGCTTCCCCTGACAGTGTTTCTCCCCCGGAGACAGGTTCAGTGCTTCCATCCTCTTCACTGATCTTCTGTACAGCTTCTGTATCCGGCTCGTCCTGACATGCAGGAAGGACTTGTTCCTCAGAGTCCGGCTTCGGCGGATAGCTTTTTATCCCTTCCACACACATGGTGCCCTCTGTGATGGTTCCTGTCTTGTCCAGGCACAGGGTATCTACACGGGCCAGTGTCTCAATACAGTACAGCTCCTGAACCAGAGTTTTTTTCTGGGCAAGTTTCAGTGCGCCCAGTGTCAGTGCCACACTGGTAAGAAGCACCAGACCCTCGGGAATCATTCCCAGCACTGCTGCTACCATATTTACAACGGAATCCCGGATATTATCTCCCACAAAATAGTACTGCTTATAAAAAAGCATCGCACCAAGCGGCACGATAATGATACTGATCACCTTAAGGATCGCATTCAGCGAATTCCGCAGCTCTGAATTATGACGTTTAAATTCTTTCGCCTCGCTGGTGATCTTGGCTGCATAATTGTCTTTGCCTACGCGGATCACCTGGCAACACGCCTGACCGGCAGTGACAAAACTGCCTGAATAAAGCTCATCTCCCGGATTCTTCGGCAGATTATCTGCCTCTCCGGTAAGGAGCGACTCATTGACTTCCACATTCCCCTCAAGGATCTTTACATCAGCCGGAACCTGCTCTCCCGTTTTCAGAAAGATCAGATCATCCATTACCAGCTTCTCTGTGGAAATCTTCCATTTCCTGCCTTCGCGCAGGACAACTGTTTTGGATTCTGTAAGGATTGCCAGATTGTCAATAGTCTTCTTGGCACGGATCTCCTGTATGATACCAATTACCGTATTAATCAAAATGATTCCTACAAACATGGAGTTTTTGTAGGAACCAACAAGAAGCACGAGAACCAGCAGCACCAGGTTCAGAAAGTTGAAGAACGTCAGTGTGTTCTCCAGAACGATCTGTTTATAAGTCCTGGTGTTGGGGTTGTCGTTATAATTTACCTGGCCTTGGGCAATTCTTTCCTGAACCTCTTCGTTCGTAAGTCCTGTCATGTACTATATTACCTGTCCTTTCAATGGCTTACGGGCTCAGCCGGCTCTCTTAACGGAACCGACGGCAAACTGCTCATGTCTTTCTTTGTATAGGTAACCGATCCGGCGATTTAGTACTCTTCCTCAGTATCCTCTTCACCTTCATGGATATCAGACTTCGGTTTGGAAAGTCCGTCGATCACAATGTGATGCTTCTGAGCATAATCCCAGAGTGCCGCATGGATTGCTTCCTCAGCAAGAAGGGAACAGTGGATCTTTACAGGCGGAAGTCCGTCCAGAGCTTCCATAACTGCCTTGTTTGTTACCTCCATGGCTTCCTCAATGGTCTTACCCATTACAAGCTCAGTTGCCATACTGCTGGTTGCAACTGCTGCACCGCAGCCAAATGTTTTGAATTTACAGTCTTTGATAATATGAGTTTCGTCATCAATGTCAAGGAATATTCTCATAATATCACCGCATTTTGCATTTCCTACAGTACCCACGCCGCTGGCGTTCTCAATTTCTCCTACATTACGTGGATGCTGAAAATGATCCATTACTTTCTCACTATACATCTTTTTTTCCTCCTGGCAAGTGTTTTTAGGCTTTATTTATTCTTTTTCATAAAATCTTCATATAACGGAGACATGCTTCTCAGATTCTGAACAATATCTTTCAGCTTATCAACTACAAAGTCGATATCCTCCAGTGTCGTCTCATCGCTTAATGTCATTCGGAGGGATCCGTGTGCGATCTCATGAGGCAGCCCGATGGCAAGAAGCACATGGGAAGGATCAAGGGATCCTGATGTGCAGGCAGAACCGCTGGATGCACAGATTCCGAAGTTATCAAGCATAAGAAGGAGTGATTCACCCTCTACGAACTGGATGCTTACGTTGACGTTGTTGGGAAGTCTCTTTACTTTGTCTCCGTTAAGACGTACATATGGGATCTCTGTAAGGATTCTGGAGATCATATGGTCTCTCAGCTCGATCTCCTTTGCTGTACGCTCTTTCATATTTCCGTTTGCGATCTCAGCAGCAAGGCCGTAACCTACGATTCCGGGAACATTCTCTGTACCTGCACGACGCTTTCTCTCCTGTGCACCTCCGTGAACGAAAGAACGGATCTTCACGCCTTTACGGATATAGAGGAAACCGATTCCCTTAGGTCCGTTGATCTTGTGGCCGCTGGAACTTAACATATCGATGTTGCACTCATCTACATTGATCGGTACCTGACAGAACGCCTGGACAGCATCTGTGTGGAAAAGGATCCCGTGCTCTTTGGCGATCCTTCCAATCTCTTTCAGCGGCTGGAGAGAACCGATCTCATTGTTGGCTGCCATTACGGAAATCAGGATAGTCTCCGGTGTGATAGCCTTCTCAAGATCCTCAAGACGGATGATTCCGTTCTCATCTACATCCAGGTATGTGATTTTGGCTCCACGCTCTTTCTCCAGATACTCACAGGTATGAAGGATTGCGTGATGCTCGATCTTGGTTGTGATGATATGGTTTCCTTTGGATTTATATGCTTCAAAAGTAGCTTTAAGTGCCCAGTTATCAGACTCAGAACCACCTGCTGTGAAATATATCTCCTCTTTCTTTGCGCCGATGACATCTGCGATCTGCTGTCTTCCTTTGGCAACTGCTGCCTTGACCGGTGCTGCAAAATCATAGACAGTTGAAGGATTTCCATAATATTCCGTAAAGTACGGAAGCATTGCGTCTACTACCTGAGGCGCAGTCTTGGTTGTTGCTGCATTATCCAGATATATCATTTTTCCCATTTTTTCTTCCTCCTGATTATGTTTGATGTGCTCCCTGACCGGAGTATGTCTGAAAAAGCTCCGGGGAGTACATGATCATTTCTTCTGTATTTCCTTGCTCTCCCGGATCAGTTCACTGAGCATCAATGTATCTACTGCATCTGTAATGCTGTCATTAATACGTTTCCATACAAATTTCGCCACACACAGATCTGAGCCCTGACAGCCTCCGTCACCCTCGATCCCGGGACATGACGCTGCATCAAGGCCGCCTTCCAGCACTCTTAGGATATCCCCTACGGAAATCTCCTCTGCCGGTCTGCCCAGCAGATATCCACCCCCGGCTCCCCGGACGCTCTTTACAAGTCCGGCTTTCTTCAAAAGTGCCATCAGCTGCTCCAGATAGCTTACAGAAATATTCTGCCTTGTGGCAATACTCTGAATGGATACTGTTTCTTTTTCACTGTTCAGTCCCAGGTCTATCAGGGCCTTGAGACCGTATTTTGCTCTTGTTGACAGTTTCATCCGCTCACCTCATTTTTAATTCCCAGTGTTTCCCTCGGATTTCAAAAATACTCTATCAAAAAACACAGGTTCTGTCAAGGCTGTTTTGCTCATATATTACCAAAAAAGCTCTCAGGTCATCGCCATGTCCGTAAAAGTTTTCCTGAAAGGAACCCTGATCCTTACTGTCACCGGTTTTATCGCCCGCATTGCAGGCTTCTTCTACAGAATATTCCTGTCACGTACCATTGGTGCACAGGGAATGGGACTTTATCAGCTTATCCTTCCCCTCCAGGCACTTATGCTCTCACTCACCTGCGCCGGGATCCAGTCCTCCCTCTCCAGGCTTATTGCCGCATACACTGCAAAAGGACAGAAAAAGAAAGCTCAGAAGCTTTTGTTTTCCGGAACACTATGTGCCACGCTTTTTTCCTGCATAACAGGCCTTTTCCTGTATAAATATTCCCGTTTTTTTGCTGCCGGGATACTGAAGGCACCTGCTGCTGCCCCTCTTTTGTCACTAACTGCCTTTTCCCTTCCTCTTTGTGCTCTTCATGCGTGTATAAACAGTTATTATTATGCCCTGAAAAAAGCAGCGGTCCCTTCCCTCATCCAGCTTATGGAACAGGCAGCCAGGATCGGCGGTTCTTATGTACTCTACCTTATCTTTCTCTCAGAAGGCAGGGAACTTTCTGCCATAATCGCGGCAGGCGGTGCACTTGCAGGGGAAATTGCTGCTTCCCTCACTGCACTTACAGCACTTTTTTTCAGCCTTTCTCCTCATCCGGAATCAGAAGCGAAAGCTTCCGGTATGCTTTTTTTTAACAGAAAGTTTATTTCCGGCATATCCGGCTTTTTTCACGGTCTCAGGGAAATTTTTTCCCTGGCTGCTCCTGTGTCTCTTAACAGGATCCTGATCACTCTCCTTGGGGGGATCGAGACAGTTCTTATTCCCCAGATGCTTTCACGTCATGGTTCCGGATCAGCCCTTGAGACTTATGGTATTTTTACAGGTATGGCACTGCCTGTGATCCTTTTTCCCTCCACCCTTACCGGTTCCCTGGCCGTTATGCTCATGCCTTCTGTTGCTGAACTTGATGCACTTGGCCGCACTTCCAGGATCCGCTATGTGATACGCACCTCCATCCTTGGCTGTGTGCTTCTGGGAATCTTCTGCTGTCTTGGCTTTTTCTCTCTGGGTGATCTGCTTGGAAAGCTCCTGTTCCACAGCTCCCAGGCCGGTTTTTACATACGGATGCTTTCCCTTGCCTGCCCTTTTCTCTACGCAAATACAGCCCTCACCAGCATCCTCCATGGACTTGGAAAGCCAGGCTCCTGCCTGATCCACAGCATCTGCGGAATCCTCATCCGTCTCCTTTCTGTTATCCTGGTCATTCCCCGAACAGGGATCCGTGGATATTTTTACGGGATTTTTTTTGGAGAATTTGTTATTTTCCTTTTACACATTACAGTTCTGAAATTTACCTATCGACAACCGTCCGATAATCGTATATAATTATTTTCGAAAAACTAGAACGTGTTTGAAAAAGGCTTTCCGGCTGCCGGAATATTTTTTCAAACAGACTCTAACGGAATTACGGAGGAAAAATTATTATGAGCTTTGAATTCATCAAAAAGCTGCCTACTCCTGAAGAGATCCGCAACGAATATCCTGTTGATGCAGATATCCGTGCTCTGAAGGAAAAGCGTGACGCTGAGATCCGTGACGTGTTCACCGGAAAATCCGATAAATTCCTCGCTATCATCGGTCCCTGTTCTGCTGATAACGAAGATGCAGTATGCGACTATCTCAGCAGACTCAGCAAGGTTCAGGATAAAATCGCAGACAAAGTACTTATCATCCCGCGTGTTTATACAAACAAGCCGCGTACAACCGGTGAAGGATACAAAGGAATGGTTCACCAGCCTGATCCTGAGAAGAAGCCAAACCTTCTTGCAGGCCTTATTGCCATCCGAAAAATGCATATGCGCGCCATCCGTGTAAGCGGAATGACCTGTGCAGATGAGATGCTTTATCCGGAGAACTACCGTTATCTTTCTGACATGCTCTCCTACGTTGCAGTTGGTGCACGTTCTGTAGAGGATCAGCAGCACAGACTGACAGTCAGCGGTATGGATGTTCCGGCAGGTATGAAGAACCCCACCAGCGGTGATTACGGTGTTATGCTTAACTCCATCGTTGCAGCACAGGGCGCACACCGTTTCATTTACAGGAGCTGGGAGGTAGAAACCACTGGTAATCCTCTGTCTCATGCGATCCTTCGTGGAGCAGTAAATAAACATGGAGAGGCTATCCCCAACTATCATTACGAGGATCTTCGTCTTCTCTATGATAAATATACTCAGAAGAATCTTAAGAATCCGGCTGTTATCGTGGACACCAACCACTCCAACTCCAACAAGCAGTATGAACAGCAGCTTCGTATTGCCAGCGAAGTTCTTCACAGCCGTAACGTTGACCCGGACATCCATAAACTTGTTAAGGGTCTTATGGTTGAAAGCTACATCGAGCCAGGTAATCAGAAGATCGGACCGAACCATATTTATGGAAAATCCATCACAGATGCCTGCATCGGATGGGATGACACAGAGAAGCTTCTCTACGACATCGCAGAGAACTGCTGATCCGGTATCATCTGTAACCTCTGAACGACATATAAGAAAGAATCCTGCAAGCAGGATTCTCCGCCTGCGGCGGTCGCTTCAGCGACATCAAAAAGCTTCCGGAAATCGGATACATATCCAGATTTCCGGAAGCTCTTGTTTGTCTCTTATCTTTATTTTTCTCTTATATCTGTATCACAGAATTCTCAATGTCTTGGATGTGCCTTCATATACACATCTCTCATCTTCACCATTCCCACATTAAGATAAACCTGTGTAGTGGAAATATCCGAGTGACCCAGCATCTCCTGTACGCTCTTGATATCAGCTCCGTTCTGCAGCATATGTGCGGCAAAAGAATGTCTCAGGGTATGAGGTGTAATATCATGCTGGATACCAGCCTCCTCTGCATACCCCTTAAGCACCTTCCAGAATCCCTGACGGCTCATAGGTCTGCCGGAACAGTTGGTAAACAGCTCTTCGGATTCCCCATCCTTCACAAAAGCCGTACGGCCCTCCTTCAGATATTTGTCCATGGCTTTCACACATATATTCCCAATAGGAATGATCCGTTCCTTCTCATCATCATGACAGGCCACATAGCCAAGAAGCAGATTCACATCTGTAAGCCTAAGCCTCAATAGCTCACTGACACGCATTCCTGTTGCATAGAGAAGCTCCAGCATGGCACTGTCTCGGATTCCCTTAGGTGTATTAAGGTCCGGCTGCTTCAGAAGTCTGTCAACCTCATCTACAGTAAGGATCTCCGGCATCCTGCGCTCCACCCTGGGCGCCTTAAGTTCTCCTGCCGGATCACTCAGGATCCTCCCTTCCTGCTGCAGAAACTGAAAAAACGCACGGATAGAAGCTACATTCCTGGATATGGTGGATGTGGCAAACTGTCCTCTCTCCATATAGCAGAGATACCCCTCAAGCTCAAGCTCTCCCACTTCCTTAACGTCACGGATACCCCGCTCATCAAAATAAGCTGCCATCTTCTTAAGATCTCGATGATAGGAAACCTCTGTATTAAGGGATGTTCCCTTTCTGTTATGTAAATATGCAATAAACTCTCGTATTTCTCTCTCCATCATCTGTACTTCCCGTTTAAGTAAAATTCTGTTTCTTACTGAATTATACTTTGTATTTTACATAAAATCAAACAGTTTTTTCGGCAAAAATGGCTTGTTTTCGGACTTTTTCACCAAAAATACAAAATATCGCAGATGTTATGGAAACCAGTACCAGATATTGTGTTAGGGTGGTTTAAAAAAATTTTAAAATTTTTACTGTTTTCTCAACAAGCCAGGGATTTACCCAGGTTTCCAGCATAACTCCCACAAGTCCTGCCGCAAAAACCAGGCAGCAGGATATCACATACTTTCCTGTTCCGGAAGGCAAGATACCATAGTTTTTCCAGATATTACGTGATTGTCCGTACACATATCCGCTGAGGAAATACAGCACCGGAAAATATACCAGATACTGAGGCATAACAAGACTTAATCCTGCTATTGCCCCTCCCGGACCAAATTCCAGCACAGCCATAGTCAGGATGACTCCAAGCTGAAGCCCTGTAAGAAGTACAGACACCACAGCCAGCGGCACCCCGAAAATGGTAAAGCCACATAGAAAAAGCAGCAGAAATATCCCGCCCCGCACACGCAGCACCTCTGCAAAATAATCCCACCCGGAAACTTCTTTTCCGGCAAAGGATCTGAGAAAATAAAAGGAGGCCATGGTCTTCTGTCTCCACTGAAATTTCCATATAAGATTGGGCAGTACTGTTCCAACAAGGAATCCTCCAAGGAACAGGCTCCCAACAGGAAGTTCCCTGTTTTTCTGCTTTGAATATATCTTTTCCATTTGCTCACCCTGTACCAGTTTACGTAGCCGGACATAAAAAAAGAACCGGACAGCTTAACACTGTCCGGTTCACTATGTTCAGAACTACTTCTGGTTTCGGGCTTATTTCGCATAATCAATGGCTCTGCTCTCGCGAATAACATTGACCTTGATCTGTCCCGGATATTCCAGTTCAGCTTCGATCTGCTTGGCGATATCTCTGGCCATAATAACCATATCTGCATCGCTTACATGCTCGGGAACAACCATTACACGAATTTCTCTTCCTGCCTGAATAGCAAAAGACTTCTCCACACCTTTAAACTCATTGGTGATATCTTCCAGTTGCTTCAGACGATTGGTATACGTCTCAAGAGTTTCTCTTCTGGCACCTGGTCTTGCTGCGGAGATCGCATCAGCCGCCTGTACGATGCAGGCGATCAGGGATTCCGGCTCAACATCACCATGATGAGATGCAACTGTATTGATGACAATCGGAGATTCCTTATATTTCTTACAGAGATCAACACCGATCTGGATATGAGATCCCTCTACCTCATGATCAATGGATTTACCAATGTCATGAAGAAGTCCGGCACGTTTGGCCATTCTCACATCAACACCGATCTCCCCTGCAAGAAGTCCGGAAAGCTGTGCCACCTCAATGGAATGTCTCAGTGCATTCTGTCCATAACTTGAACGGAATTTCATTCGACCAAGAAGCTTCAGAAGCTCCGGATGAATGCCATGTACGCCTACATCCATGGCAGCATTCTCACCATCCTCACGGATCTGTGCTTCCACTTCTTTCTGAGCCTTTTCAACCATCTCTTCAATTCTTGCAGGATGGATACGTCCATCCACAATAAGCTTCTCCAGGGCTACCCTGGCAATTTCTCTTCTGATGGGATCAAATGCGGAAAGCACCACTGCTTCCGGTGTATCATCAATGATCAGATCAACACCGGTAAGTGTTTCCAGAGTACGGATGTTACGACCCTCGCGGCCGATGATCCTTCCCTTCATCTCATCACTTGGAAGCTGTACCACAGAAATTGTTGTCTCGGATACATGGTCAACCGCACATTTCTGAATAGCGTTTACCACATATTCCTTGGCTTTCTTGTCTGCATCTTCCTTTGCTCTGCTCTCAAGCTCTTTATAGAGTTTGGCTACATCGACTTTTACGTCATCTTCTACAGATCTCAGCAATTCTTCTTTTGCCTGTTCGGAGGTAAGACCGGAAACTCGTTCCAGTTCCTGTACTCCTTTTTCTTCGAGCTCGTTGACCCGTTTCTCTTTTTCTTGTAATTCAGCAAATTTCGCTGTACATTCCTGCTCACGCTTCTCCACTGCATTGGATCTCTTATCTACGGATTCTTCCTTTGATAAGACACGTTTCTCGTATCTCTGCAGCTCGTTTCTCCGTTCCTTAGTCTCTCTCTCAAGTTCATTTTTGGTACGGAGAGACTCCTCCTTCACTTCCAGTAAAGCTTCACGTTTCTTTGTTTCTGCCGTTTTCAATGCCTCATCCAGAATTTTTCTTGCCTTATCCTCTGCTGAACCTATAACTTCCGCATCCTTGCGGACTTTATTATTAACAGCAACCTTGCAAGTAATAGGAACTGCAATAAGTAGCGCGACTACCACAGCGACAATTACACTTATAATTATTGTGCCTGTCACAGGAGCACCTCCTTATTTAGTTTTCATTGCACAATTACAACAATACAAGTTTAGCTGTTTTTCACATTTATGTCAAGTTTTTCTCAGGAATTGTTTCACTTTTCTGCCATTTTGATGACAGCTTTATTTCACATTATCAGTCCCGGTTATGACACAGTGTTATTTCCATTTCGTCCAGCATACGGGAAATGTCCCCGGGCTGAAATCCCCGTCTTGCAAGATACCCGTAAAGCCTGCGCATCTCCCTCTCATCCAGGACAGTACCCGGGGTGCATTTCTTCTCTATAGTGCTTCTTAAGACGCCCTGCTCATCATGTCCGAGAAGCTCCGACATCTCCTCCCAGGCTTCCCTGGCTGTATGGCTGTCTATACCCTTCTGAGCAAGCTCCTGCATGATCTTCTGACGGCTCTTCGTATTCATTCTGTAGGAGATATAGGTTCTGGCATAGCGGGCATCATCAATATAGCCATAGGACTGCACATACTCCATGGCCCCTGCAGCGGCCTCTTCTGAAAAACCTGCCTGACGCAAACGGTCAGACAGGCCCTTCTCTGTACGGTCCATGTGCTCCAGAAGCTTCATCGCCTTCTTCCTGGCCTGATTTAATTCTTCCGGATCCATCATAGATTACTTGTCCTTCTGTTCTTCTGTGCTGTCTGAGGAATTCTTATCTGTATCAGTGGTCTCTTCCTCCGGATCCAGATGGTAGTATACACGTACCCTCTTCTCGATCTCATCCCGGATCTCCGGATGCTCTTTAAGGAAAATCTTGGCATTCTCACGGCCCTGTCCGATCTTATCTCCCTCGTATGCATACCACGCCCCGCTCTTATTGACAATAGAACAGTCCGCTGCCAGATCCAGGATATCGCCCTCTCTGGAAATACCGGTTCCGAACATGATATCAAACTCTGCCTGCTTGAATGGCGGAGCCACCTTGTTCTTCACGATCTTCACTCTGGTATGGTTACCAACCATCTCTCCACCCTGTTTAAGTGTCTCTACACGACGGACATCCATTCGGACAGAGGAATAAAACTTAAGCGCACGGCCTCCTGTGGTAGTCTCCGGATTACCGAACATTACGCCTACCTTCTCACGGAGCTGGTTGATAAAGATGACCACACAGTTGGACTTGCTGATCACTGCAGTCAGTTTACGCAATGCCTGTGACATCAGTCGTGCCTGAAGTCCTACATGGCTGTCTCCCATATCGCCCTCGATCTCTGCCTTGGGAACAAGTGCGGCAACAGAGTCCACAATAACGATATCAATGGCACCTGAACGCACCATAGTCTCTGTGATCTCCAGTGCCTGTTCCCCGTTATCCGGCTGTGAGATATAAAGGTTGTCAATATCCACACCAATATTCCCCGCATATACCGGATCCAGGGCATGTTCTGCATCAATAAATCCTGCAATGCCACCTCTCTTCTGTACCTCCGCTACCATATGAAGGGCAACGGTAGTCTTACCACTTGACTCAGGTCCGTAGACCTCAATGATACGCCCCTTGGGAACTCCCCCTACTCCCAGGGCAATATCAAGGCTTAAGCATCCGGTAGGAACTGCCTCCACCT
>Ga0129312_1001850_pt1 | contig 11408 bp, 7 predicted proteins | sample O827metagenome_FD_94434 | JGI IMG/M metagenome (GOLD analysis project Ga0129312, IMG submission 94434) | Orangutan group fecal microbial communities from Wisconsin, USA - O827 metagenome | ecosystem: Host-associated > Mammals > Digestive system > Large intestine > Fecal | place: USA: Wisconsin... | reverse complement strand
GCATGATGATGTCCTTCGTGTCCGTGGTGATGGTCATGGCATCCGCAGGTGCAGTTCTCATCATGTTCATGATGATGCTCATGGTCCTCATGGTCGTGATCATGATGGTGTTCATGGTCATGATCGTGGCATCCGCAGGTGCAGTTCTCATCATGTTCATGATGATGCTCATGTTCGTCATGCTCGTGGTCGTGATGATGTTCGTGGTCATGATCATGGTCATGTCCGCAGCCACATTCGTCATCATGATGATGGTGATGCTCGTGGCCGTCATGCTCATGTGCATGTTCTTCCAGGATACCTTCAATCTCAGCGCCATGCTGCAGGGCATGCAAAACGGCATCTTTTCCAAGTTCTTCCCAAGGTGTGGAAATAATGGTTGCCTCTGCATTTTTCTCACGCAGCATATGCACGCACTCTTCTACCTTTTCATCTGTCATCATCTGGGTACGGCTGATAACGATCGTAGATGCATGCTCTACCTGGTTATTGAAGAATTCTCCGAAGTTCTTGAGATAGATCTTTGCTTTCTTACCGTCAACAACTGTGATTCTTCCGTTAATCTCAATATCTGCCTCATCTTTGACACCCTCGATTGCTTTTACAACATCAGAAAGCTTTCCAACTCCTGAAGGTTCGATGATGACACGATCCGGTGTATAATCTGCAAGTACTTTCTGAAGTGCTTTACTAAAATCCCCCACCAGTGTACAGCAGATACATCCTGAGTTCATCTCTGTGATCTCAACGCCGGCATCTTTTAAGAATCCGCCATCAATACCGATCTCCCCAAATTCGTTCTCGATCAGGACCAGTCTTTCTCCCGGAAATACATCCTCGATCAGTTTCTTGATGAATGTTGTCTTTCCTGCTCCCAGGAAACCAGAAATAATATCAACTTTCGTCATTTTTCGTTCCTCTTTTCTTATTATTATAATTTCATAAATTAGCCTTTTCTAACTGCAAATTGTTTCCGAGCTATATCGTATCACATTTCTTTAAAAGATGCAAATAAATAGCTTGTTAATGCATTGTGATTAGTGTATAATAGTTTTATAAAATCTCGTACTTTTTTAGTACAAATTCATAAACAAAGGAGACTTGATAATATGGTTAATTTATTGACAGGCCCAAAAGGAAGCGGAAAAACCCAGCAAATGATCGAACGTGCTAACGAAGCTGTAAAGACATGTGAAGGAAACGTATTCTTCATCAAGAAGAGCCACAGAGATACATACAGCTTATCTTTCAACATCAGAGCGATCTGCATGGATGACTATGATGTAATCACCAATACCGATGAATATCTTGGATTTATTTACGGTATGTTAAGCGCAGACCATGATATCAAAGCAATCTTTATCGACGGTATTTTAAAACACGCCGACATCACACTTGAGAACATTCCTTCTTTCATCGAAACACTGAAAAAGATCTCCAAAGAAAATGATGTAGATTTTTATGTCAGCATCAGTGCAACGAATGAACAGCTTGGTAATGTAGATTTTGAAAATTGTACACTCCTTAACTAAGATAGACATTATCCAAAAGGAGGGATGAAGATTTTCTGTAAATCTTCATCCCTCCTTTTATGGTTTTCCAAATGTGACAGAGCACATTCTTTTTATGCTATGATACCAGGGTCAAAAGGTCAGAAAGCCGATGCAAGCTTGCTTGCAAGAGGATTTTTGCACTCTCGCAATCTGGTATCAAAGGGGCAAAATACCTTTTGACTCCAACATCATGCTATTTCAAAGACAAAACCGTATTTGCCTTATCCCCTTTTGCATACTCCAGTTTTACATCATCTCCCACATTGTACTTGATGATCTCAATAAAATCGACTACCGATACATCAAAAATCTCATCTGATCCTTCCAGCATAATGTAGTAATGAGAATCTCCATCTATAACGCCCTGGGCGATTTTCGTGATCTTTCCTTCGATCGTGCCGGTATCCATCTTCACTTCTTCTTTTTCCTTGATTCCATTGGTAAGAAGCAGATTATTGTAGGATTCTTCACATACACTTACCGTATCCCCGATCGCAACAACCTGGTACTTCTGGACATTGACCATTGCATACTTTTTCACAAGTCCTGCATCATCCTTAAGTGCCATAAAGTAAGTCGGCTCCCCGGAAATGTTAAGCAACAGCGGGAAAGTCGCCCGATACTTCAGGTTCTGTACCTGTCCTTCTGCCGATGCCATCGCAGAATCCTCGATCGCACCTGCCACCGGATAATACTTTGTCTCCATAGTTCTCTGGTTCATCAGAACAAATCCCACATTGGACTGGTCACTGTTTACAGAAGTTACTCCCGTGTACACCCATACATCATCATCAATCGCCAGATAATTATATCCGTTTGTTGTCTTCAGACAATCTTTCTGGCTGAGTACACTGTTAAAATACCCATGCTTTAACGTGCCATAATAATCATAAAGCTGTACCAGAAGATCTGCCGAATAGGCTCGGTCGATCCATTCCGGGACTTCATCGATCCTGTAGTCCTGCATTTCGCCGGTGATCGCATTGCAGAGCACCACATGTCCTACCGTTTCTCCTCCGAAAAGACCGATATTATACTTTTTGACCGGTGCTACCCAGTATGGAACACCATTATCATCAATTTCAAAACTAAGGTCTCCGTAAATATAAGTCGGATGCGCAAAACGAAGATGACGGTAAATATTTCTTCCAAAATGCTCGCTTGTCGAATACTTCATTCCCTGCTCCAGCTTTACCATCTCCGTTGTCTGACTTGCCATATCGATACGGATATATGCAGGAAGTCCATCTTTCCGATTGGTAAACCATTTGATCAGATTCGCATATTTCAAAGGTGACACACGGACCGGACGATCCTTGTAGTTGATCTGACTGTAAATATCGTCCACCTCAAACTGGGATACCATATCTGACATGCTTCCCATCTTCCGGTCTCCTAAAAGCTGCGCAGACTCCTTATCCAGAAGCGGGATCTGGTCAAAGGAAAGCTCCTCGATATCTTTTGTGAATTCGCCCTCTTCTACCTTCAGAAGCTGTTGGTATTTCTTCGCATTCACAATCGGTGAAGAAAGAATGGTTCCGGCCAGATAAATCACTAACAAAAGAATAAAAAGACGGACACACCATTTGAAACCTTTGGATTCTTTCATCTCCTTCAGATCAATCGCTCCGTATCGCAAGCCTTTTTTTCCTGCAAACACAAGACCGACCGCAAGCACCAGAACAAGCACAAAATACCACACTCCGGAAGCATGGATATTAAAAGCCGGCAGTGATACATAATACCAGATTCCTGCTGCCACTAAAAGCAGCAGAAAACTGATCGCTATATTTTTCTTTTTCATAAATTCTCCTTTTCATCGTTTTACCTTACCAAAGCTGTCTTAGAATTTTCTACTCCAAAGCGAAGGCGAGAACAGCATCAGGAACGGGAAGATTTCCAGTCGTCCGATCAGCATATCCACGCAGAAAACAATCTTCGAGAAGTCTGAGAACTTCGCAAAATTTTCCACCGGTCCTACCAGATTCAGTCCCGGTCCTACATTATTAAGTGTAGTAAGCACTCCGGTAAATGAAGTAGTAAAATCAAAGTTATTGATCGAGATCAGAAGCACGGATACGATCAGGATTAGTATATACGCAATAAAGTATACATATACCCCCCGCATCGTCTCTTCTTTCATTTTTTTCCCATTTACTTTTACGATATTGACTGCTTTCGGATGGATCATAGTTTTCAGCTCCCGTCGGATGCTTTTTGCCAGGATCAGAAGTCTTGATACTTTGATACCACCGCCTGTTGAACCGGCAGAAGCACCGATTACCATCACAAGAAGCAGAACACATTTAGAAAGCTCCGGCCACTTGTTGAAATCTGCCGTCACAAATCCAGTTGTCGTGATCACGGATGCCACCTGGAACACCGCATAGCGAAATGCCTTTAAAAGGGAATGATAACCTCCGGCGATATTGCAGGTGATCACAACGGTTGCTCCTGCAATGATTCCCAGGTAAGCCCGCAGCTCCTCATTCTTAAATACACTCTTAAAATCTTTCAGAAGCAGAAAGAAATACAGGTTAAAATTGATACCAAACAGGATCATAAATACGGTGATCACACCATCAATGTAGGCACTGTTGAAGTGTGCCACACTTGCATTGTAGCCGGAAAATCCTCCGGTACCGGCAGTACTGAATGCATGTGTCACTGCGTCAAACAGGTTCATCCCTCCTGCCAGAAGAAAAACTACCTCAATTGCAGTCAGTGCAAAATACATTCCATACAGGATCCTTGCGGTTCCTCTTGCCTTTGGAACCAGTTTATCTGCCTCTGGCCCCGGAACTTCCGCACGCATCAGATGCATGGAATTCTTCTCATCCAGAGAGGTAAGTACCATAACAAATACCAGCACTCCCATTCCACCAACCCAATGTGTCAGGGAACGCCAGAAAAGAATTCCTTTCGGAAGTCCTTCAATCTCAGTCAGGATCGTAGAACCTGTCGTCGTAAATCCGGATACTGTTTCAAAAAAAGCATCCACATAGCTTGGAATACTTTTGCTGAGTACAAATGGAAGTGCACCTGCAAGTGACCAGAAAATCCAGGCCGTTGCAACAATGATCAGACCTTCTTTGGCATAAATCGTCATGTTCTCCGGGCATTTTCTGCCAAACAGCAGATAAATTGCCATCAGGATCGCAGCTGTAATCAGAAAATAAACCGATGTATGCTCGCCATAAATAATGCCAACCATCATTGGAAGCAGCATCAGCAGTCCCTCTACTCCCATCATCTTACTGATGATATAGCGTATCATTTTCACATTCATTTCTTTTCACCCCTATTGCTCAGCCAGAATATCTGTGATATCCTTAACTTTCTTCTGGGTCGTAACGATTACAACACTGTCGCCCACCTGAATGGATTCATCCCCGTCCGGAATAATAATCTGCCGTTTTCTTCCGATACATGCGATCAGATTGTTCGGCTTCAGTTCCAGATCCTTAAACGGGATATCTGTATATTCTGTTTTTTCTTTGATAATAAATTCCAGTGCTTCTACTCTTCCACCAACCAGCTGATACATAGATTCAACATTGACATTCTTGAGAGAATTCTGGCGTGCACGCACATAACTCATGATCGCATCTGCTGTTGCAGTCTTTGCCGATACAATCAGATCGATCCCAAGTTCCTCGACAAGCTGGGCACGTCCGTCTTCGTTGACCTTTGCCACGATCTTGTCCACACCTTTTGTCTTTGCAAAAAGTGCAAGGATAATATTCTCCTCATCCATACCGGTCAGGCTGACCAGGGCATCTGCCTGTTCAATTCCTTCTTCGATCAGAAGGTCATGGTCTGCGGCATTCCCACAGATGATCGTCGCTTTCGGAAGCTGGTCGCAGAGATCTTCGCATTTCTTCCAGTCCTGCTCAATGATCTTAACCTGCATACCAAGTCCTAAAAGCTGTTTTGTCAGATAATATCCGACTTTTCCCCCACCACAAACCAGAATATTCTTCGGCTCTTTCCGCTTTCCGATCAGATGGAAAAATTCTTCAATATATTTGTGGGATGCAACAATATGAAGCCGGTCTCCATCATGGATGACAAAATCACCATTCGGGATGATCACTTCCGATCCACGTCTTACAGCACATACCAGAACTTTGATCTGGAACTTGCGGTAAAGCTCAGCAAGCGATACTCCGCCCAGATGACTTCTTTCTTTGACAATGAATTCTACCAATTCGACTTTTCCCTTCATAAAAGTCTCTACCTTTGCAGTATCCGGAAGAAGGATCGATCTGGAAATCTCAAATGCAGCCATAAGTTCCGGGTTGACAGCCATACTCAGTCTTAAGTCCTCTTTCAAAAGATCGATCTGCTGATAATAGATCGGATTCCTTACACGGGCGATCGTGTGCTTTGCCCCCAGTCTCTTTGCGAGCAGGCAGCTCAGCATATTCAATTCGTCTGTCGATGCACATGCCACAACAAGATCAGCGCCCGGCACTCCTGCTTCTTTCTGCACTTTCGCATCTGCACCATCTCCGGTAATGCAGAGAATATCAAGCTGATTCAGTGCTTCTTTTAATTTTCCCTCATTCTGGTCAATCAAAACCACATCGTAATTTTCTTCGGATAACTGTATGGTCAGTTTATGACCAACCTTCCCGTCCCCAATAATTACAATTTTCATTTTTCTTTTCCTCTACTTTTGCTCTTAATACTAAGCCTTTAATACTAAAATTGTATAAAATACCAATGGGACAGCCGAAGCTGCCACCATCATAATATGTATACCACTTTTAGTACGAAAGTACAATAGAAAAAACCGGGATTTTCTCCCGGCTTTTCCTTATTCTTATTCTTCAGCTGCACGCTTTTCAATTTCTTTTTCCTGTACATCTGCCGGAGCCTGTTCATAACGGGCAAATTCATACGAATAGCTTCCTCGTCCACCTGTCATAGAACGAAGTGTTGTGCAATATCCAAACATGCCTGTCATCGGTACATCCGCTTCAATTACCTGATATCCGCCTGACTGTGGATTCATTCCAAGAACACGGCCACGTCTCTTGTTCAGATCTCCCATAACGTCTCCGGTATAATCATCCGGAACGGTTACTTTCACAGATGCGATTGGCTCAAGAAGAACCGGTCCTGCTTCCATAAATCCTTTCTTAAATGCCTGGATCGTCGCAGTCTTAAATGCCATTTCAGAAGAATCTACCGGATGGTAAGATCCATCATACAGGGTTGCTTTCACGCCAACTACCGGATATCCGGCGAGAGGTCCTTTTAATACAGATTCCTGCAATCCTTTTTCAACCGCCGGGAAATAGTTCTTCGGAACAGCACCTCCGACTACTTCTTCCTGGAATACATACGGTGTATCCAGATCTCCGGATGGTTCAAAACGCATCTTAACATGTCCATACTGTCCATGTCCTCCGGACTGTTTCTTATACTTGGTATCTACATCCGAGTTCTTGCGGATCGTCTCACGGAACGCAACTTTTGGTGTCTCCAGTCTGATTCCGACTTTGTAACGCTCTGCCAGCTTGCTTGCTGTCACTTCCAGATGCTGGTCACCCATTCCATAAATCAGTGACTGGCGGTTCTCACTGTCATTTACCACTTTCAGTGTCACATCCTCTGCCATCATCTTCGCAAGAGCCTGTGATACCTTGTCCTCATCACCTTTGTTATTCACTACATACTTCATATATGTATACGGTTTGGAGTATTCGGTTCTTCCATAAGATACCGGTGTATTTTTTGTTGAAAGGGTATCCCCTGTTTTTGTACTTGTCAGTTTTGCAATCGCTCCGATATCACCTGCAAACAGTTCCTGAACTTCTACCGGTTTGTTGCCGGATAAGGTGTATATCTTGCCGATCTTTGCTTCTGCATCTGACTCTGGATTGTAAAGGACATCATCCCCCTTTAATACACCGGAACATACTTTTACGAAAGAATATTTTCCGATAAACGGATCTACCATGGTCTTGAATACATATGCGGTCTTTGCGGCTGCAAAATCATGATGTGCTTCAAAGATCTCATTGGTCTTACGGTTGATACCTACGCATTCACGGTATTCCGGACTTGGGAAAAATCTTACGATATCAGACAGTAAGTTTGCAACCCCCTGTGCCTGAACATTGGATCCCATTGCTACCGGAACGATATCTCCGTCCATAACTTCTGTTCTCATGGCAGAGCGGATCTCTTCAACCGAGAATTCATCTCCCTCAAAATAACGTTCCATAAATGCTTCACTGGTCTCTGCCACTGCTTCAAGAAGCTTCTCTCTGTAAATCTGCAGGTTCGGCAGACAGTAATCCGGAATCTCACACTCTTCTCTCTGTCCAAGTCCGGTGTATCTTCTACCTGCATTCTTGATAACATTGACATAACCTACTAATTTCTCGTTCTCACGGATCGGTTGGAAATGTGGTGCGATCACTTTACCATATCTTGCGGTCAGATCTTCAACAACCTGACGGAAGCTGGCATCATCCACATCCATCTCAGTAACATAGATCATACGCGGAAGATTATACTTATCACAGAGTTCCCATGCTTTCTCGGTTCCTACCTGCACACCGGCTTTTCCGGAAACAACGATAACAGCTGCATCGGCTGCGCTGACTGCTTCTTCCACTTCTCCGACAAAATCAAAATATCCAGGTGTATCAAGGATATTAATCTTTGCTTTTTCCCATTCAATCGGAATCAGACTTGTGCTAAGTGAGAATTTACGTTTCTGTTCTTCTTTATCAAAATCACTGATCGTATTACCGTTCTCAACAGATCCCATACGATTTGTTGCTCCAGATACATAAGCCATCGCTTCTGCCAGACTGGTCTTTCCGCTTCCCCCATGTCCTAAAAGGACCACGTTTCTAATTTCATCCGTTCTGTAAACCTTCATGCTTGCTGCCTCCTTGCTAAAGTTTCTCATGGATATATTGTACTAAACTTTCTATAAAAACACAACTATTTTATAGAATTTCAACAAAAACTTTCACTTTTACACTTTAAAGTATTGCTTTATTGACAGATAGCCTGTTTTCCTATATTATGAAAGGTAGACTATCACGAAAGGACGAAAGATTATGAAACAGAAAAAAATCGGATTTATCGGACTCGGACTCATTGGGGGCTCTATTGCAAAGGCGATCCGGCGATATTATCCGGATTATGAGATTGTCGCTTTCGACAAGAATAGAGAAACTCTGGCACTTGCCACACAAGAATCCATCATCAATGTGGCCTGTACCTCAATCGATGATAATTTCCGAGGCTGCAACTACATCTTCTTATGTGCCCCGGTCGCTTTCAATACTGCATATTTAAAGCAGATGATGCCTTACCTGAATGATGATATGATCCTGACTGACGTCGGAAGTGTCAAGACTCCGATCCATGACGAGATCATCCGGCTGGGACTGGAGGATTACTTTATCGGAGGACACCCGATGGCCGGTTCCGAAAAGAGTGGTTTTGCCAATTCCAAACCAATCCTGATCGAGAACGCTTACTTTGTTCTCACCCCTTCCGCCAAAGTAGCGAAAAAAAAGGTTGATGCATACGCATCCTTCGTAGAATCCTTGCGTGCACTTCCGATTGTACTGGATTATCATGAACACGACATCGTCACCGGCACGATCAGCCACTTGCCACATATCATTGCCGCAAGTCTGGTCAACTTTGTCAGAGACACCGACACCAAGAATGAGCTGATGAAAACCCTCGCCGCCGGCGGCTTTAAGGACATTACGCGAATCGCCTCTTCCTCACCGACCATGTGGGAACATATCTGTGCACAGAATCAGAGTAATATTTCCCAGATCCTTGGAAATTATATCGAAACATTAAATGAAGCGAAAAAACTGGTTGATTCCGGAGACTCCCAGGGAATCTACGATATGTTCGACCATTCCCGGAACTACCGCAATTCCATGCCAAATGGTTCTGCCGGCCCAATCAAGCGTGCATTCGAGATCTACTGTGACATCCCGGATGAAGCCGGTGTGATCGCCACCATTGCGACCATCCTCGCTTCTAATGCACTCAGCATTAAGAACATCGGAATCGTTCATAACCGTGAATTTGAAGAAGGCGTACTCCGCATCGAATTCTATGACAGCATCTCCTGTGAGAAAGCAGTAGCACTTTTGCAGAAGCATCGTTATATTGTTTATGAGCGTTAATAATTAAATGATGATACCAGGGTCAAAAGGTCAGAAAGCCGATGCAAGCTTGCTTGCAAGAGGACTTTTGACACTCACATCATTAAATGCAAGACAGTCCAAAAAATCTTTTCAGAACTTTGTGTAAATTGGTCACAATGCTTGAAAATAGAATTTTACGAATGAGAGGTTACTATATTATGCAAATCCAACCTGTTAAACAGCTTCGCGGGGAAGTATCTGTTCCCGGCGATAAATCCATCTCCCACCGTTCTATTATGTTCGGTGCACTGGCAAAAGGAACTACTGAGATCACACATTTTCTTCACGGTGCCGACTGCCTCTCTACCATCGGCTGCTTTCGTGCCATGGGAATCAATATCGAAGACACACCTGACCGTATCCTGGTTCACGGCAAAGGCCTTCACGGACTTTCCGAACCTTCTTCTTTTTTAGATGTGGGGAACAGCGGAACCACCACAAGACTGATTTCCGGTATTCTTTCCGGTCAGCCGTTTGCCACCACTCTTTCCGGCGATGCTTCCCTGAACTCCCGCCCGATGAAGAGGATTATGGAGCCTCTTGGAATGATGGGCGCTGATATTTTAAGCCAGAATGGGAACGGGTGCGCACCACTTTTGATCAACAGCCTGCTTCCTGCCGGTCAGAATCCATCCCTGCACGCAATCCACTATCACTCAAAAGTAGCTTCTGCTCAGGTTAAATCTTCCGTACTCCTGGCAGGACTTTATGCAGACGGATTAACCCTGGTTACAGAACCTGTACTTTCCCGTAATCATACAGAACTGATGCTGAATGGCTTCGGTGCCAACGTACAGACAGAAGTACATTCTGATGGCAGTGCAACTGCATCTATTCTCCCATGTGAGGAATTATACGGACAGAAGATCCTGGTTCCCGGAGATATTTCTTCTGCTGCTTACTTCATCGCTGCTGCCCTTCTGGTTCCAGGTTCTGAACTTCTGATAAAGAATGTAGGTACCAACCCGACCCGTGCCGGAATCCTTGAAGTATGCAGGGCAATGGGGGCAGACATTACCTATCTAAATGAAAATTGTGACAGTGGTGAACCAACTGCCGATCTTCTTGTACGTACAAGCACTCTTCACGGAACCACCGTAGAAGGTGCAATCATCCCTACACTGATCGATGAGATTCCAATGATTGCAGTGATGGCTGCTTTCGCCGAGGGAACTACGATCATCAAGGATGCTGCCGAATTGAAGGTCAAAGAGACTGACCGTATCAAAACAACTACAGAAGGACTTCTTGCCATGGGCGTTGATGTAACACCAACCGACGACGGCATGATCATCCGTGGCGGTAATCCGGTTCATGGAGGACAGATCAACAGTTATATGGATCACCGGATCGCAATGGCCTTTTCCATCGCAGCCCTTGCCGCCGAGGGAAATACTGAAATCCAAAATGGTCAGTGTGTAGATGTATCTTATCCTTCATTTTTTACGGAACTTCATTCCCTTTCCCTGTAATTTCACGCAAAAATATAAGAAAGAATGTGCCTCGGCACATTCTCGCGCCGAGTGCGTTGCTGAGCGCCAGTGGCGCTCGTTAAGCAACGACCGAAGCGGAGCGTAGACCGCTTGCGACATTCTTCATCTTCGTGCGAGTGCGCATCTCCGGCACGCAGTGCCTTTTGTTTCATAGG
>Ga0129312_1001846_pt1 | contig 11421 bp, 10 predicted proteins | sample O827metagenome_FD_94434 | JGI IMG/M metagenome (GOLD analysis project Ga0129312, IMG submission 94434) | Orangutan group fecal microbial communities from Wisconsin, USA - O827 metagenome | ecosystem: Host-associated > Mammals > Digestive system > Large intestine > Fecal | place: USA: Wisconsin... | reverse complement strand
GGAGCGGGCTACGAGGCTCGAACTCGCTACCTCCACCTTGGCAAGGTGGCGCTCTACCAGATGAGCTAAGCCCGCGGAACAAGTGGTATTTTATCAGAAGGGAAGCGCCTTGTCAAGAGAATTCTTTCATTTTTTGCACTGCTCTATAAAAAATATCTTTACAGCGAGAGGGGGGCTGCAATAAAAAAGCAGACGCACAGCGTCTGCTTTTGGTGCGCGAGGCGGGACTTGAACCCGCACGTCCGTAATGGACACTAGAACCTGAATCTAGCGAGTCTGCCAATTCCACCACTCGCGCGTACAGATGTGAAGTTTTCCCCGGAGGGACCCATCGGAAAAATCTCCGATGGGATTTTGGTGCGCGAGGCGGGACTTGAACCCGCACGTCCGTAATGGACACTAGAACCTGAATCTAGCGAGTCTGCCAATTCCACCACTCGCGCGCATAAGCAATCTTTTTCGGAGAGAAAACTGGTGCGGCTGACGGGACTTGAACCCACACGTCGAATCGACACCAGCACCTCAAGCTGGCCTGTCTACCAGTTCCAGCACAGCCGCAAATTTGCACCGCCTAAAAAAGACTGCTTGATTATTATAGCCATTCGCCGCTGTAATGTCAACTGAAAATCGAACGATTTTTCAAAAATTTTTTGATGGCTTTCTGAACAACATTTTTGCCTGTTTTTTGATGATTTCAACTGCTTTTTGAATTTTTAAGAAGAAAACCCGGCAGAAAGCCAAATTCGGCCGGGCTTTTTCTTGTACAAAGCGTGCATAAATCCCGTTGAAGGCGCTGCCAGACCGGCCCTCACAGCTGCGACAGCACCTCGCCGATGGGATCGGTGATCACCAGCCCGGCGTCCAAATCGCGGGCCACCGGCGATTTGTTGATCAGCGCCAGGCGGCTGCCGCGATAGTAGTTGATCAGCCCTGCGGCAGGCCACACGTTGAGGGACGTGCCGCCTACGATCAGCAGGTCCGCCTGCGCGATGGCGTTCACCGCGCCGTCGATGACTTTGTCGTTGAGGGCCTCCTCATAAAGCACCACATCCGGCTTGATGATGCCACCGCATTGGCAGCGGGGGACGCCGGTGGTGTGAAGGATGTGATCCAGATCATAGAATTTTCCGCATTTTTCGCAGTAGTTCCGGTGGACGCTGCCGTGAAGCTCATATACGTTCCGGCTGCCGGCTGATTGATGCAGCCCGTCAATATTCTGGGTCACCACCGCCAGCAGCTTCCCGGCCTGCTCCCACTCGGCAAGCTTTTTGTGAGCGGCATTGGGCTTTGCGTCCGGGCAGAGCATTTTCGCCCGGTAAAAGCGAAAAAATTCTTCGGGATTGCTTTTGTAAAACGTATGGCTTAAAATAGTCTCCGGCGGGTACTTCCATTCCTGATGGTACAGGCCTCCGGTGCTGCGGAAATCCGGGATGCCGGACTCCGTGGATACCCCGGCCCCGCCGAAAAAGACGATTTGCCGGGCGTGATCGACCCATTCCTTCAAGGTTTTGATTTCATCTGTCATGGCGAATCCCCCATTTCCATACAATAACAAGGAGTGTCTATGAATATTCAGATCTTCGGCTCCTCCAAATCCTTCGACACGAAGAAGGCGGAGCGCTGGTTTAAGGAGCGCCGCATCAAATACCAGTATATCGACGTACTCTCAAAGGGATTATCCCCCCGCGAATACCAATCCGTCAAGCAGAAAGTTGGCTTTGAGGCACTGGTCAACACAAAATGCCGGGCCTACGAGGAACTGTACATGGCCTATATCACCCCGGATGCACAGGAGGAAAAGCTGCTGACGTACCCGGAGCTGTTCAACACCCCCATTGTCCGCAACGGCAAAGAAGCCACCGTTGGCTACTGCCCGGAGATCTGGGGCAAATGGGAGTAAAATTTTCTCAGAGGGAGACACTGCTATGTGGGGCAATACCCTGCCGAAAAATCCGTTTCTGCGCTTCTGCGTGCTGATGGCGCACCGTTACAATAAGCACAATGTGGCCATCCAGAGCGCCGCTCTGGCCTTTTACCTGCTGTTCACGATCTTCCCGTTCCTCATTTTTATCAGCGCCCTGCTGGGCCTGCTGAATCTGGATATTACGGGAATGATGAAGGTGCTGACAGACTTTCTGCCGGCGGAGGTGGTAGAGCTCATTGAGATGTACCTCACCTACGTCAGTGAGAACCCCAGCCCGCAGCTGATGGTGTTCGGCCTGGTGTTTTCCGTCTACTTTCCCATGCGGGCTACCAATTCCCTCATGGGCGCCGTGCGGACAGCCTATCATCTGGGGCCGCCCAGAGGCGTGATCACCCAGTGGATCAAGGTGCTGATCTATACGGTGACGCTGATCGTTGCCATTGCGCTGACCCTGTCGCTGATGACCTTCGGTGAGCGGGCGCTGTGGTATGCGGTAGATCAGTTCCATCTGCCGGAATTTCTGGCGGAGCTGTGGGTGACGCTGCGGTTCCCCGCGGCGGGGGCGGTGAGCTTTCTGGCGCTGTTCCTGCTCTACGCACTGGCGCAGGATACCCTCCAGCCTTTGAAGAACATCTGGCCGGGGACGCTGTTCTCCCTGACGGCGTGGATGGTTCTCAGCTGGCTCTATTCCTACTATGCCGATCATTTTTCCCACTACTCCGTACTCTACGGTTCGATCGGCGCGGTTATCGTGGCGCTGATCTGGCTGAATCTCACGGCGGTCACGCTGATCCTGGGGGCGGAGATGAACGGCGTACTCATCAGTATGCGGAAGGACAAAAGCGCCGCGTGAAATTCACGGTCTGTTCACCCTGTCAAGCAAACTCTGCGGTATAATCGAATCGGTTGAAATGATTTCCAGAAAGGAACCTGTATATGGAAGAAAAACTGCGCGAATATGCAAAACTGCTCATTGAGGTCGGTCTGAATATCCAGAAAGGCCAGACCCTGATCATCTCATCCCCGGTGGAGTGCGCCCACTTCGCCCGGCTGTGCGCCAGCGCAGCCTATGACGCCGGCTGCCGGGAGGTAGTTATGAACTGGGGCGATGATGAGCTGGCCCGCATGAAATACCTCCGGGCGGACGCCTCCGTTTTCGATGACACGCCGGAGTGGCGTGAAAAGTTTTTCACCTGCTATGCGGAAATGGGGGCCGCCTATCTGGCCATTGCTGCCAGCGACCCGGAGACTCTGAAGGGCGTGGAGCCTGACCGTCTGGTTCGGGCGCAGAAGTCCGGCTCCGTCATCCGCAAGGTCTTTGACCGGCTCCAGATGAGCAACGGCTTCCCGTGGTGCATCGCCTCCGTTCCCATTCCCAGCTGGGCCAAAACGGTGTTCCCCGGCCTGCCGGAAGAGGAAGCCATGGCCCGACTGTGGGACGCGATTTTCGAGACGGTCCGCATCAAGGGCAGTGGCTCCGCGGTTTCCGCATGGCGGCAGCATCTGGACACCCTGAGCCGCCGGAAAGCACTTTTGAACGAGTATCACTTCAAGTATCTCCACTATACCAACGCACTGGGGACGGATCTGACCATCCAGCTGCCGGAGGATCACCTCTGGGCGGCGGGCAACTCCGTGATGAAAAACGGCGTGGAATTCGTGGCCAATATGCCCACGGAGGAGATTTTCACCGCCCCGCTGAAAACCGGCATCAACGGCGTGGTCCATGCCGCCCTGCCGCTGGTGAACGACGGCAATATCATCGATAAATTCTACTTTGTCATCCGGGAGGGCAAAATTGTGGAAGCCCACGCGGAAAAGGGCGAGGAATTCCTGAAAGCCGCCATCAGTGTGGACGAGGGGGCCAGCTACTTTGGGGAGGTGGCGCTGGTGCCTTACGACAGCCCGATCTCCAACCAGAAGATCCTCTACTACAATACGCTGTTTGACGAGAACGCCTCCTGCCATCTGGCCTTCGGCGAGGCGTATCCCGAATGTATCGAAGGCGGCGAATCCATGACGCGGGAAGAGGTGCAGGCCCATGGCCTGAACTACTCCCTGACCCATGTGGATTTCATGGTGGGAACCGCCGATCTCTCCATCGTCGGCACCACCCACGACGGGCGGGAGATCCCTGTTTTTGTAAACGGCAACTTTGCCATTTGAATCATTCCCTTTGAATACTACAGAGAAAGAAGGAAAAACCCATGATTTCCAAACCGAATTTTGACAAGAGCGTTCTGGTCTGCCCCGGCGCTGCCATTGTAGGCGATGTGACGCTGGGGAACAACGTCAGCGTGTGGTACAACGCCGTTCTCCGGGGCGACGAGGGCGCTATCAGAGTGGGGGAAAACACCAACATTCAGGACTGCGCGGTGATGCATGAGGAGACAACAGTGGGTTCCGGCTGCACCATCGGCCACGGTGCCATCGTCCACGGCTGCACCGTGGGCAACAACGTGCTCATCGGCATGGGTGCTACCGTACTCAACGGCGCGAAGATTGGCGATGACTGCATCGTGGGCGCGGGGGCGCTGGTCACGGGCAAAATGGACGCCCCTGCCGGTTCCATGATTCTTGGCAGCCCCGCCAAGGTGGTTCGCCCCCTGACGGAAGCCGAAATCGAGGGCAACCGGGCGTCTGCCCGTGGGTATTGCCATCTGGCAGAGGAGTACCGAAAGGGCTAAATGGATAAAACGCCAAAAGAAGTTCCGATTTACAGGGATTCTTTTGGCGCTTTACCGCTTGAAACAGGAACTTTGTGCGGATATACTTGCTCCGATATTGAAATCAAACGATTACTTTTGAACGATTGAAGTAAGGAGAATATTATGTCGCTGCACTTTTCTCCCCAGACCCGCCGGGTCTTTCACCTGTCCCTGCCCATTTTTGCGGAGCTTCTATTGCAGCTGCTGGTGGGCAATATGGATCAGTTCATGATTTCACGCTTCGGCTCTGCCGCCGTGGCCGCCATCGGCAACGGCAATCAGGTGATGAATGTGGTCATCATCGTGCTGACCACCATGAGTACGGCGGCCACCATTCTCCTGACCCAGCATCTCGGCGCAGGCCGGGACGGCAAGGAATGCGATGTGATCGCCACGGCAGCCATCTCATTCAGCGCGGCGTTCAGCTTTCTGGTGGGGCTGTTCCTGCTGTTGGAGCCGGAACTGGTGTTCCAGCTGCTGCGGACGCCGGAGGACGCCTTTGACGGGGCCTGCCTCTATACCCGCATTGTAGGCGGCACCGTGCTGCTGCAGGGACTGTATATCCAACTGTGCGCCGTGCTGCGGAGCTACACCCTGCTCAAAGAGGTCGTAACCCTGTCTGTCATTATGAACCTTCTGAACGTGGCAGGCAATGCCATCCTCATCAACGGGTTCTTCGGCTTCCCCCAGATGGGGGTAGCGGGGGCCGCCGTGTCCACGGTTTTCTCCAAAGCCGTGGGACTGGTTCTGGCCTGCATCACCTTGAAGCGGAAATGCAGCGTGCATTTTTCCCTGAAATACCTGCGTCCCTTCCCGGCAGAGACATTCCGCACCCTGCTGGGCATCGCTCTGCCCTCCGGCACAGAATCCCTGTCCTACAATATTTCCCAGACCTTTATTCTCCGCTTCATCAACCTCATGGGGGCATCGGTGGTCAGCGCCAAGGTCTACGGCAGTATGCTGGCCAATGTGGCCTATGTGTACTCCATCGCCGTGGCGGAAGCCACCCAGATCCTGCTGGGCTACATGATCGGCGCCCGGAAGCTGAACGAGGTCAGCGGCCGTGTCTGGTCCACCATCCGCATTGCGCTGGCAGTCTCCGAGCTGCTGACGCTGACCATCCTCCTCTTCTGTGACCCCATTTACAGCATTTTTACCGCAGATCCCGTGATCCACGCCCTGGGCCGTCAGATCCTCTATGTGGAATTCGGGCTGGAGATCGGCCGCTCCATCAATATCGTCATGGTTCGCTGCCTGACCACCGCCGGGGACGTGTGGTATCCTGTGGGCGTAGGGATCTTCAGTATGTGGGTGGTGGCCGTGGGCGGCAGCTGGCTGTTCGGTGATGTGCTGGGCGGCGGTCTCATCGGCATCTGGATCGCCATGGCCTGCGATGAGTGTCTCCGGGGCGCGCTGTTCACGATTCGCTTCCGGCGGGGCAAGTGGAAGGAGAAACGGCTGGTATCCGATTCAACGAAAGGAACCTGACAGATGGATTTGAACAAGCAGACGGTGAAAGCCCTGCTGGGCATCGCCTGCGGCAGTATCGCCTTTGCCGCTGCGCTGCTGCATTTAAGTACGGTAGCGGACGCGGTGGTCTGGCTGCTTGGCGTTCTGGCGCCGCTGCTGCTGGGCTGCGCCATTGCCTTTATCCTCAACGTTCCCATGCGGGGACTGGAACGCTACCTGTTTCCCCATGCGAAAAAGGCGGAAAAGCTTCGCCGCCCGCTGGCGCTGGTGCTTACCATCGCGGCGGTGGCCGCCGTACTGGCTCTGGCGGCCATGGTCATTGTTCCCGGTGTGGAGGAGGCGGTTACATCCATCGCCGCGCAGGCTCCTCAGGCCTTTGCACGGCTACAGGAAAGCGCCGTCCGGTTTCAGGAATATCTGCCTGCCCTGACGGAACAGATCGAAAGCCTGTCCATCGACTGGCAGAGCCTTTCCAAAAAAGCGATCGAGCTGGCTCAAAGCTGGGGCAGAGGGCTGCTCGTTTCCGGCAGCGGACTGGTCAGCGGGATTGTCAGCGGCGTGACCACGTTTTTCATCGGGTTCATCTTTGCCCTGTATATCCTGCTGCAAAAGGAAAAGCTGGCCCGGCAGAGCCGCCAGCTGTGCTATGCGTTCCTGCCGGAGACTGCGGCGGATCAGGTGCTGGACGTCCTGCGTCTCAGCGAAAAAACCTTCTCCAATTTCCTGTCCGGCCAGTGTCTGGAAGCCGTGATTCTGGGAACTATGTTCGTCCTCGCCATGTCCATTCTCCGCTTCCCCTATGCCCTGCTTGTAGGCGTGCTGATCGCCCTGACGGCGCTGATCCCCATTGCGGGCGCATTCATCGGCTGCGCGGTGGGCGCGCTGCTGATGCTGGTCAACGACCCGTGGCAGGCGCTGTGGTTCATTGTGCTGTTTCTGGTGCTCCAACAGATCGAGGGAAACCTCATCTACCCCCATGTGGTGGGTTCCTCCGTGGGCCTGCCCTCCATCTGGGTGCTGGCGGCGGTCACGGTGGGCGGCAGTCTCATGGGAATTGTGGGGATGTTGCTGTTTATCCCGCTGTGCAGCGTGCTGTACGCCCTGCTGCGGCGGCTCGTCTACACCCGCCTGCGGGCAAAGAACATACCGTCCCGAAAATGGCGTCAGCCGCCGCAAACATAGAAAAACCAGTCCCGCCGTCAGGCGGGACTGGTTGGGACTGTCGGTCAACCCGGAAATGTTGCGCGGCGGGAAGGAAAAAAGTTGCGAAAGAAACCCAGGAGGGGTGTCTTTCGCTTAAAATCATAAGTTTTTCTGGACTTTCAGTGCAGAAAAACTTGCAGCAGCGTGTCGAAAAGACCTTTTCGATACGCTGAACCAGTCCCGCCGTCAGGCGGGACTGGTTCTTTATGCGATGAACGGCGGCTCTGCGTTTTATTCGCCGCAGACTTCCAGCCAGAGCTGGGAACTGTCTGTGTCCTCCGTCTCCAGCGTAACGCCCCGGTCTGCCAGCTCTTCTGCCAGCACGTCGAACTCCGTCCGGGTCAGCAGATAGCGGACAACGCCGGTATCCTTCTGCTCGGTGGGAGTGCGGTCGTCCAGCAGATCGCCGATTTCCGTCGCGCTGACCCGCACGGTGGGGAGGTCGGCCCCGGTTATCACGGGGACGGCGCTTTTCCCATTCTGATAAGCGCTCTGGATGGAAGCTGTGCCGTCTGTGCTTTCACTTTTATTCGCCTGCTGGGTACTGTCTGCCGCGACAGAATCGGGTTCTCCACTGCCTGCCGCGACAGAATCGGATTCTCCACTGCCTGCCGTGACAGAATCGGATTCTCCACTGTCGTCTGCGGGGTCCATGGGCTGACAGCTGTCTGCATCATCGCCGGAGGATGCGTCCGCGCTGCGTTCCACGGTGCTCTCCGCTGCCGCGCAGTCTGCGGTGTAAGCGGCGGCTTCATTAGAAGTATTGCGGGAGGACAGCCCTGCGCCGTACTGCACCAGCACGATGACCGCCAGACAGGCTGCGGCGGCCGCCAGCTTGCCCCACGGTTGCGTCTTAGGCCGGGACTGGGGCGTTTTGGCCACGGCCTGCATGATATGGTCGGTAAAATCCGCTGGCAGCTCCGTTGATTCCGCTGTGGGAAAGTCCGCCCGGATTGCCAGCGCATCATCCACATAGGCCTGACAGCCCGGACATTCGGCCAGATGCGCCTGCACCTCGGCCATTTCCGCAGCCGTCAGTTCTCCGTCTACAAAAGCGTCCAGCAGGGCGGTGTTTTCATGGATCTTCATTTTCACAGCCCCCTTTCTGGTTTCTTAGACGCAGCGGGAGCCGAAAAGTTCCCCTGTTCCATCAAAAAATTCCGCAGCTGCCGCCGCCCCCGGCTGATCCGGGACTTCACGGTTCCCAGGTCCAGCGACAGCGCGTCGGCGATCTCGTCATAGCTCAGCTGCTGGATCTCCCGCAGGATCAGCACCTCCCGGTGTTCCGGGGAGAGCGTCCGCAGCCCCGCTTCGATCTGGGCGCGCAGTTCCTTCTGCTCCGCCGCAGCTTCCGGCGTGGGCCTTGTATCCGGTACCTCCGCACTGACGGCCTCATCATCCAGAGACGGCCCCTGATGGCGGCCCTCCTTCCGCAGCAGATCCACACAGGCGTTGGAGGCCAGACGATACAGCCATGTGGAAAAGGCGGAATCCCCCCGGAAGAAGGGCAGACCCTGCCATGCGGAGAGAAACGTCTCCTGCGCGGCCTCCTCCGCCAGTTCCGGCGTGGGACACATCCGTACCGTCAGGGCATAGACCCGTTTCTGGTACTTTATGACCAGCTGCCCGAAGGCGGCCTGATCGCCGTTTCGGGCGGACTGGATCCAGTTTTGCTCCTGATTGTCCATGACCCCTCCTAATCCCGCAGGTCCCGCTGAATTCCACGGGTGATGCGGTCCACATCCTCCAGCGTGTTCATCTGCACGATCTGCTCCTTATAGTAATTGGCGTGGGAGATCCCCTTCAGATACCAGCAGTACTGCTTCCGCGCTTCCAGTACGGCTACCCGTTCCCCTTTATAAGCGGCGGCCATACGGATCTGCCGCACGGCGGTTTCGCACCGCTCCGCCAGCGGCGGCAGCGGGGGGAGCGGCTTCCCGTCCAGAACGGCCTGCGCCTGCTGGAAGATCCAGGGATTGCCGAAGCAGCCCCGGCCGATCATGGCCATGTCCGCCCCGGTGTGGAGAAGGATGCGCGGCGCGTCCTCAGGTTTCCAGATGTCGCCGTTGGCGATGACGGGGATGGAGACGGCTTCCTTCACGGCCCGGATGCAGTTCCAGTCAGCGGTGCCGCCGTAGACCTGGGCGCGGGTGCGGCCGTGGACGGCCACGGCGGAAGCGCCTGCCTGCTCCAGCGTCCGGGCAAATTCCACGCAGTTGCAGTGTCCCAGATCCCAGCCCCGGCGGAATTTGGCGGTAACCGGGATGCCGGGCAGCGCTTTCACCACCGCTTCCACAATACGGCCTGCCTTTTCCGGGTCTTTCATCAGGGCCGCGCCGTCCCCGTTGTTGACGATTTTCCCCATGGGACAGCCCATGTTGATGTCCAGAATATCCGCCCCGCTGTACTCCATGGCGATCTGGGCGGCCTCTGCCATGCAGATGGGGTCGCTGCCGAAGATCTGCACGGCGGCAGGATGCTCTCCGGGGAATTGGGTCAGCAGGGAGAAGGTTTTTTTGTCGTGATAGCAAAGTGCTTTGGAGGAGATCAGCTCCGTGATGGTATAGCCCGCTCCAAGCTCTGAACAGATCTGCCGGAAAGCGGCGTCCGTTACCCCGGCCATGGGAGCCAGAGCCAGCTGGGAGTTGATTTCCACGGTTCCGATGTGCATATGATGCCTCCAAAAAACTGAAATTGCTCATTCAGTGTATCGGATTTTCGGGAAAAATGCAAGGAAAACAGAAAATACGGGCATGATCCTCATTGCGACGGATTTTTCCGGGGACAGGCTGTAAACTGGTGCCATGATTCATACAAAGGAGGGGTCTTTTGTGGAATACAGGCCCATGACCGTTCAAAAGCTCCAATCCGGCCGGTGGCTGACTTGGGGGATCCGCTTTTTCCTGACGGCGGCGCTGACTGCCAGTCAGACTGCGGGGGACTACGCGCCCTTTGCGCTGGGCTGCATCGCGGCGGCCGGGCCGGGGGCGGACGGCGCCGCCGCCCTGCTGGGCGGTGTGACGGGCGCTCTGCTGTTTCTGGAATTTCCCAAGGCGCTGGCGTTTACGGCGGTGGGAATTCTGGTGCTGACGGCTTCCACTGCGTTCCGGGAGACAAAGCTGCTGGAACGCCAGTGGGTGCTGCCGGTTTTGTCGGCTGGGATGGTGCTGGCAGTGGGGGGCATTTATGTAATCCAGTCCTTTTCCCCTATGGAGGAGGCTGCACCCTGTGCGGGGGCTGCCGCCCTGACCGGCGTATCCGCTTATTTCTTCCAGCAGCTGTTCCAGAGGCCGGAGGAGCGTCTGGCCCCGGAGGGACTGCTATTTCTGGGGGCGGCGCTGACGCTGGCATTGGGGGATCTGACGATCCTGAATGTCTCTGTGGGACGGGTACTGCTGTGTGCGCTGCTGGCCTATACGGCTTATGACCGGGGGCCGCTCCCCGGCGTGACCGCCGGGCTGGGATTGGGATTGATGACAGATCTTGCAGTCGGAAGCAGTGGCCTGTTCACCGCCGCCTACGGCGCGGCGGCTCTGCTGGCGGCCCGGTGCAGCCGCCGCCCTTTATCGGCAGCCGCCTTCTTTCTGGGGGCGCTGGCGGCGATGATGACCTCACGGGAGGAGCTGGCGCAGAGCCTGCTGCTGGAAACCGCGGTGGGGGCGCTTCTGTTTCTGGCCATTCCGGGGCGCGCTTTCGGCGGCAAGCGGATCCAGCGGGCGGAGGCGGCGGATTCGGCGCAGAAAAAGGCTTTGCGGGAACGGCTGAGCCGCGCGGCGGAAGCCCTGCGGGAGCTGTACGACAGCATGAGCCGCACGGCTCCGGCTGCGGAGGAAAATCCGGCAGTGATCTTTGACCGGGCGGCGGAACGGGTATGCCGGGGCTGCGCGCTGTGCGAACTGTGCTGGCAGAAGGAGTATACCTCCACCTTCAACGCGCTCAACGACGCCACCCCCTTCCTGCTGGAGCGGGGGAAGGCCAAGGCCAAGGATTTTCCCCAGCACTTTGCGGATCGGTGCATCCACCTGACGGAGCTGCTTCAGGCCGTCAACGGGGAGCTGTCCGCCTTCCTGCTGCGGAAGCAGTACCGCCGCCAGCTGGAGGAGACCCGCCGCAGCG
>Ga0129312_1001842_pt1 | contig 11428 bp, 8 predicted proteins | sample O827metagenome_FD_94434 | JGI IMG/M metagenome (GOLD analysis project Ga0129312, IMG submission 94434) | Orangutan group fecal microbial communities from Wisconsin, USA - O827 metagenome | ecosystem: Host-associated > Mammals > Digestive system > Large intestine > Fecal | place: USA: Wisconsin... | reverse complement strand
GATCTGCACATCTGCCTGCGGATAAAGCTGTTTTGCAATGCGTCCGGTAATGCTGTCAAGCTCTACTCCATAAAGCCTGCTCTCCTTCATGGAATCCGGCATCATACCGAAAAAGTTGCCGATACCCATGGAAGGCTCCAGTACATTTCCTTTGGAAAATCCCATTTTCTCCAATGTTTCGTACATCTGACGGATAATGACCGGACTGGTGTAATGGGCATTTAAGGTACTCTCCCTTGCCATGCGGTATTCCTCCGGCGATAACAGCTCCTTTAACTGCTGATATTCTGCTGACCAGTTTGATTTGCTCTCGTCAAACGCATCGGCAAGACCGCCCCAGCCGACATACTGTGATAAAATCTGCTGTTCTTTCGGTGTCGCATAGCGGTTTTCGCCCTCGATCTGCTCCAACAGCTTAATTGCTGCAACATTTCTCTGAAATTTTTCTTTTGGAGAACCTTCACCCAAACGGTCATCGCTGATATGGAAATTGACAACGTTACTTTTATCTGGTGCTGATACCGACCTTTCTTGTGCTGATTGCCTTTCTGATGCAGGCTGTTTTTCCTCTGACGAAGGTGTAAGTGGTTCCCATTCTCCAGTAAGTAGCTGTGAAAGCATATCTTCGGTTTCTTGCTCTGCTTCTCCATTCTCCAGACGCTCACGGGCAGCCTGCGTGTCTATGCTGTCCAGTTCATCTTCTGCCTGTTCCTTTTCATCAGGAAACTCCCTATCGGCTTCCCTGCCACTTTCTGCAAGTTCATTACCCCAGTCCATTGCTTCCTGCAAAGTCGAAAATGTCTCCAATGCCGGGCGGGTGGTGTCAGCCGTATCATAAATAGCATATCCCTCTGCTTCTTCATCAATCCAAAGAAATACTCCCTCTGATAAGGTGGCACTCCACTGTGTCGGATTGCCATATTCATCATCGGCATCATGTACCACATGCCATGCTAATTCCTGCACTTCATCCGGCTCTGCAATGCCCTCAGAACCCTCAAACCTTGAAAATACTTCTGCTTCATGCCTATCAATATCTTCCTGTGCAATGGCATTGATATAATCGTCCTCTACCTCGCCACGCTCCGGCTTATGGTCGTATTCAAAGGTTTTCCCATTGACCTGTGCATAATAAAAGCTGCTGTCCTCAATGTCATTTCCAAGCAGGTATTTTTCTTTTTCACTGCCCCACTGATCAACCAGAACACACTCATACCCATCAATCGTGACCTTTTCCTGTGCTTCATTCTCTTTTTCCCGAAGCACATTGATATATCTTCTTGCCTGATTGGTAAATCCGTCCAATACTGCCGGATGTGAGCTTAGAATCAGATCATTGTTCTGCCAGTCATTTTCCGCAACAATCCCCTTTGCCCATTCCTTATTGTTCTGTGAAAAACGACCGTCATAATCAAAATGTGTAACTGTATTTGCAAGAACAAATTCCACACAGTCAATGCCATATTTATCTATGATTTCATCAGCGGTATTCCTCGGAAGTACAAAACCGTTGAATTTCTCAGCGATCAGTGCATCAATATCTTTCTTGCACTCTAACCGCTGTCCATGCTCCAGACGGGAAAGCTCACGCTGTCTCGCTTTTTCTGCCTGCTCCTCTTTGTATGCCTGATAGCTTTCTTTCCCCTGTGGAGATAAATATTTATCTTCGTTGATCAGCTCACGCAGCCTTTTCTCCACAACGTTCCAGTTCAAAAGCACCTTTGCATACGGATTGCCATAACTCCCCTTTTCCAGACGGATACCCTTTCCGTCATGTTCATTATGGGAATCATCATTGCCCGGCAGTCCACCGGAACCACCGCCAATGCCATATTCTTTTTTCAGAAATGCAACCGCTTCTTTCTGGTCATGCCCTTCCATAAAATACTCATAAATGCGGAAAGCACCATGCTCATAACCGCTTCCCCTGCCAAGTGCATAATCGATTTCATCCTGTGTAATAAAATCTTCCTGCTTCACCTCCACCGTATCTGGCAGAGGAAACTCCAGTCTCTCCCTGTCAAGGTCTGCAATCTCTGATAACAGATATTCGGGTGACTTCACATACCGCCATTTAAGCTCTGCTTCCCCCGATGCAAGACGCTCTGCCGCATCTTCCAAGATATTTTTAAGCTGTTCCCTGCCCTCATTGGTAGAAAGCAGTTCCATGAGTTTTTCTTCACTTTCCGGATAATTTCCTGCCTTTAAGCCAAGCTCCTCCGGCATTTCATCCATGCCATCCCGCAGGAAGAAATAAATCTGATTGGCAACACGATTTCGCTCCTGTGTATCCACAAGAAATGCTTCACTGGCACTCATATAAGTACCATTTTCAATCATGGAACGGATATGGCTCTCCACATCTTCCCAATCCATCGTGACAATCGGTGTTTCCCTTGCCTGTGTTCCATAGCCGACACTCATGCCATGCTCATCAAACCACACCGATACCGGATTGCCGTTAATCTCAAAGCCTTTTCCGGTCTGCCCGTACTCATTTTTCAGGAAATCAACCATCTGCTCGGCATTTCTTCCCTCAGTATATTTTGCAAAAATACGCTTCCTGCTGTGCTGTTTTCCTCCGCCACTGCGAAGAATGGTTTCAAGCTCATTCTGCGGCAAAGAAAAAGCAGCGGGCATGGTATATTTCATACTTGCTTCCGCTGCTGCGACTGTTCCGACCTGCTCCTCAAAAGAAGGGAACAGGCTAAGTTGTGTAAAGGTAGGTTCCGGTACATCTCCCCGGAGAAGTTCATCGGTATCTGTTACAGGCTGTAAACCAGCTCGCCCAGGACTACTTCCTCTGCCCGGTTCCGGATGCTGTTCATCTTCGCTACCCAGAGCATCTGATCGGCTTCCTTGAGCTGTTCGGTCACTCCCTCGGCTTCCGCCATCTGGCTCGTCAGCTTCTCCATTCTCTCCTCTGCCTGCTTCTGGATCGTCAGCAGATGTTCTTTCAGTGTCCCTTTCAGAAGAAATGCTGAGTACACGCCCCTGTGGTTCTCCTTCAGATAAGTCTCCCTCATCATTCCGTACTTCGTTACCGTTCCCTCCGGCTGAATGTCCGTCTGCAATGTCGGGATCAGATAATCCCCGTTCTTTTCGTATGTCAGATTCATCGCTATTGCCCCTTTCTACGCTGTTTTGGTTGTTGTCAAGATATTCTTCATGTGCGCCTTCGCTTTCACGCTTTAACGCATTGTAGTCTATTTCAGAAGTATTTGCAAGTCCTTTCTGCGTTAAATTTTCAGATTGCTGCATTTCATGGGTTCTGTTGTATTCCCTTATGGTTCGCCCGATCTCTAAAAGCACAGGTTTTGCAAGCTCATTTGCTGCATCTCCAAGCACCGCTAAGGTATCCATGGAATTAAATTCATGGATAAAATCAAAGGCAAACTCTGAACCATACTCCTGCATATCTGCACCGCAGGCAGATAAAAGTGTAAAGGAAATGCTGTCCGATAATGTCTCCCGCAAACGGATACCGACATTCTGCTCGTCCAGTCCTTCTAAAAAACTGCCCTCGATCATGTACTGCAAATCCGGCAGTAATTCCTCATAATAATCTGCCGCAATTCTGTCCCCAAGCTCCATAAGTCTTTCTTCAAAAGGCTTTTTCTCATCGGTGGCACCATACGTCTGCTCCAGACGGTTGATGATATCATCCTTATGCTGTTCCTCTAATTTCCAGAGGTTCGGATAACGCCCGATTCTCCTTGCCGCATGGACATCTGAAACATCAAATACATATTTCAGACGCTTTCCATGTGCATCATCCTCGTCCAAAAGTGCGATACCCTTTGCACCTTTATTTACCCAGCAGTGCATACGCTCATTCCACAGCTCTATGGAAGCACACGCTGTTGCGTCCGGTCTTTGGGCATAGATCAAAAGCTGTTCACGGAACGGATACTTATACAGTCTCGCCGCTGTGGTAAGGTATTTCATCCATTCCTCACGATTTTTGACAACCTCGGCTGCTGTCTCTTTTGCCAGAGCCGATATAAAATCATATTTTCTCACGCAGTTCTCCTTCCTGTCATAGATACGACAAAAAGGCAGCCACATAAACTACATGACTGCCTTTCCATGATTGATCGTTACCCTTATTCGATTGCACCAAAGCTGAAACTTCTGCCTTCCGGTGCTTTTTTCGGTGCAAACCTTGATTTTACTTCCGCAACCCTCCCTTCCAATGCCTGAAACATAGCGTCCACCTGTTCCTGCGTATATTCATAGGAACTGCGGTTCGCAAGATTTTCCAGTCTGCCAATGGCATCCATCGCTTTATTCATGCGGTATTCGCCAATACGGATAAACTTCTCCGCCTTTGTCTCATTTTCCTTTGCTGCAGGCTCGCCCTGCATTTCCTCTGCTGTCATTGTTACATTTGTTTCTTCCATGTTGTTTTTCCTCCATTTTTTGATAAAAAAAGAGAGCGTACAGTTTCCCATACGCTCTGACGCTGTGTTGTTATTTGGTTGTACGGTATTAGTGTTGCACCGAAAAACTTGAATTTATCTCGCAATTATATTTTTCTTTAATTCAATAATATTCTTCTCTATCTGCCGTATAACCACCTTGAAATCATCGTCAGTTTTTCCTGTCGGATCTTCAAGTTCCCAGTTATCATCAAACGCTCTGCCAATAAATGGGCAACCCACATTGCAGCCCATGGAGACGGCAATATCTGGTTCTGGAATATCTGAAATAGGCTTGGAATACTGCGTTTTCTCCATGTCAATGTTGTAAAGCTCCTTCATCAGTCGCACAGCATCCTGATTGATTTGGGGGTTGGTTTCCGTTCCAGCAGAATAACTTTCAAACGCATCAGATGCCATTAGCTTTCCAAGTGCCTCAGCAATCTGACTGCGACAGGAATTGTGAACGCAGATAAAGGCTACCTTGATTTTTCTCATCCTCTAACCTTCTTTAAAACGGCGATGACCTCGTCCTTTTTCAATACCTTACCGTAGGAAACCACTTGACCGTCCACTACCAGTGCAGGCGTGGTCATAACGCCGTAGGCGGCGATCTTTTCAAAATCCTTTACATGGTCAATGGTTGTATCCATGCCAAGCTCACGAAGTGCTTCCACTGTTGCTGCTTCCAAGGCGTTGCACTTGGCACACCCGCCACCGAGAATTTTGACACCAATTTCTTTCTTTTCTCTTTCTGCTACCTGCATTGTTTCAGGTGTGCAGTTGCCACCGCAGCAACAAGACGTTGCCATTTCTTCCTTCTTTTTACCAAATCCGAAAATTGACATTGTAACATCCTCCTAAATTATAGAATAAGTCCTTGAAACAGATTGAACAGATAACCTACAAGAATAATACCAACCGTGCAAACCGCAATAAAAATGCCCAAAAGTTTCGGTTTCACAGCCTTACGCAGCATAATCATGGATGGCAGAGAAAGTGTTGTTACACCCATCATAAAGCTGAGTACCGTACCCAGCTGTGCACCCTTAGAAAGCAACGCTTCCGCAATGGGAATGGTTCCAAAAATGTCGGCGTACATTGGAATACCGACCACCGTTGCCAAAATTACCCCGAAAGGATTGCTGCTTCCCAGAATGAACACCACCCACTGCTCTGGAATCCAATTGTGAATGACTGCACCGATGCCTACGCCGATGAGAATGTATGGAAATACCTTCTTGAAGGTTTCTGCTACCTGATCCTTTGCATAGACAAGGCGTTCTTTCTGTGTCAGCGTCTGAGAATCAATATCTACAGCTGAAGCCTTGCGGATAAATTCCTCCACCTGATTTTCCATGTGCAGTTTTTCAATCAGCATACCGCCTGCCACAGCAATCACAAGTCCCAGCACTACATATAGAATAGCAACTTTTGTGCCAAAAATACTCATCAACAGCACAAGGCTACCGAGGTCAACCATTGGCGAAGATATCAGAAATGAAAAGGTCACACCCAAAGGCAGTCCAGCACTGGTGAAGCCGATAAACAGGGGAATGGACGAACAGGAGCAAAACGGTGTAACCGTGCCGAGCAGTGCCGCAATGCAGTTTGCCCAAATGCCGTGAAACCGCCCCATGATCTTCTTGCTCCTTTCCGGCGGGAAGTAGCTCTGAATGTAGGAAATGACGAAAATCAAAACACAAAGCAGAATGGTGATCTTGATGACATCATAAAGGAAGAATTGTATGCTTCCACCGATGCGTCCCGTCGTATCCAGTCCGAATATCGTCAGCAATCTGCCGATCAGTGTGTTCAGCCATTTCATACCCAAAATCTGGTCCGTGATAAATTGTCCAATCAAGAGCAGCACCCCCCTTCTTTATCTGAACAACAGCTGTTGCAAGTCAGACTGTCGATGAACGCTTTAAAGTTAGTCAACGTTTCGCCGTTCAGGGAATAGTGCTGCCATTTTCCCTCCTTACGAGCGTTTACAATTCCACATTCGCATAACACTTTCATGTGGTGGGACAGGGTTGGTTGTGTAATTTCAAACCGCTCTAAAAGTTTGCACCCACATTTTTCTCCATCAGATAACATCTGAACTATTTCAAGTCTATTTGTGTCTCCCAGAGCTTTACATATAAGTGCTACATCCATTGCTTTCATATCAATCACCTCACATAGATATTTGTCTATGTGACATACATTATCATAAACATAGATGTTTGTCAATATATTGCAATTAAATAAAGCTATGTATCATTCCACATAGCACAAAATCTGGATATTAGTAATTCCACACCGTTCCGAATACAAATTTCGATTTGTCTTTCCCGCACTATACCACAATCACAGCAACATTCCTACCCCTGCTTTCCCTTCGTCTGCGGAAATTCCATCTTAAATTTATACTGGAATCCCTTGATTTCTTTACCGTCCTTCGTGTAAGAAAACTCCTCTATTCTCTCTGGAATCAAATAAGCATCGTAGCTGCCTTTCTTGCCCTTCAGACCTTTTACAAGTATCTTTTTCCCTTGAAGCAGGCTCTCGACCTGTGCATCTGAAAGTGTCACTCCCAGTGCCTTGCCGACATTCATACCGCACTTTCCGGTACAATATGCTCCGAATTTTCCTTTTACCACATCAGCACCGCATTTCGGGCATTTGCCAAGCACTTCCTGTCCACCCCTGCCGGCTCCAAACATGGCTTTCTGCTCGTCACTGACACTGTGATAGGTCTTTACAAGGTCACTTACCATAGCTTCAATACCGGACATAAACTGCTCTGCGGCAATTTCGCCTTTTGACACAAGAGTAAGCTCATTCTCCCAGTCTGCGGTCAGCTTCGGAGATTTTACCACATCCGGAAGTATCGTGATCAGCTTCATTCCGTCCTCTGTCGGAATCATCTGCTTTTTCTCACGCTTTACAAATCCGTCTTTTACCAGTTTTTCTATTATATCGGCTCTTGTGGCAGGTGTGCCAAGTCCTTTTCTCTCCACTTCATCGCCCATATCCTCTGCTCCGGCTCGTTCCATGGCAGAAAGCAGGCTGTCCTCAGTGTAATGCTTGGGTGGCTGTGTGAAATGCTCGGAAACCTTTGTCTGCTCCACCGCAATCGTCATGCCCTCACGAAGTTCCGGCAGTTTCTTTTCTTCCTCGGCATCTGATTTATCCTCTGTGGTCTTATAGGAATTTTTGAAGAAATCCTCAAATTCTTTCCAGCCATTTTTCCACACTTCCTTGCCGGATACCTTAAATACCGTATCGTTGCAGGTAAGCTCTGCCTTTGTGGAATTATAAATATGCTTCTCCCCGGTAGCACAAAGTAAGCGGTTTGCACACAGGGAAAGTATCTTCATTTCACTTTCCGGAATTGCCTTTAAGTCCTGCTTGATAATCTCCATGGTAGGAATGATTGCATGGTGGTCAGTTACTTTTTTGCTGTTCAAAATCCTCTTTATATCCGGATTGAACATCATATTCTGCTCAAATAACAGGGAATTAAAGATTGATTTGATCACATTTCTTGCTGTGCCATCCATATCATCAGAAAGGTACTGACTGTCCGTTCTCGGATAAGTGACAAGTTTCTTTTCATAAAGACTCTGGGTATATTCCAATGTCTGCTTGGCAGTAAAGCCAAACAGACGGTTTGCATCCCTCTGGAGTGTGGTAAGGTCATAGAGCTTCGGCGGTGCTACCCACTTTTCTTCCTTTACCACAGAAGTGACAAGAGCCTGTCCGTTTTCACAGGCTCCTGCAATTCTTTCTGCTTCCGTTTTATCACTGATATGTTCCGATACTGCATCCAGACCATTGCCCATGATATGAGCCATATAATAGGCTTCTTTCTTGAAATTCATGATTTTGCTTTCACGATCCACAAGCATGGCAAGCGTCGGTGTCTGCACTCTGCCAACCTTTAATGCCTTGCCGCCATATAAAACAGTAAAAAGCCTTGTCCCATTGATACCCACAAGCCAGTCTGCTTCCTGTCTGCATAATGCTGAATGATATAAATTATCGTAATCACTGCCCGGACGAAGGTTATTAAAGCCATCACGGATTGCACTTTCTTCCATGGAAGAAATCCACAATCGTTTCATAGGTTTTCTGCATCCCGCCATGTTATAGGTCAGGCGGAAGATTAACTCTCCCTCCCTTCCTGCGTCGGTGGCACACACAACTGCGTCTACCCTGTCATCATGCATGAGTTTTTTCAAAATCTGATACTGTGCTTTCGTATCACTTTTCACCTCATGCTGCCATTCCTGCGGAATGATCGGAAGGCTCTCATAGCTCCATTTCTTCCATGCTTCCTCATAGCTTTCCGGCTGTGCAAGTTCTACCAGATGTCCCACGCACCATGATACCAGATACTCATTGCCTTCCAAATATCCGTCTTTACGCTGTGTAGCACCAAGAACAGCCGCAATGCTCTGTGCCACACTCGGCTTCTCTGCAATTACAAGCTCCATCTCTATTCCTCCCCACTTTCTTCATCATTATCGTTGTCGCTGTCGTCTCCACCATTCAAGAATGCTTCGTCGGAATTCTGCTCGGCTTCGTCCTCATCCTCATAATCGTAGTCCTCGTCAAGCTCGTCCTCATCTTCATCCTCATCAATGAAGTTTTCCTTTTTCTTCTTGGATTTCACAACATATACCACTCCGATCACAGCTACCGCAGCAATTCCCATGATGATATAAGTAAATCCGGAATTATCCGTTTTGGCTGTGTCTGCCTGTGGCTCACTTGTTTCTTCCGTACTATCTTCGGTACTTCCCTCCGCATTCTCTGTTCCCTGCTTCTTGTCTCCGGTACTATCCGCATTATTGTTGGATAATGCACTGTCTTTAGTAGGAATTGCAGATTCTAATGCCGCTGAATTTTTCGGAAGCGTCTCGCTGTTATCCGTTGTAGTATTTAACAGATCATTTTCGCTGACTTCGGTAAGGAAATACACTTTTTCATCTTCCCCATCACGGTCAATTACCAGATAAAACACCTTTTCCGATGCAGTCTGGATTGTGTAAAATTCCTTGCCTTTTTCAGAAGTCTGACTGTCACTGCTCTGGTCGATATCCTTAGAAGTATCTCCCGTACTTGGAGACTGCTTGGCTGTTGTGGAACTGCTTGAAGTTGTTCCACTGCCTGTCTGGGATACTGTATTTCCATTTACATCCGTTTTTGTATGCTCTGTGACCTGTGCTGTGGCAGAGCTTGGCTTGGTTGCAGACGCATCAACCGGGAGCTGCTGTGCCGGATCTTTCTCATTGCTGTCCTTATTCTCCGGATCGGTGTAGTACGGATTGGCTGTTTTATAGATTTCAGAGGTATTTCCTGCATTATCCATAGCGGAAATCGTAAAATACTGATACCCGGCATCAAACTGTTGCAGACGGATATTCAAGGCTCCATTGGTATGGTCGGTAAATTCGTAACCATTGACATAGATTGCCTTGATGCCGGAATCCGTATCATGTGCCTGAATGCTCAAAAGACCGTCACTGACTGCCGCATTTAAGGTAGGCTTTGTAAAATCAAAGCACTTGATGTAGCGGTTTTTTTCATAGGTCTTGCCCTTCTGGTCTGTGACCTGCACATAAATGGTGCTGTTCTCGGAAATCTCTATGTACATATCCTCGGTAATATCCGTCCAGCTTCCATTCTGTCCGACTTTTGCCTGCACTTTCTGAATGGTGAAGTTGCCGGATACTACGGTATCCTCTACTTTGACTGTCACCTTTGTAGTATCATTGTGCCACCCGGTCGGTGTATTGATTGTGATTTTTACACTCGGATTGATATAGGCACATTCCTTGTAATCCTTTGCACACACTTTGCAATCCTTATCCACATCATACTGACTGCACTTTTCCTTGCAGGTGCATTTAGCGGCAGGCTGTGTTTCCTCGGTTGTACCTTCTGTGCTATTTTCCGTTGTATTCTCTGTATTATTTTCTCCACTGCCAGAAGCAGAACTGTCCTTGTTATCATTGCCGGAAGTTGTGCTCTCGGCACTGCTTTCCTCTGCCGCACTCTCAGTTTTTGTCTCTGCGGTATCCTCCGCATGAACCTCTACTGTGTTTGTCCTGTTGGCAAAAAATGCCCCAATCGGCATACAAAAAAGTATTGCCGATAGCATAAGGGACACAATCGCCCTAGCCGATAATCTCCTATTTTTCATTGGTCGAAACCTCCTTTTCCTGTTCCCGTTTCTGTAATAAATTTCTGACTTCATCCTCACTGAGCTTATTTAACATCTGCAATCGCTCCGATGAAATTTTATATTTTCGTATGATCTTCATGGCTTCGGCATCCTCCGCCATCTGTTTCTGCTCTGCAAGGTCTTTTTCCTTTGCCTGTAGCTGCGCTATCTGTTCTCTGACCTTTTTAAGCTGTGCATTGATTCTTTCTACTGACAACTGATCTTCCTCCCTTCGCTAATTTAATCTTTCAAAACTGTAAAAATGGCTCTGCCAGTATGAGGTATTGATTGAGGTATACTGGATTGGATCACCACAATGCACCATCGTACCGTTTCCACAATAAATACCAACATGTGTGACGGTTCGTCCTGCATTATAAGTTTTTGTAAAAAATATGAGATCTCCTGCCTTTGCTTCCGATGCGGATACCGGAGTACACTGGTCATAAATGCCCTGTGCTGTGGTTCTTGGCAGGTTATGTACGCCGCTGTTTGAAAATACCCAACATACAAATCCGGAACAGTCAAAACTTGCCGGAGCTGTGCCACCGAATGTATATGGCATTCCAAGATACCTGTTCGCTTCCCGCATAAGCGTCTGCACAGTGGCATCATCATAGGATTCCGGCGGTATCACATTGCCGGTTCCTCCTCCGGTGCCGCCCGGTGTTTCCCCATAAATGGTCTGCTCTCCTGCTTCAAAATAAAATAACGGGTTATAATACTCCCCGTTATACAGACATTCGATATGAAGGTGGCTTCCGGTACTGCTTCCCGTATTTCCGCTTTT
>Ga0129312_1001840_pt1 | contig 11434 bp, 8 predicted proteins | sample O827metagenome_FD_94434 | JGI IMG/M metagenome (GOLD analysis project Ga0129312, IMG submission 94434) | Orangutan group fecal microbial communities from Wisconsin, USA - O827 metagenome | ecosystem: Host-associated > Mammals > Digestive system > Large intestine > Fecal | place: USA: Wisconsin... | reverse complement strand
GGGTTAGACCTTTTGCCCCTTAGCATCTTACAAAGCAGTTTTCACGAAAATATCATAGATGGCACGGACGGCATCCTCGAAATCTTCGTTCTTCACACCAATTATGATGTTCAATTCACTGGAGCCCTGATCGATCATTTTAATATTGACGCGGGCGTGGGAGAGAGCGGCAAACACCCTTGCAGCGGTTCCCCGGTTTGATTTCATGCCACGGCCGACTACAGCGATCACAGCAAGATCGGATTCCAGATCGATCAGATCCGGGTGAACAGCACGATGGATCCCGGAGATGACAGACTGCTCCTTTTGCTGAAATTCATCTTGATGGACAAGGACGGTCATAGTATCAATACCGGACGGCATATGTTCAAAGGAGATCCGGTTATCCTCAAAGACCTCCAGAACCTTTCTGCCGAAGCCAATCTCCGTATTCATCATGGCCTTATCAATGATAATGGAGCAGAAGCCTTTTTTGCCTGCGATGCCGGTGATCGTAAAGGGTGATTTCTTGCTTGTGCTTTCTACGATCATAGTACCCGGATCATCCGGACGGTTTGTGTTTTTGATATTGATCGGGATTCCCTCGACCCGCACCGGGAAAATAGCATCTTCGTGGAGAACGCTGGCCCCCATATAGGAAAGCTCCCGAAGCTCCCGGTAGGTGATCGTTTCGATAGGAACCGGATTTTCTACGATTCTCGGATCGGCAACAAGAAAACCGGAAACGTCCGTCCAATTTTCATACAGGTCTGCATGAATGGCGCGGGCAACGATGGAGCCGGTTATATCCGAGCCTCCGCGGGAAAATGTGGTGATCGAACCATCCGGCGCGGAGCCGTAGAACCCCGGGATAACGACCTGCTTCATATTTTCAAGCCGTGCTTCCATCTCCTCATTCGTTTTTTCGGAAAGAAAGTTTCCCTGTTCATCAAAGAAGATTACTTCCGCTGCATCCAGAAACGGAAATCCCAGATAATGTGACATAATGATTCCGTTCAGATACTCTCCTCGAGATGCGGCGTAAGATCTGCCGGCCTTTTTCAGAAAATTTTCTTCAATCTTATCAAATTCAAAATCCAGATTCAGGTTCAAGTCAAGTCCATTGATAATATCCACAAATCTCTTTTTGATCTGCTCTAAGATACGCTTATAGCTCTGTCCGCTTGCTGCTGCGTCATAACACTGGTAAAGAAGATCAGTTACCTTTACATCCTTACTGTCACGCTTTCCCGGGGCAGAGGGCACTACATAGCTTCTTGACTTATCGGCAGCGATAATCGCTTTTACTTTCTTGAACTGTCTTGCACTGGCCAGAGAGCTGCCGCCGAATTTTACCACTTTCTTCATAATTTATGTCTCCTGTGTATGTTCTTTTAATGTATGATCTTTGGTGTGGGGAAGTATTCAAATAATACCTTTGCGATCATCTTGTCCTTGGAAATATAGTGGTTATTCCAATATCGTGCATCCAGAGAATAGTTTCGGTTGTCACCCATCATGAAATAACTGTTTTCCGGAACCTCAAAATGCAAAGTTTCATTCTGATTCATGGGCTCTGCAATATATGGCTCATCTAATGGGGTATCGGAACCATTCAGATATACCTTGTCATCAATAATGTCGATCACATCGCCGGGAAGACCGATCACGCGCTTTACATAATAGATCGTACGTGCATGTTTTCCGACTGCTTCACCGCAGCGTGGGCATTCCTCTGACTTTTCCCCCTCTATAATGACATGACAATTAGGACATTGCCAGCCAAAAACAAAAATGGCCACATCACCGCGTTCCGGATCGGAGAATTTGTAATGAAGCCTGGAGCCGATGACACGACTGCCGGTCATGATCGTTTTTTCCATAGAACCGGTAGGAACTTCACTGTTGGCGATAATAAAGGTGGTGAGCACAAATGCTATGACAGCTGCAGAAACAATAACTTGAATCCAGCTGATGATCTCATCCTTCCAATTGATTTTTTTCTTGTTTTCGTTTTCCATAATTTCCTGTAACCTCATTCGACTTAAGATACTATACGAAATATAATGAGTTTATGATAATTTGTCAAGTTTCGCAAGAACTTTTCACAATTGTCTTTCAAAATTTTTGAATTGCCACTCCCGAATCAGCTTGTATAGCGTATTGGAAAATGATAAAATGTAAATAATTCAGAACGAAAAGAAATCAACGGATTTTGGAGGGATGAGTTATGGAAAGAATACTATATGATATGATGGACTGGGCCGGAATCGAAGAACTGGTGTATTCTGAATGTAATGATCCGTGCCGCCTTCTCGGAGCCCATGTAGTAAGAGAAGGTCTTCTGATCCAGGCATTCCTTCCGGGAGCAAAATCGGTAACCGTAAAGCTGGGGGGAAACAGATACCCGATGCAGATGGCAGACGAAGAAGGCTTTTTTGCCGTACTGATCGAGGGGAGAATGGAGCTGGAGCCCTATACGTTTATAACGAAATATGAAGACGGAAATCCGATAGAAACAGAGGATCCGTATTCCTACCGCTTCCAATCCCGGTTTAAAGAGAATGATCTGAAAAAGTTTGAGGCAGGGATCTACTACAATTCATACGAAAAGCTGGGGGCCCATCCGGTTACGGAAAACGGTGTGCCGGGCGTCAGCTTTGCCGTGTGGGCGCCGGAAGCGATCCGCGTCAGTGTGGTCGGAGATTTCAACTTATGGGACGGCAGAAGGCATCAGATGAAAAGACTTGGGGATTCCGGGATTTATGAGCTCTTTATTCCGGAGCTTAAGGCCGGGATGCTCTATAAATATGAAATAAAGACAAAATCCTGCGAACCGATGCTGAAGGCGGATCCCTATGCAAACTATGCACAGCTCCGCCCGGATACGGCCTCTGTTATATGGGATATGGACGGATACAAATGGGAAGATAAGGAGTGGATGGATAAAAGAGGACAGGCCCACGGAAAAGAAATGCCGATGTCTGTTTATGAGGTACATCTGGGTTCATGGATGCAGAAGCCGATCGCTCTTGATGAAAACGGAAAAGAAATCAACGGAAGCCAGTTTTACAATTACAGGGAGATCGCCGAAAAGCTTGCAGAATATGTAAAAGAAATGGGCTACACTCATGTTGAGCTTCTTCCCGTTATGGAGCATCCGCTGGACGCCTCGTGGGGCTATCAGGTTACCGGCTATTATGCACCGACGAGCCGTTATGGTACCCCGGATGATTTTCGGGCCTTTATGGATCATCTGCACCGGGAGGGGATCGGAGTTATCCTCGACTGGGTACCGGCCCATTTCCCGCGGGATGCCCATGGTCTGGCTGCCTTCGATGGTACCTGCCTGTATGAACACAAGGATCCGCGACAGGGCTCACATCCGCACTGGGGAACGCTGATCTATAATTACGGAAGACCACAGGTAGCTAATTTCCTGATCTCCAATGCCCTGTTTTGGGCAAAGGAATATCATGCAGACGGGATCCGTATGGATGCGGTCGCCTCTATGCTCTATCTGGATTACGGAAAAAATGCCGGAGAATGGGTCGCCAATATCTATGGAGGCCATGAAAATCTGGAAGCAGTGGAATTTCTGAAGCATTTAAACTCGATCTTCCATAAAGAGATTCCCGGAGGTCTTCTGATCGCCGAGGAATCAACGGCATGGCCGCAGATCACCGGCAATATTTTAGACGGCGGCCTTGGCTTTGACTACAAATGGAATATGGGGTGGATGAATGATTTCCTTGATTATATGCAGTGTGACCCATATTTCAGAAATCAGCATTACGGAGAGCTGACCTTCAGTATGCTTTATGCCTACAGCGAGAAATTCATGCTGGTATTTTCTCACGATGAGGTGGTGCATGGAAAAGGCTCCATGGCCGGAAAAATGCCGGGAGATACGCAGGAGAAGAAATTTGCAAATCTGAGAGCGGCTTACGGCTTTATGATGGGACACCCGGGAAAGAAGCTTCTGTTCATGGGACAGGATTTCGGCCAGATGGACGAATGGAATGAAAACAGGAGCCTCGAATGGGAACTTCTTAAATATCCGATCCACGAAAAAATGCGGAATTATGTGAAGGCACTCAATCATTTATATCAAGCCAGCCCGACATTATATGAGTTAGACGATGAGCCGGAGGGCTTTGAGTGGATCAACTGCACTTATAATAAGGAAAATCTGGTCATATTTGCCCGACACGGCAAAAAAGAAGACGAGTTACTTCTCTTTGTCTGCAACTTTGATACGATCGCCCATGAAAAATTCCGTATCGGAGTGCCTCAGGCCGGAAAATATAAGGAGATCCTGAACAGTGATGCAGAGGAATTTGGCGGAGACGGAATGGTGAACCCGAGGATGAAAACGTCGCAGAAAGAAGAATGGGATGGCCGGGATCATTCGATCACCATAAATATCGCTCCCCTCAGTGTATCTGTTTTCCGTCACATCCCGCAGTCGGAAACATCTCCACGCGGAAAGAAGGATAAAAAGGATACAATAGCCACAGAAAATACAAAAAATGCAAAAAGCATAAAAGATGCAAAAGATGAAAAAAATAAAAAAGATACGAAAAGTACAAAAAATATAAAATCCGGCGGGAAGGAAATATCCGGTAAGGCCGCAGAGATAGTCAGAGCTGCAAAGGGAAAGCTGGATGCGGCAAAGGGAAGAAGGGCGGCAAGAAAAGCGGATCCCGGAGCGGAAAAATAATTGCATAACTTAAAATTAAGGAGGGATCTGTTCTGAATCTTGATAAATTAGATATCTCCGCAGTGACGGATGCGAAAACCTCCACCCTTGCGGAGCTGGGAAACAAGATGATCGGACCGGGAATGAGGCTCGTGACAGCCCTGTTAATGGTGTTTATCGGACTGAAGATCATAAAGGCCGTGAGAAACGGCATGAAAAAGTCCATGAAACGCGCCGGGCTCGAGATCACACTTACAAAATTCTTAGATGCACTGTTAAATGCAGTGCTGACCGGTATCCTGTTTTTTATGGCAGCAGAGGTGCTGGAGATAAAGACCACATCTCTGGTGACGATAGTGGGAGCCTTTACGCTGGCATTGAGCCTTGCCATGCAAAATACCTTATCCAACTTTGCCGGAGGTGTCATGGTCCTGTTTTTAAAACCCTTTAAGGTTGGAGACTATATAAAGACCTCAAACGGGGAGGGGACTGTGGAGGCGATCGGCCTCGTCTATACCACACTCCTTACGTTGGATAACCGGAAGGTCATTATCCCCAACAGCAGCATCTCCAGCGCACCCCTTACGAATTTCACGGGAATGGACAAGCGGAGGCTTGTGCTGAATGTTGGAATCGGATATTCCTCGGATCTGAAAAAAGCCAAACATCTTCTGCAGGAGCTGTTAGAGCAATGCCCGGCGATACTAAAGGAGGATGGAATCATGGTGGCAGTGGAGAGTCTGGGAGAAAGCAGCGTGGGACTTACCGCCCGAGGCTGGTTAAAGACAGAAGACTACTGGCCGACAAAATGGAAGCTGACGGAGGAGATCAAGCTGACATTTGACCGGGAAGGGATCGAAATTCCATATAATTACCTGAATGTCTGTGTATCAAAGGATAATTAACGGCTGTACCGGGATATCCCCGGGAAGGGAGCAGTTATGATAAAAGAAGCAGCAGAATTTGCAAAAAGAGTACATGAAGGAAAATTAAGGAAAGGTTCCGGGATCCCTTATATCGTCCATCCGCTTGAGGCGGCGGTGATCGTATCCGGTCTTACAAAGGATCCGGAGGTCATAAGCGCCGCGCTTCTCCATGACGTGATCGAGGATACACCGGTCACCTACGAGGAGCTTGGAGAAAGGTTCGGACAAAGGGTAGCCGATCTTGTCTTAGCAGAAAGCGAGGACAAATCAAAGACATGGAAGGAACGAAAGGGGGCAACGATAGAACGGCTAAAGACGGCTCCGCGAGAGGTCAGGATGATCTGCTTGGGAGATAAATTAAGCAACCTGAGAAGCACAGCGGCCGATTATCTGGCCAAGGGGGACGAGGTCTGGAAGAAATTCCGCGTTACGGATAAAAAGGAACACGAGTGGTACTATCGGGGAGTGTTTGAGTCTCTGCAGGATTTTAAGGGAGAAACAGCATACGAGGAATCCATGCGGCTCATAAAGGACATTTTTGGATAAAATACATATAAAAAACAGGTGGTGTAGTAAAAATGAGAAAGATCAAAGCAATTTTGAGAGGAACAATATTGGCTGTTCTGGCAGCGGCAGGCACGGCCGCCATGGCCTTTCCGGCCAGCGCAGAAGAAACGATGGGTGCGGTGTACGGAGTACATAGCTATGGAAAAGGATGGGCTGAAACAGTTGAGGACAATGTTTATGAGAGTGCCGCGAACGGTTCTTATGTAACAGCGATCACGGCATCCTTAAAAAATCAGCCGGCCGGGATGACCGGAACCATATCTTATCAGGTAAATGTAAGCGGCTTCGGATGGCAGGAATGGAAGGAGAACTTTACTCCGGCGGGAACGACCGATACAGATCGTCCGTTAGAGGCAGTCAGAATGCAGCTTACCGGTCAGCTGGAGGAAAATTATGATCTGTATTACTCTGTTTTCCAGAGCGGAAGCTGGACAGAGCTTGTAAAAAACGGAGAAACAGCAGGAACAGAGGCACAGGGACTCCGGGTTGACGGGCTCCGTGTGGCGGTAATGCCGAAAAACGGAGGACTTCCGGCAGAGGGCAAGCATAAGGGACGCCAGATCGACCCATCCAGACCGATGGTCGCTCTTACCTTTGATGACGGCCCTTCCGGACAGACTGCCAGGATTTTAGATTGTCTGGAGTCCAATGGAGCAGTCGCAACTTTCTTTATGGTCGGAAACCGAATGGGTAAATATCCGGAAACGATAAAACGGATGGTAGCTTTGGGATGCGAACCGGCGAGCCACACATGGGATCACTCCTATATCAGCAAGCTGTCATCGTCAGCACTGTTGAATAATCTGAATCAGGTCGATGCAGCCCTTCAGGAGATCGCAGGAGTTAAGACGATCATTATGAGACCTCCGGGAGGCTTTATCAACGATGCCTCAAAGCAGACGCTGGCTCAGAAGGGAGTTCCGGCGATCCTCTGGTCGATAGATACACTGGACTGGAAAACGCGGAATGCCCAGAACACGATCAATACAGTATTGGGTTCGGTTCGGGACGGAGATATCGTCCTGATGCACGATCTGTATGAGGCATCTGCGGACGCGGCACTGGTATTGATACCGGAGCTGATCCACCGCGGCTATCAGCTGGTAACGGTCAGCGAGATGGCAGCTCTCCGGGGCGGCGCACAGCCCGGAGTTTCTTATCACTCTTTCCGGCCGTAGCTTGACCCGAATCAATCAGCAAGAGATCACAGAATGGCTGTCCGACCTCCATTCTGTGGTCTTTTAAATTTAAGGGATTGCTTTTTACTCCAAAAAAAATTATAATTAATCTTATTACCAAAATGGGTGAGGTGCAGCGTGACAGACCGCCGGCATTTCCTCATACGAAAGGGTGTGAGAAATAAATATGGAAGAAGATAAACTGAAAAAAATTGAGACTGAGCTGGAAGCCCCGGCCGATTTTACAAGTCCGGAGGTATTATACGAGGATCTGGTCCGCAGCATAAAAAAATACCATCCCTCAGCTGAGCTGAGTATGGTAGAAAAGGCGTACCATATCGCCAGAGACGCCCATAAGGATCAAAAGAGAAAATCCGGAGAGCCATATATTATCCACCCCTTGTGTGTGGCGATCATTCTGGCAGATCTGGAGCTGGATAAGGAATCCATTATAGCCGGTATCCTCCATGACGTGGTAGAGGATACAGTTCTCACAGGGGATGAGCTTAAGAGTATGTTCGGCGCGGAGGTCGCACTCTTGGTCGACGGTGTCACAAAGCTGACACAGTTGTCGTGGTCGGCCGATAAGGTGGAAATGCAGGCAGAGAACTTAAGAAAAATGTTTCTCGCCATGGCGAAGGACATCCGTGTCATCCTGATCAAGCTTGCTGACCGACTCCACAATATGCGTACTCTGCAGTATATGAGACCGGAGAAGCAGAAGGAGAAGGCCAGAGAGACGATCGAGATCTATGCACCGCTGGCGGATCGTCTCGGTATTTCAAAGATCAAGATCGAGTTAGACGATCTGGCCCTTAAGTATCTGGAGCCGGAGGTCTACAATGACCTGCAGGAGAAGATCGCCCTGACAAGTGAAGCGCGCCAGAGATTTATCAATGATATTATTGCAGAGATAAGCGTCCACATGAAAAATTCCGAGATCGAATGTGAGATCAGCGGAAGGGTCAAGCACTTCTTCAGTATTTACAAAAAAATGGTGAACCAGCATAAGACGCTGGATCAGATCTATGATATTTTTGCCGTGCGTATTATCGTAGACTCCGTAAAGGATTGCTATGCGGCGCTCGGCGTGATCCACGAAATGTATAAGCCGATCCCCGGCCGTTTCAAGGATTATATTGCCATGCCAAAACCAAATATGTACCAGTCGCTTCACACAACGCTGATCGGAACGAACGGACAGCCCTTCGAGATCCAGATCAGAACCTTTGAAATGCACCGGATCGCAGAATACGGTATTGCAGCCCACTGGAAATATAAGGAAAGCGGAAGCGGACAGGCAGCTGCGGGCAGCGAGGTAGAAAAGCTCAGCTGGCTCCGTCAGATACTGGAATGGCAGCAGGACATGTCCGACAATAAGGAATTCCTGAGCATGTTAAAGAGCGATCTGGATATGTTCTCTGACAGTGTATACTGCTTTACCCCGAATGGAGATGTAAAGGCGCTTCCAAGCGGCTCCACACCGATCGACTTTGCCTATGCGATCCATACGGCTGTCGGAAACAAGATGGTCGGAGCAAGAGTTAACGGAAAGCTTGTCAATATCGATTATGTGATCCAGAACGGTGACCGGATCGAGATCATGACATCCCAGAACTCCAAGGGCCCGAGCAGAGACTGGCTCAATCTGGTAAAGAGCAGTCAGGCAAAAAATAAGATCAATGCGTGGTTTAAGCAGGAGAGAAAGGCAGACAATATTGCCCGCGGCCGTGAAATGATCGACCGCTACTGTAAGGCCAAGGGGATCAATTATACAGAGATCAGCAAGCCGGAGTATATGGAAAAGGTCATGATACGCTATGCGTTCCAGGACTGGGATTCCGTACTGGCATCTGTCGGCCACGGCGGCCTTAAGGAAGGCCAGGTCGTAAATAAGATGCTGGAGGAGCAGGCGAAGAAGATCAAGCGCGAGGTAACGGACGCTACAATCTTAGATACACTGGCGGAGAGCAATAAACCGGCGGTGGTTCCGATCCGGGGAAAATCAAAGAGTGGTATCGTGGTAAAAGGGATCCACGATCTTGCCGTTCGTTTTTCCAAATGCTGCAACCCGGTTCCGGGAGACGAGATCGTTGGCTTTGTAACAAGGGGACGCGGCATCACGATCCACAGAACAGACTGTACGAACATTCTGGAGCTTCCCGAAACAGAAAGAAACCGGCTGATCGATGCCGAGTGGCAGGGAAGTGAAGATGACAAGGGACCGGCCAGTTATTCCGCAGAGATCCTTATTTTTGGCAATAACAGAGTTGGACTTTTCGTGGATATCTCAAAAGTATTTACGGAAAGACAGATCGATGTGACCAGTATGAGCGCCCGCACAAATAAGCAGGGAAAAGCTACGGTAACTATGTCCTTTGATGTTCATGGTGTCGAGGAATTGAACAATCTGATGGCAAAATTAAGGCAGGTGGAAGGAATCCTTGATATTGAGAGGAGCACCGGCTAAAATAAAGTGAGCCTGTCGACACCAGCAGGGGCCGCAGGCATCAAAATCGGGGGCTTTTGCCCCTGATATCTATTTATCGGAGGAGAAAGAAATGGGTGTAATTCGTGTAAAGAGCTTGCTTGTCGGAATGGTGCAGACTAATTGTTACCTGGTTTATGATGATGAGACAAAGCGTGCAGCGATCGTTGATCCGGGTGACAGTGCGGACATGATCATAAATGAGTGTAAAAATCTGAACCTGAAGCCGGAGGCAATCCTCCTGACCCATGGACACTTTGACCATATTATGGCAGCGGAGGCGGTAAAGGCAGAATGGGATATTAAAATATATGCAAGCGAAAAGGAGCTTGAGGTCCTGAGAGATGGTGAAAAAAATATGATGATGAAATATTACAGAAGATCCATCACTCTGGAGCCGGATGTTACCCTGCGGGACGGAGAAACCTTTGAGGCAGCCGGTATGGTATGGAAGATGATCGAAACACCGGGCCATACGATCGGCTCCTGCTGCTACTATCTGGAAAAAGAGGCCGTTCTTTTCTCCGGAGATACCTTGTTCCAGACATCCTACGGCAGAGTAGACTTCCCGACGGGAAGTGCCATGGATATGCTGGCTTCCGTGAAAAAACTGCTGGCGCTTCCGGAAAATGTGATCGTATATCCGGGACACATGGGAGAGACAACGATCGCCCATGAAAAAAAATATAATCCGCTGGCGAGGTATTAAAAATGCTGGGAATTTTATTGAACGATCCTTCGTATGAGCAGGATATCCGGGAGCTGATGATGGCATTTTATCCCGGTGAAACGTTCGCCCACGAAAAGCAGGATGAGGTAAGGATGTATGTGGAGGGCGTTTATAACGGAGCCGGAGAATTTTGTCTCCGGGTGCTCTGCGATGACCGGACAGAGGATGAAAGGACATTTCAGCTGGATTACTCCAACCGTTTGGAGGCAAAGACCGCTATTAAACGGGAATTATACAACATGCTCTCAAAACGGACAGGGAAGGAGCTTCCGTGGGGAACCTTGACGGGAATCCGTCCTACAAAGATTGCCCTGACCCGTCTCTATGAAGGATGGACAGAGGATGAGATCAGAAAATACATGGCAGACACCTACCTGACAAGCCGCGAGAAGATCGACCTTGGCGTGGAGATCGCAGAGAGAGAAAAAAATCTCCTGAGCCGCGTTGATTATGAAAATGGCTACAGCCTCTATGTCGGGATCCCGTTTTGCCCGACTACCTGCCTGTACTGCTCCTTTACGTCCTTCCCGATCGGTGCATGGCGGGGAAAAATGCATCTGTATCTGGAGGCACTGTTTAAAGAGCTGGAATATGTAGCCCATCAGATGAAGGGAAAGACTTTGGATACGATCTACTTCGGCGGCGGGACTCCGACCGCTCTGGAAGCGGAGGAGCTGGATGCAATTTTGACAAAGATCGAGGAGATCTTTGATCTGTCGGCCGTAAAGGAATTTACGGTGGAGGCGGGACGACCGGACAGCATTACGGAGGAGAAGCTACGGACGCTGCGCGCCCACGGAATCACCAGGATCTCCATAAATCCGCAGACAATGAAGCAGGCAACGCTGGATCTGATCGGCCGCC
>Ga0129312_1001836_pt1 | contig 11453 bp, 10 predicted proteins | sample O827metagenome_FD_94434 | JGI IMG/M metagenome (GOLD analysis project Ga0129312, IMG submission 94434) | Orangutan group fecal microbial communities from Wisconsin, USA - O827 metagenome | ecosystem: Host-associated > Mammals > Digestive system > Large intestine > Fecal | place: USA: Wisconsin... | reverse complement strand
CTGCGCGAACCCTACGGGTAACTTCGCACCGAAACGCCCCTTTGGGACGTTCCGGTGTTGCGCATGGCTTATTTTACGATTCCGCACCGACCCACCTTCGGTGCGCCGGTGTTCCGCTCGGCTTATTCGGCAAGCCGAAACGCTCGAGCTTCAGCCGCTTCGCGGCCTCCATCAAGCCACACCGTGTTCTCTTATTCAAAACGCACATGCTTCAGGTTCGCTGCGCTCACCCTACGGGTACAGGGGAGCCAAAGCAGCCCTTCGGGCGGCGCTGCTGAGGGAAAAACGCCCGCGCAGGAGATTGCTGCGCGGGCGTTGGAAGCGGGGAATAGGGATCTTTACTGCATCGGGGGGATGTCGCCCTGTTCGGTGCGGGCGGCGTTGAGGAGCTGGTGGCGCAGGGCGTACAGCTCGTAGGAAAGGTCCACCTTGTAGACATGGGGGTTCAGGCGGCGGCGGTACTGCTCCCAGAGGGTGGAGATTTCGTTCTTGCAGTAGGACTGAATCTCCGAAAGCTTCGGGCAGGTATAGACGCACTCGCCGTCAACGAACACCGGCACGAGCAGGTCGCGCAGGGTGTAATCGGTATAGGTCTGCCGCTTCCAGGTGTCCACGGGGTGGAAGATGGTCAGGGGCTTGGCGGTATCGATGGTTTCGTGGTCGAGCATGATGATGTCGGCCATGGCCATGCCCTCGCGGTTGTAGATGCGCTGCACCTTTTTGTAGCCGGGGTTGGTGACCTTGGCGGGGTTTTCGGAGACCTTGATCTTGGGGACGATCTGCCCGTCGATGATCTCGGCGCTCATCTTGTAAACGCCGCCCAGCGCGGGGCAGCCGTCGGAGGTGATCATCCTGGTGCCCACGCCCCAGCTGTTGATGCACGCGCCCTGCTGCTTGAGGTCCCAGATGACGTTTTCATCCAGATCGCCCGAGGCGCAGACCTTGGCGTTGGGGAAGCCGGCCTCGTCCATCATGCGGCGCGCCTGGCGGGAAAGGTAGGCCAGGTCGCCGCTGTCCAGGCGGATGCCTAGCGGCTCATGCCCCTTGGCGCGCAGCTCGTGGAACACGCGGATGGCGTTGGGCATGCCGGAATGCAGCGTGTCGTAGGTATCGACCAGCAGCAGGCACGCATCCGGATAGGCCTGGGCATAGGCGCGGAAGGCGGTCAGCTCGTCCGGGAAGGACATCACCCAGCTGTGGGCGTGGGTGCCCGCCACCGGCACGTTCCAGAGCTGCCCGGCCAGCACGTTGGAGGTGGAGCCGCAGCCCGCGATCAGCGCGGCGCGCGCGCCGTAAAGCCCCGCGTCCGGCCCCTGCGCGCGGCGCAGGCCGAACTCCATCACCAGATCCCCCGCCGCGGCCTGGCATACGCGCGCGGCCTTGGTGGCGATCAGCGTCTGGTGGTTGACGATGTTGAGCATCGCCGTTTCGATCAGCTGCGCCTCAAAGAGCGGCGCCTTGATGCGGATCAGCGGCTCGTAGGGGAAGACCACGGTGCCCTCCGGCACGGCATAAAGCTCGCCCGTGAAGCGGAAGTCCTTGAGGTAATCGAAGAACCGCTCGTCAAAGAGGTGAAGAGAGCGGAGGTAGTCGATATCCTCCGGGTCGAAATGCAGGTTTTTGATGTAATCGACCACCTGCTCCAAGCCCGCCGCGACGGCAAACGCGCTGCCGCCGGGGTTCTGGCGGTAGAACAGATCGAACACCGCGATCCGGTCGGTGATGCCGGCGTTGATATAGCCGTTCATCATGGTCATCTGGTATAAATCCGTGAGCATCGTCAGGTTTCTCATGAGCGCTCCCCTTATTTCCTCTTGTGATTTTTATTTGTTTTCTTCCGCCTCTTCGCCGTCTTTGTCCTCCTCGGCGGCGGGTTCTTCCTCGGCGGATTCGGGTTCTTCCGGCTGAGCGGATTCCCCGGCGGATTCGGTCTGCTCGGGTGCGGAGACTTCGGCTTCCGGCGCGGGGGCGGATTCGTCCGCGGACTCCGCTTCGGCTGCGCCGTCTTCGCTGACCAGCTGCAAACTGGGGTCGAGCGGAGCGGTTTCGTCCTCGGCGGTCTGCTTCTTATGGCGCTTGACGGCGCGGACGATGAGCACCGTGCCGAAGGCGATGACCATGATGATGGACAGCACCTGGGAAACGCGCAGGCCGTTGGGGAAGAAGATCAGGTTGCCGATCGGGATGCCGCCCTTGAAGATCCAGAGGCTGTCCGTGCGCAGACCCTCTACATAGGCGCGCTCGATGCCGTAGAGCACCCAGTACCACAAAAAGAGGTTGCCCGCCGGGGCGTTCTTGGCCTTGCGGCGGTAGATCAGCAGGAAAATGAAGATCAGGAAGCACGCGGCCGATTCATAGAAGAAGGTCGCCATGTGCCACTCGCCCAGGCGCTCGATGTACACGGCATAGGGGAAGAACTGAAGGTCGGGGTTGGTGACCAGCTCGCCGAAGGCCTCCTGGTTGAAGAAGTTGCCCCAGCGGCCGATGGCCTGCCCCAGCACCAGACCCGGCGCGACGAGATCCGCCAGCGTCCAGAAGGAGATCTTTTTCCACTTCGAGAAGATCAGCGTGGCGACGATGCCGCCGAGGATCGAGCCGTAGATGGCGATGCCGCCCTCCCAGATGAACAGCGCGTGGATGGGATTGGCGGCGTATTGATCCCACTCGAAAATCACATAGTAAAGGCGGGCGAAGACGATGGCCGTGGGCACGGTCAGCAGGGCGTAATCGAGCATACAATCGGCGTCCAGCCCCTTGCGCTTGGCCTCGCGGTAGACCATGACGACCGCAAGCACCACAGACAGGGAGATCAGAATGCCATACCAATAAATGTCGTGACCGAAAACGGTGAACGCGACGGGATTAGGGCAGGACATATCGGGTTCCTCCTGAAATAGAATCCTCTCTGCCGCGGAAAAATCCGCGGTTCGGGGTTGAAACCATTATAAGGCAGCGCCCGAAGAACGTCAATCGAACGGGGAAGGATAAATAAGTTTCTCGCGGGAAAAGACGAGAGAGCGCGGGGAGCCGGAGGCTCCCCGCGCTCAAAAGGGGGTAAAAAACGGTCAGGATGCGGCGGGGGATTCGGAACCCGCGGGCGAGATCTTGCCGAAGAGCTCGTCGAACTTTTTGATCTGCTCGGCGGTCATGGCCTTGCCGGCGGTTTCGGCGGCAAGGGTGCGGATCTCGGTGCACAGCGTCGGGTCGGCCGTGACGGCAACCTCGGTGATTCCCGCGTCCTTGGCGGTGATCTTCTCGCGCACCATTTCCTCGATGCGGTCGGTCAGCGTGCCCTGATACTGCGCGTCAAACGTCACGCCCGCAATCGCCTTGCCGCCGTGCGCGACCACGTCGCAGGTATCGATCTCGCTGAGCTTTTCCACCTCGGTTTTCAGCGCGTCGTAGTCGATGGCGGAGCCGGGCTCGGCAGAGCTTTCCGGAGATGCGGGGCTTTCCGGCGCCGCATCCGGCGCTTCCGGCGAGGGCAGGACGCTCTCGGTGGGCGCGGGGGCGGGCGTTGCGATCATCGCGGTGGGCGCGGGAGAGGGCGTCGCGGTCTGGCCGTTGCAGGCACAGGCGGAAAGCGCCGCCAGCAGCACGGCCGTCAGGGTCGGAAACAACATCGTTTTGAACAGTCTTTTCAAAGGTTTTCGCCTCCTTCGGGCTTTATTGTGCGCCGCTGTGCGCGGGGGCATACCCGGAAACGGAAAACTTTTTCTCCGCTGTGCATTTGCCCCGGCGTTGCAAAAAGAAGGGGCATCCTGTATAATAAAGAAGTTAAAATAGGAATCATCCGCAAAGCCAAAGGACGGTTTGAAAAATGAGAAAAGACGAAGTTCGGAATAAAAAGAACATTTCCCACGGTCTGCTGCGCGCGCTGGCGCTGACGGCCGCGCTGGCGCTGATGCTGATGGCACTGGCGGGCTGCAAAGCGGAGGAGACGACGCTGCAGAACCTGCTGCCGCGCGAGAGCGTGACGGAGGCTGCGGTCAGCTTCTTAAACGAGGGACTGGGGGACAACATCCCGCAGCTGCGATACGCCGCCGGGAGCGAGGAGTTTGCGCAGCTTTGCGATCTGCTCTACGCCGCGCAGCCCGTGCAGGTGGAGATCCAGACCAATTATTCGCCGGAGCTGAACGCTTCGCAGGAGATCTATCTGGCGACGGCGGCGGGCACGATGACGGTGTATTATGACGATTATCAGAACCTGATCAACGTCCCCATCAACCGCAAGGTGGACGGGCAGAGCGTGCGGGTATACATGAGCTTTCAGTCGGCAGATCTTCCGGCGATGATGCAGACCCTGCAGGCTGCGCTGCCCGAGCCGGAGCCGGCGGTCGATCCCGCTGCGGAGCAGAACCCGGGCTTCCCGCCGGACGACAGCGCGCTGCGCGCCCAGCTGGACATGAGCGCGGTGCTTGCCGCCGGCACGCCGATCGGCTTTGAACAGGCTTCCTGCCTGCGCGAGAGCGACGGCGCCGTTTACTATGTCTACAATTCCGACGAAAAGACCGAGCTGCCGCAGGACAAGGTGCTCGTCGCCGCGATTCCCCAAAGCACCGAGACCCGCCAGGCGGCCGTCGCCTCGATCGAGGAGAACGACGCCTGCATCCGCGTGACGGTGGCGCTGAGCGACCTTGCCGGAGGAGAAGCGCCCGTGCCCGCCGCCGTGCTGTGCGACCGCGCGGATTTCGACAAAAACAAGCCCGTCTGCTTCGTGGACGAGAGCGGCAACCTGCTCTATGCGCAGGAGCTTACGCTGCCGGTGGTCTCGGAGAACACGGCGGACGCGCCGGAAGCGACGCAGCAGCCCGAGCTGCCCTCCGATGCGGCGGGCGGCGAACAGGGAGACGGCGAACCGCTCCAGCCGTAAAGCAAAAAAGCTGCATAATCGCATCGCGCCGGGGCAGACTACCGGCGAGGTGATAACATCATGCAGAACCAGAACAAAAACCACAAGGTCAGCTCTCAGAACAAGAATGGCCGGAACAAGGCCAAGAATCAGAAGAACCCGAATCAGGACGAGAACGTCAAAGACCCCGGGCAGGATTGCCGCGAGCATTGAAGGGCACAGCCCACGCAGGCGGCGATGCAGTGCATCACCCGGCGTGCGAGCCAAACCGACCCGCTCGGCTCATGGACGGGACGGCCTTCCCCGGAAAACGGGGAGCGGCCCGTGCAGGACGCGGACGATCTGTGACGGGAAAAAAGGACGCAAAAAGACAGGCGGCAAGGAATTGCCGCCTGTCTTTTTGCGTCCGGGGGCGCGGCAGAGGGGTGCGGGCGCGAGTGGGGGCTGCACGGACTGCCGCGCGGAGGTGTTTTTTGCGCAGGAGGCGGGGGAGCGCTTCGGACGTTTTTTCTTGCGCGGGGGGATGGTTGTGTTATAATGGAAACGGAAGAATGCGAAAATGGGGAGGATGCGGCGGATGAGAAAGCCGGGCGAAAAGACGGCGGCGGAGATGCGCGCGGCGCTGAGCGGGATTCGGTGTTTTTTGCTGGACATGGACGGCACGTTCTATCTGGGCGACCGGATCATCGAAGGGTCGATGGAGTTTTTGCAAAAGGTCGAGCAGACCGGGCGCAGCTACCTGTTTTTGACCAACAATTCCTCGCGGTCGGTTCAGCACTATGTTGAAAAGCTCGGGCGGCTGGGTCTGCACGTCGGGGAGGACAAGATCCTCACCTCCGGTCAGGCGGCCGCGCAGTATCTGAAACGCGAATATCCCGGCAAGCGCGTGTTTTTGCTGGGCAATCCGTCGCTGAGGGAAGAGATGGAGAAGCACGGCATTGCGCTGGAGGACGAACATCCCGACCTTGTGCTGGTGGGGTTTGACACGACGCTGGACTATGCGAAGATGACCCGCGTGTGCGACCTGGTGCGGGAAGGGCTGCCGTATATCGCCACGCATCCCGATTTCAACTGCCCCACCGAAAGCGGCTTTATTCCCGACATCGGCGCGATCATGGCCTTTATCGAGGCTTCGACTGGGCGGAAGGCGGACGTGATCATCGGCAAGCCCTGCGGCGAGATCGTGCGCGCCGCGCAGGAGCGCACCGGCCTTGCGCCGGGGGAGATGGCGATGGTGGGCGACCGGCTCTACACCGACGTGCGCACGGGCGTGGATCACGGGCTGTGCTCGATCCTCGTGCTGTCGGGCGAGGGCACGGTGGAGGACATCGAAAAATACGGCGTCGAGCCGGATCTGATCTTCGGTAAGCTCGGAGACATGAACCCCTATCTGTAAGGGAAACGGGGGCGCGCGTCCCCCGGCTGCGCGCACGCCGCACCGCATCCGGACGCGCGCGATGGGGGCAGGCATACGCCGCACAGGAGGAAGTCGGGCGGGTGCGCAAAACCCGGCCGTGCCCGTGCGGGGAAGAATCGGCCGGACGGCGCGTCCCGATAAAAGCGCGGCGCGCACGAAACCGGCGGACGCGCCCCCGCGCGCAGCGCGGGACGAAAGAAAAATAGAGAAAACCACTTGGGGCGCTTGCCCAGCAGGAGGAAAAATATGGAGACCATCAAGCTTTGGAAGAATACGCCGATGTTTGACGAGAGCATCGGTCAGCCGGAGCCCACGCTCACGCCGTATCTGCTTGCGGACGGCAAGATGCACGGCGCGGTGATCGTCTGCCCCGGCGGCGGCTATGTCATGAAGGCGGATCACGAGGGCGCGCCGATCGCGCAGCGGATGAACGAATTGGGCTTTCACGCCTTTGTGCTGGACTATCGCGTGGCGCCTTACCGCCACCCCGTGCCGCTGATGGACGCGCAGCGCGCCATCCGCTACGTTCGCCATTTTGCGGACAGGTTTGGCATTTACAAGGACAAGATCGCCATCCTCGGCTTTTCGGCGGGCGGGCATCTGGTCTGCACGGCGGCGACGCTGTGGGACGAGGGCGACCCCGCTGCGGAAGATCCCATCGACCGCGAGAGCAGCCGCCCCGATCTGTTCGTGCCCTGCTATGCGGTGGCTTCGGTCGATCAATACTGGCACGAGGGCTCGGCGTACAGCCTGATGGGCGAAAAGTTTGAACGCCGCCAGATGCGCGCCCTGACCGCCGAGTTCAACGTGACGGAAAAGACCCCGCCCTGCTTTTTGTGGCACACGGCGGAGGACGGCGCGGTGCCGGTGGAAAACAGCCTGCGCCTGGCCAAGGCGCTGATCGCGCACAACGTGCCCGTCTCGCTGCACATCTTCCCCTTCGGCCCGCACGGCGTGGGGCTGGGCAGAGAGGATTCCCCGCTGGCGGAGGATTGGCCGCAGCTGCTGGCCGATTTCCTGCGCACGATGGGCTTTTAAGGAGGGCGAGGAAAGATGGAAATGCAGAAGATTTATCTCTGGGAAAACGAAAAGGACGTTCCGCTCTTCGACGCGGGAATCGGGCAGGAAATGCCGAGCATCACGCCTTTTTTGCTGAACGACGGCAAAGGGCACGGCGCGATGATCGTCGCCCCCGGCGGCGCGTACACCCACAAGGCCGTCCACGAGGGCGCGCCGGTGGCGCAGCGCTTGAATGAGATGGGGATCAACGCCTTTGTGCTCGATTACCGCGTGCATCCCTATCATGCGCCCGTCCCCATGCTCGACGCGCAGCGCGCCATCCGCGCGGTTCGCGCCCGCGCGGAGGAATTCGGCGTGCTGCCCGATAAGATCGGCTTTATGGGCTTTTCCGCCGGAGGTCACCTGACCGGCCTGTGCGGCACGCAGTACGACGCGGGCAATCCCGATGCCGGCGATCCCGTCGAGCGCGTCTCCTGCCGCCCGGACGCCATCGCGCCCTGCTACGGCGTGCTCAACATCAACATGATGCGGTCTGCGGACTTCAATGAGTACATGACTGGCGAGCGCGATCTGGACATCCGCCGGGTGCGCGCGCTCAGCCCGGAATACCACGTCACGCCCGATACGCCGCCCTGCTTTTTGTGGCACACGGCGACCGACCCCATCGTGATGGTGGAATCGAGCATCGACTTTGCGCAGAAGTGCGCCGACCAGAACGTGCCCGTGTCGCTGCACGTCTATCCCTTCGGCCGGCACGGACTGGATCTGGGCAACGAAAAGGAAGCCCCCGGCACGACCTCGTGGAGCGGGCTGCTGGGCAAGTTTTTGCATCAGCTGGGATTCTGAGAAAAAAGGAAAAAAAGCGGCTTGCCCTCCGCTTTCTATCGAGCAGAGTGCGAGCCGATTCTTTAGACGTATTGTGCCTGCCTGTCCGGTGTGCGGGGGCGGGAGAGGGGGGCGCAGGGGGGAGCGAAGCTCCCCCCGCCCACCGAAGGCCGCGAAGCGGCTGGAGCTCGTGCGTTTCGGCTTGCCGAATAAGCCGAGCGGAACACCGGAATGTCCCGAAGGGTCATTTCGGTGCGGCATCGGAGGGTGAGCGGAGCGAACCTGAAGCATGAGCGTTTCAGTTCCGACAGCGCAGTGCGCTGTCGGAACTGAATAAGCCATGCGGAACACCGGAGCAGCTCGAAGAGCTGGTTCGGTGCGGAGAAAGGGGAGAGCGAAGCTCCCCCCGCCCATAGCGTGCCCCGAAGGGGCGGGGGTCAATCGAGCAGGTTGATCTGGCCGAAGACGCAGTGCAGCTCAAGCTGGGCTTGCAGGCCGTCGCTCACGACAAAGACGCGGTCGCCGAAGCCGGGAATGCTGCCCTTGGGCGTGTCGATCTGGCCGAAGGCCGTCGAGCAGGCGGCGCGCACGGAATAGCCCTCCGGGACGTGGATCGTGGTGCTGCTGAACAGGCAGGTCACGCGCGTGACGGGTGGCATCCCGCCGGTGAACCAGATCTCGGCGTTGGAAAAGGCGGTGGTGAGCGCCGGCGCGTTTTCCGAGGCGGGCAGCTCGATCTCGCCGGAATAGAAGAAGTAATCCCCGCTGCCCTGCGCGGAGCGCCCGCGCCGCAGGCCGAACCCGCCGGTGACCAGAAAGACGCCGCTTTCCAGCAGCAGGATCGCAAAGGCGACCGTCCAGCCGGAGAAATCCAGCCGGAACAGGATCTTCACCAGCAGTGCGACGCCGACCAGGATGCAGTAAACCGACCAGAAAACACGCATGCGCGTCATGCAACCATCTCCTTTATATGGCAGATTTTCTGAAAAAATAAAATACGACAAGAGAAAGGCAAAATCCTTTTTGTAGCTAAAAGGATTTGCGCGGGAGGAAAAGACCATGAAAGCAGAAGTTTTTTTGAAGGCACAGGCGATGTTGGGCGAGGGCCCGCTGTGGGACGACCGTAGGGGCTGCCTGTTCTTTGTGGACATCGAGGGCAGAAAGCTCAACCGCGTGACGATGGAGGGCGAGACGACCTCCTACCCCATGCCCTCGCGCATCGGCACGGTGGGCCTGACGCAGAGCGGACGGCTGATCATCGCGCTGGAGGACGGGCTGCACTTCTTCGACCCCGACACGGGCAGGGATGAGTTCTTCGTTCAGCCCGAGGATGGCCGCCCGGAAAACCGCGGCAACGACGGCAAGCCCGATCCCGCGGGCAATATGTGGCAGGGCACGATGCCGATGGTGCAGGATAAGGTCGGCGGACTGTACCGCATTGCCCCGGACGGCTCGTCCCGCTGCGTGATCGACGGGCTGGGCTGCGCCAACGGCCTGGGCTGGAGCCCGGACGGCAAGACCATGTATTTCATCGACACGCCCTCCCGCGCGGTCTGGGCGTTCGATTATGACGAAAAAGCAGGCGAGATCGACCTGAACAGCCGCCGCACAGTAGTCGATTTTACCGGCTTTGCGCCCGAAGAGGGCGGCCCGGACGGCATGACCGTGGACGCGGAGGGCAAGCTCTGGGTGGCGCAGTGGGGCGGCTGCCGCGTGTGCCGCTATGACGAGATCACGGGCGAAAAGCTGATGCAGGTGGACGTGCCCGCGCCCTGCACCACCTGCCCGACCTTCGGCGGGGAGAAGCTGGACAAGCTCTTCATCACCACCGCGGGCTTCGGCAAGGAGAAGTTCCCCGAGGCGGGCAGCCTTTTTGTGGCGGATGTCGGCGTGTGCGGCAGGAAGGCCAACCGGTTCGGCAGAGAATAATTTGCGTTAAAACCATTTGCGAGGAGGAAGGCACAGATGACGGACATTGAAATCGCGCGCTCGGTGGAGCCGAAACGCATTGCGGAGATTGCGGAAAAAGCGGGGCTGGACCCGGAAAAGATCGAGCCCTACGGCCGCTATAAGGCGAAGATCGATCCCAAGCTCGTCTCCGGCGAGCCGGGCAAGCTCATCCTGGTCACGGCCATCAACCCCACGCCCGCGGGCGAGGGCAAGACCACCGTTTCCATCGGCCTGGCGGACGCGCTGCGCCGTCTGGGCAAAAACGCGGTGCTGGCGCTGCGCGAGCCGTCTCTGGGGCCGGTTTTCGGCGTCAAGGGCGGCGCGGCGGGCGGTGGCTGGGCGCAGATCATCCCGATGGAGGACATCAACCTCCACTTCACCGGCGACCTGCACGCCATCACCGCGGCCAACAACCTGCTGGCGGCGATGGTGGACAACCACATCCAGCAGGGCAATGCGCTGAACATCGACCCCCGCCGCGTGGTGTGGCGCCGCTGCATGGACATGAACGACCGCCAGCTGCGCGACATTTTGACGGGCCTGGGCGGCAAGAGCAACGGCATGCCCCGCAGCGACGGCTTTGACATCACCGCGGCCTCCGAGGTCATGGCGGTGTTCTGTCTGGCCAACGACATGGAGGATCTCAAAAAGCGGCTGGAGCGCATCGTGGTGGCGTATACCTTCGCGGGCGAGGCCGTGACCTGCAAGGACATTCACGCGCAGGGCGCGATGGCGGCGCTGCTCAAGGACGCGCTGATGCCCAACCTCGTCCAGACGCTGGAGGGTACGCCCGCGCTGGTGCACGGCGGCCCCTTTGCCAACATCGCCCACGGCTGCAACTCCGTCATCGCCACGCGCACGGCGCTGAAGATGGGCGATTACTGTGTGACCGAGGCGGGCTTCGGCGCGGACCTGGGCGCGGAAAAGTTCCTCGACATCAAGTGCCGCATGGCGGGGCTGGCCCCCAGCGCGGTGGTGATCGTGGCGACGGTGCGCGCGCTCAAGAGCCACGGCGGCGTGCCTAAGGCGGAGCTGGAAAAAGAGAATTTGGAAGCGCTGGAAAAGGGCATCGGCAACCTGCTCAAGCACGTCGAGAACATGCAGAAGGTGTATTCCATGCCCGTGGTGGTCGCGCTGAACCGCTTTGAAAGCGACACGCAGGCGGAGCTTGACCTGGTGGAGGAAAAGCTGCGCGCGCTGGGCGTGAACGTGCGCCTGTGCGACGTGTGGGCCAAGGGCGGACAGGGAGGCCTGGCGCTGGCCGAAGAGGTGCTGCACCTGTGTGAGCAGCCCTCGGAACTGACCTACGCCTATCCGCTGGAAGAGACGCTGGAGAACAAGATCGCGATGATCGCCAAGCGCGTCTACGGTTCAAAGAACGTCTCCTTT
>Ga0129312_1001835_pt1 | contig 11454 bp, 4 predicted proteins | sample O827metagenome_FD_94434 | JGI IMG/M metagenome (GOLD analysis project Ga0129312, IMG submission 94434) | Orangutan group fecal microbial communities from Wisconsin, USA - O827 metagenome | ecosystem: Host-associated > Mammals > Digestive system > Large intestine > Fecal | place: USA: Wisconsin... | reverse complement strand
CTGTAAGCAGCATCGGATGGATTATCGGAACCTCTTGTCAGTACCAGTTTATTTCCATCATCATCTTTCAATGTGATTTCCATATCCGGTGTCCAGTTTGTAGCTCCGCCTGCATTTACCGGTTCTCCATCTACCCATTTGATTACTTTGTAATGCTGGATAAATTTGGTTGTTACATCATGTGTGAACAGGTTTGTGATATATGTATCATAATCGTTACGTCCCTGCCATCCTTCGAAGTCTTTCATGTTGTAACCGCCAAGCAGAGGCATCATTGCAGCTCCGCCGTAAGAAGGATAATCAGCAACCCAGGAGTCTTTCTGATGGTTACGAAGGAAACGCATAACCTCACTGTTCTGACCTTTCTGATTTGCTCCACCATAGGTTAAGTCAGCTGCCCAGTGCTGGAATGTTGCATCATACTCGTTTGCTACACCCCACTCATTTGCCATACGCCATCCATTGCTGTTGATCTCTTTTGACAGTTTACGTGTCTGCCAGGAGTCATCATCATTACTTCCGGTATTATTTCCCCAGATATCTACATATACGAAATCAAGGTTTGTTCCTACCAGTTTCTCAAGGTCATCAAAACGTCCTTCACGCTCACCTGTTGCCATATCATAGATACTGTCAAGACCAACTGCCTGATCCAGCCAGTTCCATCCATAGCGGAGGTTACCTGCTGTGTCACGACGAACATTGTCATCTTTGAACGCTTTTGCTTCCGGATACATCTCGCCGGCATTTACATGGATACCGAATCTTGCACCGTATTTAGCACCCTCTGTCATCAGAGTATTCATGTCATCAGCACCACCGATACGTTTACCGATATCAGCATAATCCGGATGTGCGGAGTCATGACCTTCATTTGCATAACCTTTTAACAGTACGGACTGTCCAAGACCATCTGTATGTAATGCTACTTTCTTTACATTATCAAGAGTTGTCAGGAACGGGTTCTGTGCCTGTCCACCAAAGTTCATGGCGATACGGTATGCTACCAGCTCCGGAACTTCTTCACTCTTATATGGGTTGTTCATGATAGAACGGTATGCTACTGCACCATCCTGCCAGTCAATCTGTGCATCCTCATTCATATCACCAGCAATAATTACTTTTGTACGAGGCATTTCTGTCTCTTTTACCATATAAGATCTGTTGTGAGAATCTGTTACTACACGATGATAATACCATGCACAACTGCTCAGTCCCAGAGATACATAATCCTGTTTTTTCTGTGTGGTTGCCTGTACACGGGTATTATGAGATCCTCCGGATACAGTTGTTGATGCTGTGTATCCATCATGCTCGGAATTACTCCATAATCCGGCACTCATCTCATCATTGGATACAAATCCATATGCATAATCTCTGTTGTGTGTTGTATTGTCTTTAATCTCCAGATAGTAGTCACCACTGATCTTGGTATTAGAAGACATAGAAGCACCTTTAAAGTTAGCACCACTCTGTGAACTTCTTACAGAAACAAGACTCTGGTTTGGAATCTCGATTGTCTGAATCGGATTTCCATCTACTGTATCCTCCAGATTATTCTTGATATCTGTAATGTTAAATTCCAGTGTATTACCTTCAGCAACCAGCTCAGATGTGATCACTGCATCAATTTTGTCACCTTTGACTGTCATTACATAAGTCGCTTTTGCACCGTCAAAAGTAGCTTTTACATCAGCATCATCCAGCTCTACAGCTGTTCCGTTGATCGTTACTGTATTGATCTTCTCGCTCTGTCCATAGAACACTTTACCAGCCAGATCGCCTTTTTTCATATCGTATCTGACAACGCTTGGGAATGTCTTGGAAACTACTACATCCATATCTTCTGTGGAAAGTGTCTCTGTCTCAAGCTGAGCTTCCTGTGTCAGAACGATATTTTCAACATTCACATCCTGCTCACCTACAGTAACATCCTGTGTTGTACCTACATATCCATCACGGATTACGCTAAGCTGATACTGACCCGGTTTTACGTTAATACTGTAAACGCCGTCCTCGTTTGTTTTTATGCTCTGTTTTCCAACTGCAACTGTTGCATTGGCAATCGGTTTACCTTCTGCATCTACAACTTTACCGCTTACTGCAAAAGTCTTGATCTGATCCACGGTCTTCTGTCCGGTATAGTGAATATTCTTTACAAATACATCTGTCGCATTTCCGCCGTAACTTCCGCATTTGAATGCAATTTTATTGCCCAGACTACCGATTTCACTGAAGTCTTCATTCTGGAATGCAACTGTATCACCAATCTTGACTGTTACTTTTTTAGCTGCAGTCCACTCAATGTGTACATTTACTTCCTCACCACTGGTTGGTGATGCAATTCTGCCACCAGTATACCACGGACTTCCACTTGCACCGTATTTCTGCCAGAACCATCCGCCTGCATCAAAGCCGATCATCATACCAACAGAATCGGTATTGTATCCAAGATACACGCCAAAACGGTTGTTTGAAGCTTCCGTTGCATCTGTTTTGATTGTAAAATCAAAATATCCATCTTTGGAAAAATCAAATGTGGTTGGATTAACAAACATTGCCGGTTTGGAGCCTGGATTATTTCCATTGCTAACTCCTGATTTGAGATGCAGCCAGCTACCCTCTACTTCACATACTGCATCGTCCCCCACTTTATTTTCCAATGTCCAGTCATCATCGATGCCATCAGTCAACTCTGCCTGTGCCTGAACATCGTCTGCATTCTGTTCCACTTCAGTTGCATTTGCAGTGATCGGATACAGACTTGTCGGAACCATTGTTCCAACCATAGATGCCGCCATAGCTAGGCAGAGCATCTTGACCACAAGTTTCTTTCTCATACTAGTTTCCTCCTCGTATGATCCCCATAATTACCTTTGTTGCATGATGCTGTGAACATCTGCATCATTTATATATAAAGCGTAAAATTCCCATGCCAGATGGTATGGGAATTCTACATTATATAATCATAAAAAAATGGAAAAGGAGCTTTTTCCTAAAGGGCAATGGCCAGACAGGTGCCTTTGTTTTCTTTTCCTCTGTTTCATGTTCCACGCGTCTAACACAAGTCATACTAATTTTTCAATTCGCAGGTACAACTGCCTTACCTTTGCCATAATTTACAGTTCAAATATATCAATACTTTTTTCGACCGGTTGTTTCACTTTTCATCAAAGGTTTCCCTTTTTCCGCTCTGACACTTTCTATAAAGTACGAAAAGCATATATGTTAATCCCCATCTTTAACATACATGTTCTTTGTCTATCCCCCAAAAACGTTTCCTCATTACCGCCTCTGGATCACATATCTGTATATCCGAACTACTTTACATGTTTTATTATATGTTTTTTGATGTTTTAATGCTTGCCATTTTCACTTCCTTTTCCACAACTTTTTATACAATTCGGAACAAATAAAATCTCCCGACTTCCATCCGGAAGCCGGGAGATTTTTATATTGCCTTTTACCTATTACCTGTGATTACATGAGCACTTTTCCGTTTTTAATGGTGAGTGTCTTATTGCTGTCACGCATATGAAGTGTTCCGTTATAGGAAAAATCAACCTTACCGCCACGAATGTACCACCAGCCGTTGCTGTTGCTTGCGATACCGTTAAATCCGAAGTTTACTTTTCCGTTTTCAATACGCCACCAGCCGTTTTCATTCTTCGCTACGCCGTTATAACCAAAATCAACTTTACCGCCGCGGATATACCACCAGCCGTTCTCATTTTTTGCTACGGTGTTTGCAGAAAAGTCTACCTTACCGTTTACGATACGCCACCAGCCGTTTTCATTCTTTGCTACGCCGGTGTAACCAAAATCTACTTTTCCGTCTTTGATGTACCACCAGCCGTTCTGGTTTTTCGCTACGGTTGTAACGCCTGTCTGTACTTTTCCTCCACGGATCAGATACCAGGTATCACCAAATTTTGCAATATTATTATAGCTGAAATCAACTTTTCCATTTTTGATGTACCAACGACCGTTTTCATTGTCAGCCAGTCCGGTGTAATTGAAGTTAACTTTACCATTTTCAATTTTCCACCAGCCATTCTCATTTTTCGCTACGATATTTGCAGAAAAATCAACCTTTCCATCTTTGCCGATGTACCACCAGCCGTTTTCATTCTTTGCTACCGTTGTAATGCCTGTCTGTACTTTTCCTCCGCGGATCAGCCACCAGCCGTCTTCATTCTTGGCAACTGTGTTTGCAGAAAAGTCTACTTTACCGCCACGGATGAGCCACATGCCGTTCTCATTTGCAGCCACTGTATTTGCAGAGAAATCTACTTTACCATTTTTCACATACCACCAACCGTTCTGGTTCTTTGCTACCGTTGTAACATTTGTTGCGATGTTACCATCCACACGATAATACCAGTTACCATTGCTGTCCGGTTTGTCCGCAAGTTTACCCGGCTTCATTTCCAGATTTTCTACTGCGTCTGTGATTGCTTTTGCCATCGCGTCAACTTCACTCTGATGTGTAATATCAAGATCTGAAATTACTGCATTCTGTGCTTCCACTAAAATACGTACACTTGCATCTGTATAAAGACTTAAATCGGACGGAATTGTCTTTAATGCAGCCTCTACTTTGCTGTAATCAGCGTCTCTGTATTTCAGGGCTGCAATTGCATCCTCAATGGCTTTCGCCATTTTGTCAACCTCATTCTGATGTGTGATGTCAAGGTCACGTTTCACTGCTTCGGCTGCCTCTACAACAGCTTCCAGGCTCTTCTCTGTGTAAAGGTTTTCCTCTTCCTCAGATGGAATCTTTGCTAAAGCTGCTTCTACTTTGCTATAGTCTGCATCTTTATACTTCAGCCCTTTGACTGCTTTTTCGATGGTGGTTGCCATCTTGTCTACTCTGGTCTGCTCTGTAGCATCAAGGTCTCTTACTACTGCATTCTTTGCAGCTGTTACTGCTTTTACGCTTTCTTCTGTGTAAAGGTTCTTCAGATCTTTGTCTGATGGGATTGTTTTAAGGGCTGCATCTACCTTTGTGTAGTCGGCTTTTTCTTTGCTTTCACCTGGCGCCACTATAGAAAACTCTTTCGTTTCTACATTTTCTAAAGGTGTTCCATCTTCCTCTTCAAATCCATTTTCGCCATAATAATAGTATGTAGTGTTCCCTGCATAATCTGTGATTACAATACGCCAAATAGTATAGTTTCCAATTTTATCCAAATCTGAACTAGCGGTTATAGTACCTGTACCTACACATTCTTCTTTATCCCATAAATCAGAAAATTCCAATGAATCATAAGCATCTATCGAATCATCTGCATCTGAATATACGCTTATTGTAATGCTGCAAATACCAGATTTATCTTCATCATATCCAAATGTCCATTCCTGTTTATCTCCAGACTTTATTTCCGGTCCGTTGTTTAATTTCAAATAGGTTAATTTCGGAGCTTTAACATCCGGATTGGATTCTGTAACTGTAAAGTCCAAGTCTCCATTATACTCAATTTTATCTGTAGAATAATTTGTACTGTCAGACTGAACCAGTTTATCCTGCCCTTCATCATATTTATAATGAACAGGTCTGCCCTCTCCTGTCCATAAAGTAATAGACTGTAACTTATATGTACCTGTCGCTAAATACTCATCAACCTTTAAATCAAAACGCCGATTTTGTCCTTCATCACCCGGTTTCCAGCATTTACCATCGGTATAACAAGAACTGGTTAAAACCGTTGTCTTATTCGTTTTTTCGTTGTAATAAGAAAAATCTATTGCAGAAATTCCTTCCTCAAGTCCACATCTTACTGTCATGTCGAATGATAATTTCTGAGGAGTTTTTATATCTGTCCAATCTGCTCCAGTAGCTTTTTTAATATTGGAAATTGTTGTAACCGGAATGTTTTCATATTTTGATTGTGAAATAGTAAAATCAAGGGCTCCATTATAAGCGTACGATTTTGTAGTTCCGTCATTTGTTCCGGTTTGCCATATAACTTGATCCCCATAAGTATCATAATATCGGTAATATCTTGAGCCTTTTGGTCCACTGACGCCAAAGCTAACTAATTTATAAGTTCCTGATGGCATATGTTCATTTAATTTAATTGGAACAATAACATTTTTTCCATCGGGGCTCTCTAATGCTTCAGCCTCAAATCTATATTCCTGTTCACCATTTTTATAAGTGAGACTTGCCGAATTAATGCCACCATCCCATACATGATCAAAGTTCAAAACTGCAGAAATTTCTTTCGGTGTAATGATCTGATTTACATCATCTGCTCCAGACAATTTCATATCAGCAATCGTAGATTGATCCACACCACTGTATTCTGAAGTTGCTACAGAAAAATCTAATTCATCTTTGTATGCAACGGAATAATCCTGTTCTGTCAAACCTGACATATTCCATTTTGCACTGATCAATCCAGCAGAACGATCAACACCATACGTTACACTTGTATAATCCCCTGCTGCAGATTGGCTTATATTGATGGTTGTCAAAGTATATGTTCCAACCGAATCATATTTGGTCAGCTGAACCGGAATATCTACATAATCTGTATTGACATCAGCTGATTTCATATCATCCTCACTGATTGACTGTGAAACAGTATAGTTTTTGATAGCATTTTCCGCATTACATTCATAGTTCAGGTTGATATAAATTCCCTTCCAGCTCTGCAGATGTTTCATACTGATTCGTGCATTCAATGTGGCAGGTGTCTCAATACCAACTGCTGCTGACGGATCTGTCCATTTTAAGCCAGTCACTTTTAATGGCAAATTCTCGCTGCCCTCAGAATCTGTAACCGTGAAATCCGCTTCTCCATGATATTCCGTTGAATACGTCTCTCCCGTCCAATCATTTGTTTCCACAAGCATGCCATCTTGCACTCTACAAATCGTATATTTGTTATCCGGAGATCTATCATATCCCTGAATCTGTATCTCATCTAAATAATATGTTCCTTTGTCAACATACTTGTTCAAATTAATGTTCACACGATATACATTATCCGGATATGTTCCCATATAATCCGTTTCATACGATATTTTTTCATTCTCTGCATTTCTGTAAATGACAGATATTCTACTTACTGACTGAACATTTGATATTTTTAATTTTAAATCAAAACCATATGGTGCGGAAATATGATCCTTATCATCCGCGCTCAAAGAAACACTTTCCAGATGATTAGCCTTTCCGCCAGTTATTGTATAATCTACTTCTCCGCCATATGCCATTTCACCTATTGCTTTTTCGGACATACCACGATACAATACAAATTTTTGATTTTCTTCATCGTATCGATAGTTATAATACTCATAATTTTCATCTGTAGCTTTCTTAACTGTAAATGATATGCTGCTCAGATGATATGCCCCTTTTCTGGCACCCAAAGTATTAACTACAAACTGTAAACTTCCACCGCCCTCAGAAAATTTCCATGGATCCATGGTATATTGAAGCGGTTTACACACTAGTGTTTCTCCATTGCAATCATAATCTAATTCCGCACTGCTTATTTGAATATCCTCATTGCAATCCAAATTCAAATTTACATAAAACTGTTCCTGTGTTGTTACGTTATTTCTGTCAAACCCTTCCGTATCTGAACTCAATGACAATCCTGTCACATGAAATGGCATCTTACTTTCCGCTTCATCCTCACTTTGCACTGCAATTTCCGCATTTGCATCATTCTGCGGTACTGCTGCTGCATACGCCGGCATACTGCTCACTGCCATGCAAAAAGCACCCAGTAATGCCACACATCTTTTCCATCTTAATTTCATGCTCTTTCCCCTTTCTTCTTTTGCTCCCGTCACATCTACAAAATATTCACATCAAACTCCCATGAACCCTGCCACACATTTCTGTTCAACACCTACTGACATATTTCCCAGAATTGCTTCACATCTTTGTATCGTTTGTAACCACATAAACATATTTAAATTATATATGTAATCTAATGTTTTTTCAATGTTTATTATTATTTCTATCCGGCGTTTTTAATGTTTTTCTTAATGTTTTTAAGTAAAAAAATATCAACTCTGATTTCCCCCAAAACCAAAGCTGATATTTTTCACCTGTTCAAGTCGAACACATGTGAGACCTGGTGCGCGATTCTGGTCAGCGCAAGCTGACATATTCCTCTCAGAATCACTGCACATCTACACCTTTTCGATTATAAATGCAAAATCCCCACACGATACAGCATGGGAATTTCGCATTATATAATCATTTGTTAAAAATGGAAAAGAGCATATGTAACTTTCACCAAAGGAACACCAGCAACATCCGTTTCATACTGTCCAAACCATTCTCCTGCCCCCTGCATACGATGTCTGGTTCAAAATCTTTTCTGTTCCGGATGCCACTGTTTTTCCTTCGATTTTCCGCTATCGTTCAAATATATTTTTCTGACCTGTTTCTGCCCTGCTGACTACGCATCTGTCGCTCATAAAAATGTCTTATCTTTCCTGTACCGGGCTAACCGCGCCTTTGAACCCCATTTCAAAGACATACCGTCGCTCCCATACTGCGGCAATACCTCCTCATTATATTGCTGCCCGGAAAAACAAGCGTCAGGCCTGTGAAACATTCTTTACCGTTTTTTATATATTATGAACTACTTTTCTACATCATCATACCGTTTTTAATGTAAAAAAGCTTGCCCTTTTATGTGTCTTTCGGATTCCTTTTTGCATAATTCGGAACAAATGATTTCTATAGAATTTCATAGAAAACAGATCTGTTATTTTCATTATCACATGTGTTTTTCAACTTGATTTTCTTTGCCGAGTTTCCGGTAAACAGTCATAATCATGGTGATAAAGCATGCCAGACCACCGATTGCATTGGAAATCGGTTCCGCAATAAACACCCCATGTACACCCAGGCCAAACAAATGCGGCAGGATCAATGTCAGTGGCACCACGATAATAATCTTTCTGAAAATTGAAAAAAACATCGCATGTCCTGCCTTTCCAAGTGCCGTAAACGTCGACTGTCCGCAAAACTGAAACGCCATAAAGAAAAATCCGAAGAAATACAGATGCATTGCGGAGATTCCAAGTGTCAGTGTGTTACCATTTCCGCCAAACATCCGGATAAAAACTCCCGGAATTGCAGAAACCAGTCCCCAGACCGCCAGTGTATACACAATCGTAACTCCCGCCATGGTCCGAATCGTCTTTTTCACACGCTCATATTCCTTTGCACCGTAATTGTAGCCAAGCACCGGCTGACTGGCGCTGGTAAATCCCTGCACCGGCAGAGAAATGATCTCCCGCACAGAATTGATGATCGTCATAATGCCGACATACACATCTCCGCCATGAGTCTGCAGCGTCGCGTTGCACACCATCTGTACCGTTGAATTTGTGACCGACATGGTAAATCCGGCCAGACCAAGTCCCATAATTTTCTTCACGCGCTGTCCCTGTAACTGCAAAGAACGTCTCCGAATCCGGATCAACGCTTTTTTTCCGGTCAGGAAACGCACCGTCCATACGGCCGCTGCCGCCTGTGAGATTACCGTTGCGATCGCCGCTCCGCGCACCCCCATATTCAACGCAAAAATAAAAATCGGATCCAGCGCAATATTCAAAGCAGCACCGATCACGGTTGTACACATGCCAATTTTTGCAAAGCCCTGTGCATTGATAAAGTTATTCAGTCCCAGACCGAACATAACAAAAATCGTTCCAAGCAGATAAATCGTTATGTACTGTTCCGCGTAAGGCAGCGTTACCTCACTGGCTCCCAGAAGCATCAGCAATGGTCGCTTGAAAATCAGTCCTGCCACTGTCAGTACTACTGCGAAAATCAAAAACAGAACCACGCAGTTTCCAAGAATATATTCTGCTTCCCGTTCATTCTTCTTTCCACGCTCAATGGAAAACAGCGGCGCACCGCCCATTCCCACCAGATTTGCAAATGCGATCACAATCGTAATCATCGGCAGACACACACCAACGCCCGTCAGCGCATCCATGGAATCGCCGCCAATCCGCCCGATAAACATACGGTCCACCACGTTATAAAGAACGTTCATCAGCTGCGCCAGCGTCATTGGAATCGCCAGACGCATCAAAATTTTAATGATACTTCCCTTTGAAAAATCTCCATTCTGTGTCATTTCTGAGCACACCCACAGCACTTGTGAATGCTTTCTGCCTGAAGCTGCATCGGAAGCCACTGTTTTCCGACCTTTTCATACAACTCACCGCTTGCTTTAAATCCAACTCTCTCAAAAAGCGGTACCGCTCCCTGCAGTACATCCGCATTGATCATCTGTGCCCCTGACATCATCGCTTTGTCGATCAGCAGACGCACAATGAAATCACCATATTTCTTTCTGCGAAACTCCGGCAGCACAGCCACTTCCTTCATCTGATAGGATGCTCCATCAAAAGAAATCCCGCCGGTTGCAACCGGCGTTTCCCCTTCATACGCCAGGGCATACATGCAAAACGCGTCCGGTTCTTCCTTTATCGGAAGCTGCAGTTCCTGACCTAACACCGCATTGCGGATATCTGTCACCTGCTGCATCTGCTCATTTTTTTCACTCCCACTTACTAATTTCCCGAATACCATAGCCACTTTCCCCTTCTCCTGTTGTCTCTGTTAAAATCCCGCATCCATTGGCAACCTGCCACTCATAAAAAGATTTTTTCGGCAGTCCATAACGCTCCATAACAGACATAATTGTACCACCATGGCACACAATTGCAATCTTCTCCAGGTCTTTTTCTCTCGCCTCAGCGATGCATTTTTCATATGCTTCGCAGCACCGAGCGCGAAAATCCGCGCCGCTCTCACCATGCGGAATCAGCATCTGACCATTACTGTCAATCCATGCCTGATACACCGGATCATTCTTCAATTCTTCATAATTTTTATATTCAAAATCTCCAAAATCCGTTTCCTGCAGTCCGTCCCATGGCACTTTTTTCTGTTCCGGGAACAAAAGATCCGCCGTTTCCCGACAGCGAATCATAGGACTGACATACACCAGATCCGGTGCAAATCCAATGCCCTGCTGTTTTCGCATTTTTAATTTTTCTCTCGAATCCACGGTCAGCTCTTCATCCGTTCTGCCGACATAACGCCGCTCGACATTGCCCTGCGTCTGACCATGGCGAATCCATAAAATCTGCATGTTTATTGTTCCTCTTATTTATTTTAAAATAGCATCTGCCAGTTCTTTCGGTGTTGACACAATCTGTGTTGCTCCATTTTCTTTTAAAAACTCTGTAGATTTAAATCCCCAGTTTACACTGACGCACGGAATTCCCGCATTTTCTGCCGTCTGGATATCTACTTCAGAATCGCCAATGTAAATACAATTTTCCGGTTTGACATTTAATTCACGCATTGCCTGAAAAACCGTATCCGGAGCTGGTTTTTTATGAATAGCGGGTGACTCACCGATAGCAACTTCTATTTCATCCGCAAAAAAGTCTTTG
>Ga0129312_1001831_pt1 | contig 11465 bp, 9 predicted proteins | sample O827metagenome_FD_94434 | JGI IMG/M metagenome (GOLD analysis project Ga0129312, IMG submission 94434) | Orangutan group fecal microbial communities from Wisconsin, USA - O827 metagenome | ecosystem: Host-associated > Mammals > Digestive system > Large intestine > Fecal | place: USA: Wisconsin... | reverse complement strand
TGCGGAGCCTTACATCCGTCAGGCGGTGAAGAATCCCGCCATCGACGCCGCCGGAATTGCCGCGCTGCTGCAGGCCCGCTGCGAAAAGCTGACGGACATCCCGGAGAAAATTGACTTTTTCGACGCGCTGCCTGATTACGATGTCGAATTCTTTACCAACAAGAAGTCCAAGACCAACCCTGAAGTCTCCAAAGCCATGCTGGAGGCCGCCATCCCCGCTCTGGAAGCCATCAATTCCTGGACAACCGACGCCATCCACGACACTCTGATCGATCTGGCCGCCCGGCTGGAGGTCAAGAACGCCACGCTGATGTGGCCTGTCCGCATTGCCGCGGCCGGCAAGCTGGTGACGCCCGGCGGCGCTGTGGAGATCTGCCACCTGCTGGGCAAGGACGAGACTCTGCGCCGTCTGCATCTGGGGCTGGACAAACTGAAGTAAGAGAGAAAGAAGGAACCGTTCCATGAATAACCTTGTGATTCCTCAGGGCTACAAGGCCCCCCTGCCCAACTATGAATTGCAGCGGGCCATTGCCTTTATCAAGGAGTCTTTCCAGACCAACCTTTCCAACGCGCTGAACCTGCGCCGGGTATCCGCCCCCCTGTTTGTGGCCTCCGACTCCGGCCTGAACGACAACCTGAATGGCACGGAGCGCCCTGTAAAATTTGATATTCCCGGCGTCGGAAAGGACGCCGAGGTGGTACATTCTCTGGCCAAGTGGAAGCGTCTGGCGCTGAAGCGCTACGGCTTCCATGTAGGCAAGGGGCTGTACACCGACATGAACGCTATTCGCCGGGACGAGGACGATCTGGACAATATCCACTCCGTCTATGTGGATCAGTGGGACTGGGAGAAGATCATCTCCCGCGAGGATCGGAACGAAGCCTATCTGAAGGCCACCGTTCGGGCCATCGTCTCCGCCGTATGCGAAACCAGTGAAGCGCTGAACGTGGCCTTCCCCAGCCTGCGGGTCAAGCTGGACCGGGATGTGTATTTCATCACCACGCAGGAGCTGGAGGATCGCTGGCCGGACAAAACCGCCAAGGAGCGGGAACACGCTATCTGCGCCGAACACCACACCGTGTTCCTGATGCAGATCGGCGGCGTTCTGAAATCCGGCGAAAAGCACGACGGCCGCGCCCCCGACTATGACGACTGGGCGCTGAACGGCGACATTCTCATGTGGAACCCCATTCTGGAGCGTTCCTTTGAGATTTCCTCCATGGGTATCCGCGTGGACGAGGAATCCATGGCCCGTCAGCTGAAGCTGGCCGGGTGCGAGGAGCGGGCGGAGCTGCCCTTCCACAAGATGCTCCTGAACGGAGAACTGCCCCTGACCATCGGCGGCGGCATCGGCCAGAGCCGCCTGTGTATGCTGATGATCGGCACCTGCCACATCGGCGAGGTGCAGGCCAGCATCTGGGATTCCGAAACCATGAAAAAATGCGAGGAAGCAGGCATCATCCTGCTGTAAGCGCATCTGATCCCGAACAGCCTCACGCAGTGGGGCTGTTCTTCATTTATCCCTTTTCACGCCGGTTTTATCCCCAGTACAGGAAGGAGGACACAGCCATAGAGATTCGGAACAGGATGCGTCCTCCTCAAAATACAGCGTGATGAAAAAATATCACCATTGTAGAACAAATGTTTGCATTTTGCCGCAGCATATGGTATAATACGTTTGACATCGTATACCCGCGCCGCAGCACAAGCCGGGATTCATCAATGAAGGAGGTTTTCCAATGCTTTCCGTTATGCAGCAGAAAATCTATGACTATATCGCCGCCTGTATCCAACGTCAGGGGTATCCCCCCTCTGTGCGGGAGATCGGCGAGGCCGTGGGCCTGCGCTCTCCCTCCACCGTCCATTTTCACCTGAAAAAGCTGGTGGATGCCGGGGCCATTGAGATCGGCGCCGGTAAGGGCCGGGCCATTACCCTGACCCATCCCGCCGTATCGGCCCCGCCTGTGCCGGAGAACCCGGCCGGCCGGGTTCCCATTGTGGGCAATGTTGCCGCCGGCAGCCCCATTCTGGCGCAGGAATGCATCGAGGACTACCTGACCTTTGACGCAGGCCACCCCGGCGACGTTCACTTCGCCCTGCGGGTGCGGGGCGAATCCATGCTGAACGCCGGGATTCTGCCCGGCGATCTGGTCGTCGTGCGGCAGCAGCAGACCTGCAATCCAGGGGAGATCGTGGTGGCCATGATTGACGACGAAGCCACTGTCAAGCGCTTTTCCCGGAAAAACGGCCATGTCTGGCTGATGCCGGAAAACGACGCCTACGCCCCTATCGACGGCACCTATGCCCAGATCTTGGGAAAAGTGGTGGCGGTGGTGCGCCAGTATTGACTCACCCCCGCCCGGAGCGGTACAGGACACCCGCCTGCGGCCGGATGCCGTTCAGCTCCAGCAATTCTTCCACGGTAACAAACCAGTAGCCCTGCTCTGTCAGCGCGTCCACGATCTGCAAAGCTGCCTCCACGGATGTGGCATAGATGTCGTGAAGCAGGATAATGTCCCCCGGCTGCACCTCGCTGAGCACCGCTTGCACGATCTGATCCGTATTCCGGCTCTCCCAGTCCCGCGGGTCTACCGACCACTGCACCATAGGTACCGGGATCTGCGCGTTCACCTCCTGATCGATCAGGCCATAGGGCGGCCGCAGCCAGTATCCGCTGCCGCCCAAAATAGCTTTCAGCGCTTTGTCGGTATCCTGTATCTCCTGCATCTGATGGGCAGGTTCGTCCCCCTGCAGCCGCACATGATCCCATGTATGATTTCCGATCTGGTGGCCCTCCTGCGCCATTCGGCGTATCAGATCCTCATTCCCCGCCAGCTGTTCCCCCACCAGAAAAAACGTAGCGCTGGCCCCCCGCTCCCGCAATCCGTCCAGAAGGCGGGCTGTCGTACTCCGCCGGGGGCCGTCGTCAAAGGTCAGCGCCACATAGCGGGGTTCGTCCGCCGGAATTTCAGCCGGGGCGGAAGCTGTGACCCCTGTGACCTGCGCCGCGGATTCCAGAAAAACCAGCAGAACCAAATAGACAAATATGGACAGCAGCTTTTGCATTCCGATTCACGCATCCTTCCCGTATTCAGGAATAGTTTGTGTGAACAGCCACAAAATACAGCTGTCAAAATCATGAAAAAAGACAAACAGGGCAGAATCGATGGTTCTGCCCTGTTTTTACAAATTTAGGCCAAATTCTGTCAGGTTTTACCAGTACAGGAACGCATCCATCAGGCCGCCCAGCACATTCAGCACCATAATGCCCGCAATGACCCATACAAGCCATTTCAGCGCTGCGGGACGGTTCTGCTCCTGCGTCCGGGCAGAGCGGGCCGTCTGGCCGGTGCGGCGCATTCCCTTGGAAAGCCCCGTGCGCCTGCGCTCCCGATTCTCCTCATGCAGCTCCTCATGGACAAAGGAACCAGCATGATTCTTCTCATTGATGCCCTCCACCCGGATCACACTGCCGTCTGCATCAATGGCCGTGGACTTCGGCGGCTGGGTAAACGCGCCGCACCGGGGGCAAAAATCCTCCGCATCGAAATTATAAACCTTCCCGCATTCGTGGCACCGTACTTTCCGCACTGCACTCACCTGCCCTTTCTCTCTCAGCCTGTTGATCTGATTCTATCACATCCGCATCCGTTTGAGAAGTCAATTTTGCGGGAAATCCGTTCTCTCTTTCGTTTTCCTGCCCCAGCGGAACGTCCCGGAAATCAAGGAAGCCTGCCGAAAACGGCAGGCTTCCTTGTCTGTTTTTATTTGTCAGGCACGATCAGACGTCCGCCGTGTCCCGTTCCGGGTCTTTCTCCGCTTCGGGAACCGTCTCCGGCTGGGCCTCGCCGTTTTCCGGCAGAGTATCCTGCTCCTTGCGGGCGGGAAGCTTCCCTGCCGCTGACTTCAGCGCCTTGGCGGTCCGGGACTCCTTCTTGGGAGCCGGAGTACGCCAGTGGAGGGTCGTCTTGTTGAACGCCGGCTCACAGACATACAGAACCGCCGGCATGATGAACAGGCACACAAAGGCGGAGATCAGTGCGCCGCGGGCCAGCATGATGCAGAGGTCGCCGATCAGGTCGATGGAGGACACGAAGGACACACCCAGCGTGGCGCAGAGCAGCACCAGCGCGCTGGTGACAATGGAGGAGTCCGCCGAATCCGCCGCGATGCGGATGGCCTCCTTCCTCGACTTGCCGCTCTGAAGCTCCTCCTGGAACCGGGACGTCATCAAAATGGCGTAGTCCACCGTGGCGCCCAGCTGCACGCAGCTGATGATCGTCGGCGCAATGAACGCCGTGGACGCGCCGGTGAAGTAGGAGAGGCCTTGATTCAGGAAGATGGCCAGCTCGATGGTGGCCACCAGCACAGCCGGAATCGCAATGGATTTGAACGTCCACGCCACGATCAGGAAGATGCAGGCGATGGACAGGTAGTTAGCCACTGCGAAGTCCACAGCCGTGGTGTCGATCAGGTCCCGGTACATGGCGCCCTCGCCGGTAATCATGGCGTTTTCATCGTACTCATGCAGGATGGCGTTCATCTCATCCAGCTGATTGGCCACCGCGTCCGTGGCGGGAGAACAGCTGGAGTTCACCATCATCAGCTGGTAGCCCCCCTGCTTGAGCATATCCTTCACCGCATCCGGGATGAAGAAATCGGGGATGCCGGTTCCCAGCATCTTGTGGTAGGACACCACAGAGGTCACGCCCTTGACCTCCTCCATGCGGTTTTCGATATCGCTCATCTCCGCAGGGGTCAGGTCGTCCCGCAGGACAATGAAGTGAGAGGTGGCCATGTCGAAGTCGTTTTTCAGCTTCTCGTTGGACACAATGGAAGGCAGGTCCCGCGGCAGGGACTCATCCAGCTTATAGTAGATCCCGGCGTGGGACTGAGCGTAATAGGAGGGAATGAACAGCAGGATGAACAGCACCATAATGGCCTTGTTGTGCCGCAGGATGAAGCTGTTTACCTTGTCAAAGCTGGGCATCAGGCTCTTGTGCTTATGCTTGGCGATCTGCTTGTCGAAGATCAGCACCAGAGAGGGCAGCACCAGAATGACGGTGGCCACGCCCAGCACCACGCCCTTGGCCATGACGATGCCGATATCCCGGCCCAGCGTCAGCCGCATGACGCACAGCGCCAGGAAGCCCGCCACTGTGGTGATGCAGGAGGAGGACAGGGAGCGGAAAGCCGCAACCACGGCCTGCGCCATGGCGTCCCGCTCATCCTCATAGTTGGGCCGCTCCTCCTCATACCGATGGTAGAGGAAAATGGAGTAGTCCATGGTCACGCCCAACTGTAGGACGGCAGCGATTGCTTTTGTGATGTACGAGATCTCCCCCAGGAATATGTTGGTACCCATGTTGTAGATGACCGCAAGGCCGATGCTGGCCAGAAAGATAAAGGGCAGCACCGTGGATTCCAGCGTCAGCAGCATGGCGCACAGGGCCATGAGGACGGCCAGGCCTACAAACATGGGCAGCTCGCTGTCCATCAGGTCGCGGGTATCCTTGATGACCACGGAAAATCCGGCCAGAAAGCACTTTTCGTTGCAGGCCTTCCGCACCTGCTCAATGGCCTCCATGGTCTCGTCAGACGCGCCGGGATGGTCGTACTGAATGATCATCATGGTCGCGTCCCCGGAGAAGAACATATCCCGGAAATTGGCGGGAATCATATCCGTGGGGATCTGAACGCCCATGAGGTTGCTGATCCAGATGGCGTTGGAAACGCCGGGAATCTCCTTGATCTCATTGATCAGGCTGTTGGTATAGCCTGCCGGCATATCCTCTACCACCAGCATACTGGTAGCGGCCATTTTGAAGGGATCCTCCAGCAGCTTCTCGCCCTGAGAGGAGGGCAGATCCTCCGGCAGATAAGACAGAATATCGTAATTGATGCGGGTGGAAATATAGCCGATGGCAGAAGGAATCAGCAGAAGCACCGCGATGAATGCCACCAGCTTCGGCTTCCGGGTCAGCCAGTTTGCGATTTTTTCAACCATGGCCGATCAGTCCTTTCCGCCGAACAGGCCGGTAACGGCAGACCAGTGGTCTTTGAACATCTGTGCCACCCGGCCCCAGAAGGTGGTCTGGGTCTCCGCCGCGGTCTCCGTTTCGTCATCTGCCTCATCCGGCACGGTGATCTCCTGCGTGCGGATCAGCACCTGAATACTTTCGGGAGAGGGATTGCGGCTGTCGGTCAGGGACACGGCGTCTGCGGTGGCATCCATCAGCAGAAGATTGTTCACATCACCGGTGTATTCGTCCCATGTGTCCTCAATGATATCGCAGATACTGGACTTGGCGTCCTTGATCTGTCCGGCTGTACTCATGGTCTTGGCCGTGCTACGGAGAACAGCCGCCAGACCTTCCAGCGTCTGCTTGGTGCCGTCGTCCAGCGTGGAGCCGGTGGACTTCATCAGGTTTTCGGTATCCGTTACCAGGGACTGGGTGTCCCGGATGGTCTTGACGGCGCTGTTGCTGAGACTGCTGACGGTTTTCAGGCTCTCCTGAAGGGTCGGCTCGTAGTCGTTGAGGGTGTCCCGCAGTTTCTCCACGTCGCTGAGGATATCCCGCAGGTCAGAGGATGCGTAGCGGATGGCAGCGGAGAGATCTTCCGCGCTGTCCAGCAGATCAGACAGATCCTCGATCCGGCCGCAGAGAGTGCTCAGATCGTTGACCACCTGAGTCGTCGGATTCTTCAGCTTGGTCATCACATCCGTTACGGACTTTTGAAGCTTGGCGATCTCCGCCATGGCGCTGTCCAGACCGCCGGAAATCAGATCCACCACAGCGCCGCCGACGCTCTCGCTGGAATCTGCGGACTCTTCCGTCTTGCTCTCGTCACTGCCGGTATCTGCGCTGCCTTCCTCGGAAGAAGCCGCAGCGTCATTATGCAGCAGCTCGCCGGACAGGGTACCGCCGCTTGCGGGGGTGTCCCCGCCCTCTACTTTGCCGGAGGCGTACACCAGCCACAGGTCGTTCATCTGCTTGGCTGTAGCGGCGTCCTGCCCCAGAACGTTCTGGCAGAACTGCTGGAAGGTCAGTCCGGCCTTGGCCTGAAAACCGGTTTCCAGCGTAATTGCGCCCTCCAGCTGCTGGATACCCGCTTCCAGCTTCTTAATGCCGGTCTCCGCTTCCTGAATGCCTTGTTCCAGAGCGATCACACGGGCATCATCCTCGCCTGCGCCAGCCGCTTTCAATGCCTGAAGCTGCTGCTGTGCCGCCGTGAGTTTCTCTTTTGTCTCTGCCAAAGTCTGCTCGTAACCGCTCAACGCTGCCTTCAGTCCCGCAAGGCCGCCATACTGCTGGACTGCTGCTGCCGCCGCACTGGCAGTTGCCGCGGCCTCCGTGCTGGAAGACCCGTTCAGCTCCAGCAGGGTCTGATAGAAGCTCTGCCGGTCAGCTGCCACATAGGCGCTGTGGGCCTTCTTCACCTTGGCCACCGTGATGGAGCCGATATTCTGGTTGGCGTCAATGGTTTTGTCGATCTCAGCGGTGGTATCCTTCACCGTGCCGCCCAGCGCGTCCTGAAGCTTTTTCAGGCTCCGGCGCAGGCTGCCCATGCTGTCCAGCACAGCCTGCAAATCGCCCTTGCCGTCCTCCAGATCTTCCAGTGCATCTTCCACGTCTACCAGATCTTTTCTCAGGGTGGAAACGGTATCCACCATGCTGTTGAGGGTGGCCTTGGAGCTGGTAATGGTCTTGCTCAGAGCCGTGATCTGGCTCTCCACCGGCTCCAGCACATCCGCCAGATTGGAAAGATCCGCCCGCAGGGCATCGGTGCCGCTGTAGATGGTATTCTTGCCGCTGGAGAAGATGTTCCGGGCCTGATTCAGCTGATCCAGACCGTTGGCGGATGCATTCAGGCTGCCGGTCATGGCCGCCATGGCGTCCAGCAGGGAATCCATGCTGCCGGAGAGCTTGTTGTAGTTCTCCTCCAGATCGTCCTTCCGTTCGGACAGCTTGGTGATCTCCTCCAACTGGCTCAACGTGGCAGGCACCATCAGGAAGGTCATGCCGCCAAAGGAGAAATCGTTGCTGCCCACCCGGATGGTGTAATGACATTCCTCGCCGGGCAGGCCGATGAACAGCACCGCCCGCAGGTTGCCGATCAGCTGCACCTGTGCGCCGGGCGCTTCCAGAGACAGGATGTCGTCCTGATTGAAGATGGCCATGGCTTCCAGCGTGTAGTTGTTCCGGGCGTATTCGCTGGCCGTTTCATTGGGGACGGCGTCCAGATTGATCTCCACCACGCCGGTCTTGCCTGCCAGATCCTCCGCCTTGGTGGGAACGCCGTTGAGGGTGTAGCTCACGGACAGCGTCCAGGGCAGCTGCTCAAAGGGCTTCGCCGTTTTGCCCTCGAAATAGAAGGTGCCGGGCAGATTGCTCTCATCCAGCTGGAACACGGTCTTGCCGTCCGTCCGGGTCGGCTCGGTGCCGTCGGTCAGGTTGATGACCTCATCATAGTCGCCATAGTCCGTCAGTGTGGAGATGCCGTTGGTGCGGTAGCTCTTGACCACGCTGCCGTCGGTCAGGTTGCCATAATAATCCGTCATGGCGTAGTATGCCTCGTCATAGGTGGCGGTCACACCGTCATCGATGGCGGCCGCCGGAATGGAGCCAAGCACCATCAGGGCGGACAGGGCGCAGCTTCCAATCCGCAGAAGCTGCCGTTTCACGGTTTTCACTGGTTTTTGCATCGTACTTTCTTCCTTTATGATAAATTTCAGAACCAACTTAGTCAAAACTGCGGGGCAGTCTCAGATCCGTCCGCTCCCACGGCATTCCCCGTGCGTTTTCCCCGAAGTGTCCGTAGCAGGCCAGCGGCTGATAGATGGGCTGTGTCAATCCGAACCGCCGGATGATCACGCCGGGCCGCATATCAACGTTTTCCTCCAGCCAACCGGCCAGCGCCTCGTCCCGGACTGTCCCGGTGCCGTAGGTATCCACCGCCACGCTGACGGGGTCCGCCAGACCGATGGCATAGGCCAACTGCACTTCACAGCGCTCCGCCAGCCCTGCCGCCACAATATTCTTAGCCAGATACCGGGCCAGATATGCCCCGGTGCGGTCCATTTTCGTAGGATCTTTTCCTGAGATGGAGCCGCCGCCATGCCGGGCCGCACTGCCATAGGTGTCCGCCAGCAGCTTCCGGCCTGTCAGGCCGCTGTCGCCGGCGGGGCCGCCGATGACAAACCGTCCCGTTGGGTTTATATAATAAGGTATTTTCATCGACCAGCTCCGCGGGCAGCGTCGCTAAGATCACCTTCTGCCGCAAGGTTTCCCGCAGATCCTCCACAGCGATATCCGGCGCGTGCTGCGCGGAAAGCACCACGGTGGTGATCCGCACCGGCTTGCCGTCCCGGTAGGCTACGCTGACCTGCGTCTTGCCGTCCGGCCGGAGCCATGGCAGCGTGCCGTCCCGTCCCACAACCTCCAGCCGCCGCGCCAGCCGGTTGGCCAGCGTGATAGGTAGCGGCATGAGATCTTCTGTCTCCCGGCAGGCATATCCAAACAGGATGCCCTGATCTCCCGCGCCGGTATCCTCCGCAGCCCGGTGCCTGACACCACGGGCGATATCCGGGGATTGGGGGTGCATATGCACCTGTACAGAGCAGGTCTCCCAGTCAAAGCCCAGCTCCGGCCGGTCATATCCGATCTTTCGCAGCACCTCTCTGGCGATCGTTTCATAGTCCGGCTCCTGTCGGGCGCTCAATTCGCCGAAGATGCACAAGCCATCCTTCCAGACTGCCGTTTCACAGGCCACCCGCGCTTCCGGCTCCTCCGCCAGCACCGCGTCCAGCACGGCGTCGGCGATCTGGTCGCAGATTTTGTCCGGATGACCCCGTGTCACAGCTTCCGATGTCAGAATGTGTTCCATGCGTTCTCCCCTGTTTCCATACGGGCCATTGTACGCCCGCTTTCTATTCTGCGCTGCAAGTCTACCATCCTCATTCATAAAAAAAAACAGACAAATCCCGCCCCTGTGTACAAACTTCATGCACAGACGGGGGATATGCCTATTAGGCAATTTCCAGAAAATGCCTAAATTCAGAGGCGTGCAAATTGATACTTGAAGTGAACCGGCCACTTCGTGTATAATATATCTGTGTAATATTGGAAAACACGCGGAGGAAAAACATGGCCCAACATACCAAAAACGCCATTCGGCTGGCGTTCATCCAGCTGCTGAACGAACGGCCGCTGGATAAGATTTCCATTAAGGATATTGCAGAAAAAAGCTCCGTCAACCGCAATACCTTTTATTACTATTACGTAGATATCTTTGCTCTTGTGGAGGATATTCTCCAGCTGGAAGCGGAGGATTTTCAGGCCAAGATGCACCGGTACGACAGCTGGCAGGAGGCGTTCCGGGATGCCACGGCCTTTGCCGCAGAGAATAAGCGGGCTGTGTACCACCTGTACAACTCCGGCAATCAGGAAACGCTGCGCCGGTACTATCACAACGTGATTCTGGCCGCCATCACCTCTTATATCCGGGATCAGGCAGAGGGCCTGAATGCGGATGAGGAGGATATCCGAGTCCTTGCGGAATTCTATTCCGCCGCATTGGCCGGCCTTACCGTTCTGTGGCTGCAAAGCGGCATGAAATATGACGCCGAGGAGTACATCGACCATCTTGGGAGGCTCTTGGACGGCAACATCCGCCATACGCTGGAACACAGCTGCCGTGCCGCAGGGCAGTCCGACGCATGATCTCCCATCCGGCAGCCGCCGGGAAACGACCGCCAAACAATCCGCAAAGGAGTGACGCTATGCTTGTCATGATTCGGGGAGCCGGGGACATTGCCACCGGCATCGCCCTGCGGCTTCACCGCTCCGGCTATCGCCTGATCCTGACCGACCTGCCCCAGCCTACCTCCATCCGGCGAACGGTCTGCTTTTCCGAGGCAGTCTGGCGCGGCCGCTGCACAGTGGAAGATACGGAAGCCGTTCTGGCTCATACCCCGCAGGAAGCGCTGGCTCTTACGGAGCAGGGCCGGGTCGCCGTGCTGACCGATCCGGAAAGCGCCTGTATCCGGCAGCTGCACCCCAACGGGGTGGTGGACGCGATTCTGGCAAAACGCAATCTGGGAACTTCCATGGCCGACGCCCCGGTGGTGATCGCCGTCGGCCCCGGCTTCACCGCCGGCGTGGACTGCCACGCCGCTGTGGAGACCATGCGGGGACACACACTGGGCCGTGTCCTCTATACCGGCAGCCCCCTGCCCAATACCGGCGTTCCCGGCGTCATTGGCGGCCAGAGCGCCCTGCGTATCCTTCGCGCCCCGGCGGCAGGCGTTTTTCACCCGGAAATGGAAATTGGGCAGCTGGTTCACGCCGGGGATATTGCCGCTACGGTAAACGGCGTCCCCATGGTCTGCGCCATCGACGGATGCCTGCGGGGCCTGCTTCACGAAGGTCTGACCGTTTTTTCCGGCATGAAGTGCGGAGAT
>Ga0129312_1001830_pt1 | contig 11466 bp, 16 predicted proteins | sample O827metagenome_FD_94434 | JGI IMG/M metagenome (GOLD analysis project Ga0129312, IMG submission 94434) | Orangutan group fecal microbial communities from Wisconsin, USA - O827 metagenome | ecosystem: Host-associated > Mammals > Digestive system > Large intestine > Fecal | place: USA: Wisconsin... | reverse complement strand
AGAATTGGTAATACATTGATAGACCAGCGGATCAACATTCTGCGTGAGAGTCATACAGCGTATATAGTCAATGGTTTCTTCATAGGTCTTCTGCTCTTTAGATAAGAAGACTTTGCACCATTTACTTTCCCATTTTGAAAGTGAAACGAGTGAATGCTCCAAACGCAATTTCTGTTCCTTTACAGGGATAAATCGCTGATTCAACTCATCCCACAGATCAGTTTTTGGTATCATAAGTTCAAGCATTCGATCTCACCTCTTTAGTTCATCGAAGCAGCCACAGGAGCAATCGCCGTATTTTCCGGATGCTTCTTAATATCCACAACTTTCGGAATTACATGGTTTACGAATTCAGCAGCTTTGCTGTCATCTGTAGCCAGTTCCATAAACAGAAGATTGTAGAACTGTGTGCAGGCAAACTTTCTGGAAATCTCTTCGGACTTCTCGAAATATGTGCCATCAGCACTCTTCTCTCCGTATGCCTTTAAGATGAATTCCTTAAAGAACTTGATAATGGTCGGCTGATCTTTTGCATCTACGATGCGCTGAAGCATCTCGGCAACTCCACCAGCTGTGCCCAGTTCCATCTCCATAACCTCTGTTTCAGTAAGGTTGAAGAGCTTTGTTTCGGTGCGCTCAACACCATTGAAATCTTTATAAGTCTTTGTTACTGCATACATAATTTTGTTCTCCTTTCAAATAAAAAGGAGCCGCCAGCTTTCCTGAATACGACTCCATCTGTGGTTTGTGTATTATTTCCGATTACCCTTCTGCGGTCATGATTTTGATAACTTCATCCGGGAGCGGAAGTCTCGGCTCAACGCCGTCATCTCCATCAGGAGTAGACGGATCTTTACCATACAGAATCTCCTCCAAAGCAGCCAGTTTCTTCGCATCAACCTTGGTAGAATCGAAGGTAAGGATGGAAGTAGGCTTCAGCTTCTTTCCATCGATTAAGGTTGCGATCTCAACCGGTGTGGTGCTAAACTCCCAGGATAAGGTAATAGCTTCCGGACTGTCATTTACAGTGGAATAACCTTTCTCGGAAGGGGAAGCTAAGCAGCCATACACGAGGTGAAGCTTGTAGCCATAATCGTTGGAGTCGACATCGTTGCCGAGGAGTGTCTTGTAAGATAAGCCGAACATCTTACGGTTCTGCTGACCAGCGAACACTCCAGGAGCGATTTCTTTGGAACCATCGCACTCTGCAAATTCATCCGGTGCCATATAAGCTTCGATCGTGCCGCCAAACTCTTCTGCGGACATAAGGTTCAGATACTTGATGTTGTCTGCATAAATCGCAGTAGGTTCTGCTCCGGACGGGCTCTCTGTTACGGTGCTAAGACCATTCCATGCGGTACCAGAGTTATATACGCCGCCGGTCTGAATCGGGTAAAGGACACCCTGGCTGACACCGGTCTCATACAGGCGCTCGCCAGTCTTGTCCCAAACGAGTTTCTTTTTCATAGAATTTGTCCTCCTTAAAAGAATATTTCAAAGACATCATGATTTAAGTTGTCTTTCGTATAATGCCGATTGAATCGACTTGTCGGCATAGATGCTACCTTGCCAACGAGAGAAGTATCCGGATCGCTGTCGATGACTGTTACCGAATACTTCTTCGCAGACAAATAAACCCCGTCATTAGCAAACGTATTCTCGATATCGTCGAGAGCGTAAACGATGGCGGGGTATTTCATTTTTACCGATGACGGTGGTTGAAAATAAGCACGACACTCTGGCCCTTGATCCGGACACGAGAGAATGTCGCATAAAACATTATGCAGTTTCAGTCGTCTGCTCATTGTAAACACCTCCAACGGTCAATATTAAACGGGGATACTGAACTTCAACATTTGAAATTTTCCATTTAGCCCCCATATACTCGATAAATCTCATCGAATGAAAATTCGCATAAGCAAACGGATCGGCTACGATGCTAAACTCATTCGACACATTGAGATTGTCGTTAAGGTTGTCCGAACTCTGATACTGTCGAGTATTCCGAATAACGTCTCCGTAGTAGTCACGAACTGTAATCTTCTCTCCCCAGACACCAGGTCGAATTTCCTCTGTTACGGCATAGCCGATTGCTCCGTAAAATTTACTCATTTTGAATTTTCTCCTCTAAGACTTAGGCTGTGTGATCCTCGGAATCGGAAGATGCAGTCGTTACATCCTCCTCGATTGCGATTGCGGAGTACACACGAGTAAGAGCGCCGGAGCATCTGGTTTCAAGCAGGGATTTCTCCTGATTGAAGTCGATGTCGAACTGAGTGAAGTGAGTGACCTCGCCACCCTTGGTTGCACCGAGGGAATAGTCAGCCAGATTTGCGATGATGGCAACCAGCTTCTTCTTTTTGCTGTTGGAAGTGGTTCTGGTCTTACCCTCAAACTGCTCAGCAGTATTGATGCTACCAACGTTCAGTGCGGTAGCAAGTTCAGCCTTGGAAGAGTAAATACGTCTTCCGTTCTGATCTCTTGCCAGGAGCATCTGGTTCAGCATGTGAGGAGTGATGAACAGATCCGGAGTGCCGGTTCCCTTATAATCTTCTCTTGCATACAGAACGGTATTGATCATAGCCTCTGCGATGATGTAGTTCTCACCGAAGTTAGCCGCGGTATTTGTTCCCTGAAGCTCTTTCTTTGCTGCTGCAATATCGAGATCAACATGAATGGTGTACAGATCATCATCCAGCCAAATCGGTCTGATGTGATCCGGGGAGATTTTACCCTCATCACCATCGTCGCGGCCGTCGCCCAGCATAATTGCAGTTGCCAGCTCTTCGTTGAGCATCAGACGATCGATGTTGTACAGGTATGCTACATAGTCGAAATCGGTGATGTCGATGATATCATCTCTATGCAGCGCACTCTTTACGTACACAGTCTGAGGATCGGTAGTTCTGCGAACCAGCTTGAAATTGCCTGTCTGCTTCTTCTGTTTTCCCTTAGTATAACCTTTAGCCTTAAGGGCATCGATGTTACGGATGTCTACCTGACTGGTTCTGATTCTGGAAATCGGGCTCTTATGAACTTTGTTCATTACGGTTGTGATCCAACCCTGGTCGTTAGTAATCAGCTCCGGTGCGCCAGGACGTACATCCTTGTATTCCGGGAACAGAAGTGTTACATTACCATCTCCTGTCTGAGCAAATCCGCTTGCAAGAGCATCATGCTGAAGTGCATTCTCATTAGCGTAGATTTCCAGTGCGGTCTGGAATGTTCCCACCTGGCTGGTCTTTGCCAGCTTAAGGATTTCCTCCTGGTCTGCGTGAGACAGAAAGTTCTTATCATCGCGCTTGTCGGTGTCAAAAACGTTGTGTTTCATATTGTCATCTCCTCCTTTAGATTCATCATCTTCTTTTTTAGAAACGTCTTTGCCTGTATCTTCCATGGCCTGACCAACCATTGCATATAACACGGTTTTCTGTTCTTCGGTCATGGAATTAACAACATCTTCGATGGTTTTCTCCGAATTCTCTTTTTTAGAGTCTTTCGAATCATCCACCCCTTCTTTCTCTTTTTTATCCGGTTCATCTGCCGAATGCTCCAGATGACCCATAATCATTTCATCATAGCCAAGGATAATGCCTGTTTCTCCATCCCCGTGCATTACCACATCATCGATAAATGCTCCAGGATTGGCTCCGGCTAATACCAGGCTTACCTCTCTAATAATGCCATGAACTACATCGTGACCAGCCTGTTTAAGCTGATTGGCAAAGATAGAAAGAGACTGTACATCGCCATGTTTTACAAGTTCCCGTGCAGTCTTTCCTGATTCTGTATCGTTAAATTCGCAGAACGCATAAACTCCTTCATCTCTATTTTCGAGATGAGCTAATCCAAGCACGTTCGCCGGATCGGCATGATTATGCATCCATACTAACGGGACAGTCTGCCCGTTCTGCCCTTTGAAAGCGTCTTTTTTAATGACTCTTCCATCGGCACACTGAAGATCATTTCTAGTGGCCCAGCCACCAAAGTCATACTTCATTTTGATTTTCCTCCTATTTTCTGATATAGTACGATAACGGATGCGATGTCTTCTTTGATGAGCTGGAAGACTTTTTCTTTGATTTCTTGACCTTCTTGTACTCTGACTGAATCTTGTCAAATTCGTCCTGATAGGTTTGTTCATATGATGAATCAAGGTCAGCTTTAGCCGCTTTGTAAGCTTCTCTAACTGACTTAACCGCTGCTTTAAGCTCGGAGCTAACTTTTGCTCTTTCACTTTTAGCATTAGCCTGGTTCTCAGCTTTTTCTTCCTTGGTATCAGACGATACTTTCGCTTTCTTGTTTGTCGCATCCGTTCGAACACTAGCCTTGTCCGTTTTGGCATCGCTACTGATTTTTGCTTTATCTGATTTTGCATCGTTTCTAAGCTTTGCAATCTTTGCGGTTCTTTCAGCAACACGCTTAGATCGCTCAGCCTTGGATAATCCTGATGGAATTTCTATTGCCATCAAACGCTCGATTTCGGCATCCTTTTTATTATCGATTCGTTCCTTCTGGCTAGATGATTCCTTTTCAATTTCTTCCAAATCAGAATCTTTATCAGTATCGATGCTTTTCTTCCTATCGGAAGCATTTTGGGTTAAGGCCTCATTCAGTTCTTTCAAACGAGAAGATATCTGTTCCTTCGTTGCTTCTGCTTTTTCACGAAGTTCCGTAATTTTCTGATCTCGCTTTTCCTGCTCTTCTTTGACCTTTGCAGCCTTTTCAGATTTGATATTATTTTTTGTATAAGACCAAATCTTCTTTCCCTCATCATTCAGCGATGTAGTAGAACGGCCTTTTAACTCTCTGGTACGCATATAGTATTCATGCGCTTTCTGAGGATCGTAATAGGGCGATGCATAATGTCTAAGAACCGCAACTTTAGGTTCATCCATTAAGAATCATCTCCCTCCTTATCATCGCCAGACGTATAATTGCCGATGATGTCATCGATTTGTGCAGAAATGCTGTCAAGAACTTCATTAACCAGAGCATCGTAATCACTGGTATCGCTGGATTCTGTTTCTTCACCGCTCGTCGTGGCATCTGTTACGGAACTACCACCAGGCTCACTTAAATTGCTGTTTCTCAATTCATCAGCCTTAGGATCAGCGGATGGCTTCCAACCAATTACCTGTCTGATTTCGTTTGATGTAGCAATTTCATTTCTGGTAAACTTATCAGAAATTTCAGCAAGATCAGCTACCGGCACAAGCTTGAATGGATCTCTAAAGAACATGATTGACTTGTTTTGGGATCTGGCAGTCTTCGTTAAGAATTTTCTCTTCATTTCATCAACGATTGCGGAAATGATTGGTTCAATCGTCCGGTTGTAGTAATTCAACATAGTCTTCTCGTCTGCGGTACCATCTAAGATGCTCTGAGTGATTCCTAACTGGCTGTAAAGCATACTCGTTAAGTACTCAATCTGCTTCATTAAATTGTTTTCCAAAGAACGATTTAACTGCGTGATTCTCTCTGTTCCATCGGTATAAGCAATGCCATACTTAGAACCGGACAACTGCTGCTCGATATCTTTACGCCGCTTCTCTGCCTGCTGACGTCTTGCCTCTGATTTAATTACATAAGGTAACTGAATAATCAAATCTAACTTGCCGGAACTGCTCTGTTCATCAACAGCATCTAACAAATTCAATTTTCGAATAAGCCTCTGCATCGTTGAATTTGGTTCGTTAATTACCGCATACAGTGGATTCTCCACAATAGCAACGGTATCTTTCGGAACAACGATTTCTTGTTTTCGCCCAGTATCTTCGTTATATACTTCAACACGGACATGGCGAGGATACCAATCACGAATACGACCAACTCGCATCGAAAGAATCTGATACCCTTTTGTATCGTCTGGATCATCATCGGTATCCACCGGAACGATTGCCACACATCCCTCGTCCATCATGGACATAACAATATCCTGAATAAACGCTCTGCCAGTTTGATCAAGATTGGCTTCCAGTGACAGGCATTCATTCAAACCGCTTTTTATAACATTTAAAAACCGCCCCTCATCATCCAACTGAACATGCTGAATGTTGATGGCGGCTACGTCTAAAGCAATCCTATTGTATACGGACGTGACTATCGATCTTTCGTTTCCTCTGGTAAGTCGAAAACGATCGGGACGATACGAATAACCGGAACCGATATCCTGTGACATCATAGTAGGGGCTCTATTGCGAAAAGCATTCCAGGCATTTTTAAACCTGGAACTTAATGATAAGTCCATTTTGAATTCTCACCTCCTAAAAATAGGCAAAAAAAAAGAACCTATAACGGTTCCTTAATTTTTCTCTACAATTTCAAATTTATCTGGCGGGTAAAGATAATCCTCACCGCTATCGTCAACTATGCGATACCAACCTTTTTCCACAGAAACAACATCATAAATTTTATCCTTCGTCAACACTAAAAACTCAGTTTCGCCCTTCCATTTAACTTTCATGTGCATGTCTCCTATTCATCCAACCATCTTTTAATTTTAAATTTACATTTTCCAATGTTTTCAGCTTGAAACCAGTGCACTTCCGCCGGTCGTTCTTCTCCATAATAGTCGATTATACCATTTCCTTTGCAATGTTGCCAGTCTAATGGATTATTTTTAAATTCTGCTCCAAGTCCTTCTCTTACTTCCGCTTTTAAACTCTTTGAAGAATTCTTACCGGCAAACACTTGCGCATTCTGTATCTTTGTCCCCTCTGCGAAATGAAAAACCTCTCCGGTTCCTTTATCTTCTATATCGTAATTTTTAGACTTCGCCCCAACGCTTCGATGGATGGCGAATGAAACGTCCGCTGATTGTTTAGCTTGTTCGAGCTGTTCTTTCGTTCTCCGAACACCCCATTTCATACCTTTTATTCCATGGTGAGCCAGACAGTTGGTAGACTCGGTGGTTCTTTGAGAATTGGGACGAAGCACAGAAAAACTATCGATCAATTTTGCTATTGGCATCTTTACCCCCCTTTTTACTCAAATGCTTCCCGATTTGCCTTGTAAGCGATATACGCATCCATCATTGCTGCAACGGCATCGATTTTTTGCTCATACCGCTTTTTCAGCAATTTACGGTTTCCATTGGTATCCTCCAACGTAATACAATTTCCCATAGCGAACGTCATCAAATCTTCATCAAACAGAAGCATTCTCTCTTCTGAAAGTTTCTTCAATTCTCCAAGAGGAACAGATTCTGTCTTAGCACCCTGGATAACTTTTTCAATCCCGAACGGTCCATTTTCACTCGCCCAACGCTCAACAAATTCTTTCGCATTGTACGGATCATAACCAAAGCATCGTACATCGTAACCGCATTCAATAATGTGGTTATCCAAATCCTCATATACTTCCATCATGTCAAGAACCGTCCCTTCCAACACAATAAGACTTCCCTCTTTCATAAACTGATCGTATTTAATTCTCATTGCTGCTGGGAGTTTCATCAGAGTCGATGAGGAAATGTAGTTTCTGGTTTTGACGCCGAACGATCCGTTCGACAATGGGAATAAAAATGTGAATGCACAGAAATCATCGCCTTGTGATAGATCGGCTCCCAAAGAACATGGCATCTGCCAATAATCTCGATGACGATGTGGAAGGGTTTCTTCATATGTAAAGTAATATGTGTATCCCTCCATAGGAAGTCCGAAGCGCTTAGCCAAAATATCGTTTCGAGCTGCCGGAGCCTTTTCTGCTCGCTCAACGTCCAGCTGATAGGTTTCATAAGAAACAGTCTTTCCCAGGTTCGGATTTGCTTTCAACCATTTATCTGGATCAGCAACTTCATCAATAGAATCCAGCTTATACCACCAGATTGATACGTGCGGATTGACATAATCACCTTTTAGAATGTCCATCAATTCCATTTTGATTGTATCGCCAGCACCGTTACGGACAGTACCCTCAGAACTGATTGCAACGATAAGGTAGTCGTTGACTTTCGATGCGCCCTGTTCGATTGCTCCGATTACATCTTCTCGAATGTCGCCAGAAAGCCACTCGTCCACTGTTGCCACTTTCAGCTGAAGTCCCTGAAGCTTATCGATTCGCATTGGACGAATTTCAAGAAGTGATCCAGTAAGGAAGTTTTCAATTCCTTTCTTGGTAGATGCTAATTTCATTCGATTCGCCTTTGATCCGGTCGTGTTCTGCAACGATCCTTCTGTGAGGAACTTATAGAAAGGTCCTCTTGATCTGGTAATAGCGGTTCGAATAGGCGACAACACCTCTTCCGCCTGCTTCATCGTCGGGGCTGTGGTTATCTGATGCGTCGTTGTGACGTCAACATTTAAGAAGAAATTCTGCAAGCATGAACCATACATTGACTTTGCAGCACCTCTGGCCACTATGAGATATTGCTTATTAACCAACCTTTTTCGGATAGACTTGGTGACGTAATGTCCGCCATGACCATCCTCATAAGGTTCGTATACACTTCTCTCAACAAAATAGTACCAGCCGAAAATCTGCTCAGCCCAAACTTTAAATGTATCAAGCAGTTTCAAATCTGAACCGTCAGTTAAAGTAAGCTCATTTTCGCAATAGCTGATAAAGCCCTCTACTGCTTGATCATCGTAATAAATTCCCGGATTCGCAATGAGATCATCGATTCGGTTCATCTCCATCTCGATTTCTCGACATACCGGAATTTCGCCACGAATTACGGCATCACGAAACATGCCGTAGTATTTCGGGACGGCAGTGTTCGATAACGCCATTATTTTCTTCTCCTTGTTGGTTTTTAACTGTGACCATAATATGCTCGCAACCGTTTATTCTCCCAATTTGCTTTCGAAGCCATGAGGAGATTCACAGCTGTTCCTCCAGCAGCGATTGCGGTTGAGCTTATATTCGCAACTTTCGTATTTCCATTTGTTTGTAGCATTTTGTTTACAACTCTGGTTCCCAAGATGATGCCAGCTTCTGCTGCATAAAGATTTGTTATGTTGCTGGTGATGGTTTTTCCTTTTGCGTATAATTCTTTTCCTTCATCTGCAAGCTTATCTCTTTTTATCCGATCGTAAGCCTTGCTCATTGCTTTCTTTGCAACTTTAACATCTTTTCTTGTAGCCGTTCCGTTTTTTCTATTTTCTCTTGCTGCATCATAATCGGCTCTCGCCTTCTCGTATCTTTGCAAGCCAAGTTTGGTATAAGAACCATCGTAATTCTGATAATGGCGAACTCCCCATTTCATTCCGAGAGTGCCATGATGTTGTAAATATACGTTATTGTCCATGTCCTAACGCCCCCTTCTATTTACCTCTAAGTTCTTTAATACTTAATGCGATAGCTAATGCCGAACCGGTAACAGCGAGAGCAGATCCAGAAACAGATAAAACATCGCTGGCGATTTGTCTTCCTTTTGAAATCGTTGGTTGTTCAATTTCTGAAAACAATTTATTGTACTGCTGCTCCAGTAATTCCCGATTGATTCTATCCCGAAGTTCTTTATCGGTCATCTTAGATAAATCCATTGTTTTTCTTGTTGATTTCGGATGGGTTTCCGTTTCAAGATTCTGCAACTGCTTAACCAAAGATGAACTGGTGTCAACAAGTCGTTTTTTTCGCTCCAAATCCTCACGTACCCATCTATGCGGGTCTGGCTTACTTGTATCAATTCTGTTATCCTTCTTTTTTCCAAGGTTATCCGCTATATCTCGGTCATATCTTTTTCTACCGGTTGGCGTCAACGAACCATCGGAATTCTGATAACGGCGAACTCCCCATTTCATGCCTTTAATTCCGTGGTGTGCTAAATAGGCGTTATTCATTTTGAATCTCCCTCCTTTGCGATGTAACTGGTAACACCTCCGCTGGCATTGGATGTCTGGTAGTACGGAACTTCATGAATCACGAGGTCTTCACTAAGCACTTTTCCAGACGTATCCAAAGTCTGTGTCTGATGAGCCTTTGGCGTAACCTCATATGATCCAGAATAATGCTCGGGCTCATCCGAATCAGTGTCGTCGTTTTCCGCAGCAACATTCAAACGCCATTCGTACTCGCTGATTTGTGTTTTATAACACTCCAACACTGCTGAACTAAGCGGTGGATCGAAAAGAAGTTTAACCTTCAAATGCATATAAGATTTGACAAGCATGTATTTGGATTCATCTGAAATGAAATCTTTCCATGTTGCATTCTTATCTTCGATCATGAAACCTTTGGACGGACCGACACCAAGCTGTGTAAGGATCGAGAACACAGAATTGATGTGCATGATCAAATCCGCATCGAAATGTTCATACTCCTCTGCGATTCCGAGTAATTTCTTGATTGATGTCAGTACACTATCTGTAATATTCATGATCACACCTCCATCTAACAGAGTTTTATAAACTCGCTCATACAATACCCGCTGATACCGTCCCCTGTCTTAACTTTATAAAAACCAGGAACAGACTCGTCGTCGCAAATTGTCACAACTGTATCCGAGCCAATGATTCCCAATGATCTGGATGTCTGCGTCGGATCTTTGCGAATGTTCAGATTCATACAATTTACCACCACACCCATAAGTGGCTTCTTGTTTCCTTCCATAATTTTTCCTCCTAATGCCTCCACGGGCATGTATCATTTTTTCGTCGTTCATTTGGAACTGTTAAAAGTAGTTTCTCGTCTCCATAATGTATAGCATTGTGGGTCGACAAAGTTGTCGCAATTAGATACTCTGGATTCAGAACTAGATCTGTCCGCAACAGTATATCCTGCTGCCTTATTGGGTTCATATGGTGAATAAGAATCTTTCCACGAATCTCGTAACCGTCCAATCCAAGATCACATCCATTATCGCGAATAATAATTTTTCTCCGAATGTCTTTCCATTCTTGAGAATTGTAAAATATCTGATTAAGATACCTATCGAATCCGAATGTCTCTTCACCAACCACTCCATCCAAACGAAGATACTCGTATCGTTCCTTAAAAGTTGGAAGCTGCAAGAGTTCTGAATAACATCTAAGCATCATCCACCTCATCTCCATGACCGCTATAACCACGAAATGCTTTTAATGCATCTGCATATAGCTTTTCAGAATTTTCAATGGATTTCAGATTCTGTGTCTTCGCCTCTATCAGTTCCTTCTGCTTTTCCAAAATCTCTTTTTCAATTCTTTCTTTCGTTGAACCGAGCTTCAAATAGTGGGTAATCACCTGCGATGAAGCGGTTCCCTCTCGTAACTGCTTTTCAGCTAAGTCAACTGCCAATGAAACAAGCTGATTCTCTCTCGCTTCTGGCGTTAATGCTGGACGCATCATCCTAGAAGACTCGGATTGCTTTGCTTTCCTCAAAGTTGATGCCTCCTTCCATTTAGTTGTTCGTTACTTCTATGATGGTTTTCACATACTTTTCCAGTATTTAAAAGGACCTACAAATCATGACAATGCTACTCAACGAAAGGAGAACTAACTTTGAGCCGATCCCACAGAAACCGTTGTCAAATATCATGAGTT
>Ga0129312_1001828_pt1 | contig 11469 bp, 8 predicted proteins | sample O827metagenome_FD_94434 | JGI IMG/M metagenome (GOLD analysis project Ga0129312, IMG submission 94434) | Orangutan group fecal microbial communities from Wisconsin, USA - O827 metagenome | ecosystem: Host-associated > Mammals > Digestive system > Large intestine > Fecal | place: USA: Wisconsin... | reverse complement strand
GGCTGCAGTTCCTGCATGTTGGCAGTGGATTTAATCTGCTTTACATACAGCGGGAACAGCGCGAGCTTAACGATTGCAGTCAGAATAATCAGTGAAATACCATAATTTCCCACGAAATTATAAATCAGTGTAAGTAGGTATCCAAGAGGTACCGCTATTACTCCCATATAATTCTCCCTGTCTATGGAAGAGGATCGTATCCGCCGGGATTTCCCGGATGACATCTCAGAATTCTCTTGATTCCCAGCCAGCTACCTTTAATCGGACCGTACTTCTCCAGCGCCTGTATAAAATAAGTACTGCAGGTAGGAGTAAACCGACATGCCGGCGGGAACAGCGGAGATATAAACAGCTGATATCCTCTTACCATTAAAATTAAAATTCTTTTGATAAAATTGCTGATTGCTTTCATCGCGTTTATCACTTCTCTTCAATTAATCCGCAAGACTTCAGCGACTTCACTAAAGTTCGCTGTACTTCCGGACACTTCTTTCCGTTAATTGAATTTCGTGCAACGAAAATGATGTCGTATCCCGGCCGGATTGCCAGTCCCATCGTACGGATGGATTCTCGCATCAACCTTCTGGCTCTGTTTCTGCATACGCTGTTGCCCACCTTCTTGCTGGCAACAAATGCAATTCGAGAAACCGGCAGTCGGTTCTTCTTATACAGAACGACTACGTATCGGCCTCCTCGGGAAGAACCTTTTCGATAGACATTGTTGAAATTTCTTTGATTGCTAAGAATTTCTTTTCTGCACTTCATTTTGTTATCGAATAACCGCTTCAAGCATTCAAGGGAATTAAGCAGTCAGCTTCTTTCTGCCTCTTGCTCTTCTGTTCTTCAGAATCTTTCTGCCGTTAGCAGTAGCCATTCTCTTTCTGAATCCGTGTTCCTTCATTCTCTGTCTCTTCTTAGGCTGATATGTTCTCTTCATCTTCCTTTTCTCCTTCCGATATTACAATATCTCTAAGTTGATATAAAATTCCGTACCTTCTAAATTCCAAGGGTACATACATCAAAATATTATACTGATTTCTGCCTTCAAAGTCAATGAAAGTCTGAATTATATCGAAAAATGAAATCTTTTTCTTTTAAAAAAGTGTCAAAAATGTTTATTACCACAACATTTAGTGTTTCGAAAAAGTTATGCATAATTTTTTCCACAACATGTGTATAACATTCTTTTTGTACCCCCTGATATTTAGATTTTTGGCGTTTCTGACCACTTGTCATTGTGGAAAATTTTATGTAAAATATGTTATCAACAAGGAGAAAGAGCATTTTGGATACTAACAAGATATGGGAGCAATTCCTGCAATTCATAAAAGCAAACACCACAGAGGTCAGCTACAACACCTGGTTCACATCCCTCTCCATCTACCGTATTGATGAAGATGTGAACATTATTTATCTTGCAACAAAAAACGATATCGCGGTCAATCTGATCAAAAAGCGTTATATGCACCTGATTGAACAGGGTTTTGAGAACGTCACCGGCCAGAGCTACCGCGTACTGGTAAAGTTGGAGGAGGAATATCAGGAAGAGAGCCGGCCGGCTTTGGCTGCCCGGAAAAGAATTCAAAAATTCGAAGACACCAACAAGCTGTTCAATCCGAGACTGAACTTCGATAATTTTGTGGTGGGCAATAATAATAAGTATGCCCACGCCGCTGCCCTGGCCGTAGCGGAATCCCCGGCGGAAGCATACAATCCTCTTTTTATATACGGAGGGTCCGGCCTGGGAAAAACCCATCTGATGCAGGCCATCGGCATCCATATCATCAAAAATGACCCGGAATCCCGCGTCGTGTACGTATCTTCGGAAACCTTTACCAACGAATTGATCAAGGCAATTTCCGAGAATAAAATGCGTGCTTTCAAAAATAAGTATCGAAAAGCCGACGTTCTCCTCATCGACGACATCCAGTTCCTGGAGAACAAGGATAAGACCCAGGAAGAATTCTTCCATACGTTTAACGCGCTGTACGAGGACGAAAAACAGATTGTCATCTCCAGCGACCGTCCGCCGAACCAACTGGTAAACCTGGAAGAGCGGCTGCGTACTCGATTTGCGTGGAACCTGATTGCGGATATCACGCCGGCAGACTTTGAAACCCGAGTGGCCATTCTGAAGAAAAAGGCGGAAAATGCGCAGCTGGAATGGGATGACGACCTGTACGAAGTATGCTGCCTCATTGCGGAAAAATTCACCGACAACATTCGAGAGCTGGAAGGTGCCTTCAACAACATCACCGGTTATTCCAACCTCTTGGACGAACACATCGACGTGGCTTTTGCAAAAAGAACGCTTCGGAACATCATCAAGGATTCCGACGGCGGCATCGCCCCGGAACGCATCCGGTCCATCGTGGCAAAATACTACAAAATCAAGGTTTCCGATATGGATTCTACCAAGAGAAATAAAGAAATTGCCTACCCGCGGCAGGTAGCTATGTACCTTTGCCGAGAGAACACCGAGCTTTCCCTGCCGGAAATCGGCGAACTCTTCGGCGGAAAACACCATTCCACCGTCATTCATTCGGTGAACAAGATTACCTCACAGTATGATAACGACGAGGAGACCCGGAAGGATATCGATGCCCTGAAGAAAAAAATCAAAGAACATCGATAAACGCATTTTTGGGCGTTGCCGAAAAGTTATACACATTCGAATAACAGAGTTTTTGTACGGGTTTTTCCTCAGCCAAAAAGCCCGTTACTCACACAAGATTATGAATTCGGGGAGTTTTCCACAGTATCGACACCCCCTACTACTATAACTATATTTATTTATATTAATAATAATGCTCTCGCGAAAGGAATCGTTATGAAAATCTATTGCAATAAATCCGAACTTTACCGTGCTCTGAACAACGCCATCCAGGCAGTTCCGTCCCGGTCCACTTCAAAAATTCTGGAAGGCGTACTGATCGAAACAAAAGAAGATGAAATGATCATCACCGGTACCGACACCTTCATGGTAGTGGAATCCAAATTATCCGCAAAATGCGACGGCATTGCGGATTTCGTGGCACCGGCCGCACTCTTTGCAAATATCATCGGCAAACTTCCGTCAGAAGATGTGATGATGGAATACGATTCCGTAAAAAGAGTTCTATCGATTCAGAGCGGACGTTACCGGTCGGAAGTCATCTGCTTCGATTCCGCAGAGTTTCCGAAAGTTCAGATGAAGGAACCGCAGAAGAACATCACACTGAATAAAGAATCCGTTCGAAAGCTGATTCGGAAAACCGCCTTCTCTGCCAGCGCAGATGAAATCAATGGAATTCTTACCGGCGTCCTCTGCGAAATCGGCGACGGCAATTTCCGAATGGTTGCGGTGGATGCCTTCCGAATGGCAATCTACAACGAACCGCTGGAGGATTCCATCGATGCGTTTAAGGTGGTAATTCCCGCAAAACAGCTTAACAAAATGTCAAAAATCATTTCCGATGACGGAGATGAAACCATCCGCATGGAGCTGGTAGACGAGAAAGCGGTATTTTCCTTTGACGGAACCAAGGTAACACTGAATACCATGAACGGAAGATACATCGATTACAAGCGAATCATCAAGGTAGACAGCACCACCGAGGTTCGAATTCAGAAAGATGAACTGATTCGAAGCATCGACCGTGCATCCATCCTGACGCAAAAAGAAAACAACAATATGATTAAGTTCGATATCCAGGACGATCTCCTTGAAATCTCGGCGTTGGATAACCAGGGCAATATGAACGAAAAAATCGAGATTATCCAGAAGGGCGAGGATTTGAAAATCGGATTCAATTCCCGTTACATGATCGACATCCTCCGGAGCATCGATGATGAAGAAGTGGTTCTTTACATGAGAGATAATGTAAGCCCATGCATCTTCCGCCCTCTTCAGGGAGAGCGTTATTTGTACCTGGCACTGCCGATTCGAATCAACTAGTGAGAATTTATGATAGTCAAAAAAGTAGAACTCCACAACTTCAGAAATTACGAAAATCTAGAGCTGTCCTTTGACAGCTCTAGAAATGTTTTTATTGGGGAGAATGCTCAGGGAAAAACCAACCTCATCGAAGGCATCTATCTCTGCGCCTTCGCCCGATCTTTCCGCACCCAGAATTCCGCCAACATGATTATGCTGGATCGACCGCGGGCCAGCGTGACGGTGGACCTGGTGAGCGAGGATATGGATAAAAGCATTTCCGTAATTCTGGACCGTACCGGCAAAAAGATGATTAAAAAAGACGGCAAGGTCATCCGCAAAACCGCAGAGCTGCTGAACAATCTGGTGGTGATGGTTTTTTCGCCGGAAGACCTTCGCATCATCAAAGACAGTCCGGAGAAGCGGAGAAACTTTATCAATAAGGAACTGTCCCAGATTCGGCCCCGCTATTACGAATGCCTTCGCCTTTACAGCGAAGCCCTTCGCCAGAAGAACAGCATGCTGAAGGAGAATCTGAAGAATTCCAAAATCGACGAAGACATGCTGGACATCTACGACCTACAGCTGGCGAAGTATGGAACGGAAATCGTGAAGTACCGGAGAAATTTCATTCGCATGCTTTCGGAAAGAGCGGCGGAAATTCAAAAGAGCATTTCCGGCGGAAGAGAAGATTTGGAAATCCGGTATCTCTGCTCTCTTTCGGAAGAGAATCAATACGATGCGTTGGTGGCGGCGAGAGACCGAGACCTTTACAGCGGCCACAGCAGTCTGGGACCGCAGCGAGACGATATGGAATTTCTGATAAATGGAAAGGACGCGAAGAAGTACGGATCTCAGGGACAGCATCGCACCATCGCTTTGGCACTGAAACTGGCGGAAATTGGAATCGCTCGGGATGTGATCGGTGAAAACCCGGTGCTCCTCCTGGACGATGTATTGTCGGAACTGGATGAAGAACGACAGACATTTCTTTTTCAAGAAATCGAAGACGTGCAGCTCTTCATTACCACCACGGATGTGAACAATCGGATTCTGAAGAAAATGCCAAAGGGAAATGTTTATTCTGTGAAGAGTGGTACTGTGTTTAAAAATACCTTGAAATGATTTAAAATAAAGCCAAAACAAGCCCAAATTATACCTTATGATGATTTTGGTATTCTTGAATAAAAGGCGCGAATATGATAAAATAAATCGGTTATGTAAATAACCGATTTTTTGTTTGTTTTAATCATAAAAGGAAGGTTTGAATGAGCGCAGAAAAAAAGAAAAGCGACTATACAGGCCAACAGATTCAGGTACTTCACGGACTGGAAGCGGTTCGTGTCAGACCGGGTATGTACATCGGCAGTACCGGATCTCAGGGTTTGCATCATCTCGTATACGAAATCGTGGATAACAGTGTGGACGAGGCACTGGCCGGATTCTGTAAACACATCGAGCTGTCCATTAATGAAGATAATTCCATCACGGTATGCGATGACGGCCGTGGAATGCCGGTGGATATGCATCCGACGGAGCATAAGCCGACGGTTGAAGTTATTCATACACAGCTCCATGCGGGCGGTAAGTTCGGCGGCGGCGGATACAAGGTATCCGGCGGTCTTCACGGTGTAGGTGCATCGGTAGTAAACGCCCTCTCCACGCACATGATTGTTGAGGTAAAAAGAGGCGGAAAGCTGTACGAGCAGGAATATTTCCAGGGCAAAAGAGCAACCGAGCTGAAGGTTCTGGGAGAGGCCGAGGGTTCCGGTTCTAAGACCACCTTCTGGCCGGATCCGGAAATTTTCGATGAAACCATCTATGACTACGATATCCTGCAGAATCGAATGAGAGAGATGGCCTTTTTGAATAAGGGCCTCCGGATTACCATCGAAGATAAGAGAGAGGGACGGAAGAAGAAAGAAAGCTTCTGCTACGAAGGCGGAATTCGAGAATTCGTCACCTTTATGAATCGAAACAAGAAGGTCATCAACGAAGATGTATTCTATTTCGAGAACCAAAAGAAGGACGAAGCCACCGGCAAAGAGTATGAAGTGGAAGTAGCACTGCAGTACACCGGAAACTACAACGAAACGGTAATGTCCTACGCCAATAACATCAACACCATCGAAGGCGGTTTCCACCTTCAGGGACTGAAGGCGGCGATTACCAGAACGCTGAACGACTATGCTCGCCGCACCAAGCAGCTGAAGGAGAAGGACGATTCCCTCACCGGCGATGACTGCCGGGAAGGCGTTACCGCGATCGTCAGCGTGAAGCTGACGGATCCTCAGTTCGAAGGACAGACCAAGGCAAAGCTGGGCAACAGTGAAGTTCGTGGTTTTGTGGAAAGCAGCATGAACGAGTACTTCAACTTCTATTTGGAAGAGCATCCGGCGCAGGCCAAGAAAATCGTCACAAAGTGCATCAACGCGGCCAACGCCAGAGAAGCGGCACGAAAGGCTCGAGAGACCTCGCGTAAAACCAACGTACTGGAAAGCACATCTCTTCCGGGCAAGCTGAAGGATTGTTCCGAGAAGGATCCGGAAATCTGTGAGATTTTCCTGGTGGAGGGAGACTCCGCCGGCGGAAGTGCGCAGGAAGGAAGAGACAGAGCGCGCCAGGCGGTGCTTCCGCTGAGAGGTAAAATTCTGAATGTAGAGAAGGCAACCCGTGCGAGAGCGCTGGATTCTCAGGAAATTCGGAATATGATTACCGCTTTCGGCTGCGGAATCGATGACAACTTCGATATTTCAAAACTGCGTTATCATAAAATTATCATCATGACCGATGCGGACGTGGACGGTGCTCATATTCGAACGCTGCTCCTCACCTTCTTCTATCGTTTCATGAGACCGCTGATTGAGGAAGGCTATGTATATGCCGCACAGCCGCCGCTGTTCCGGGTGAAGAGAGGCAAAGAGACCTGGTACACCTACTCCGACAAGGAGCAGGAAGATCTCTTGGCAGAGCTTCGGGAGAAGGACAGCAAGACAAAGGTGGAAATCCAGAGATACAAGGGTCTTGGAGAGATGGATTACACTCAGCTGTGGGAAACCACCATGGACTACAACCATCGTACCCTGATCCGGATTTCTTTAGATGATGCCGAAAAGGCGGATGAGATGATTACCACATTGATGGGTGACAAGGTTCCGCCGCGGAAGAAGTTCATTGAGGAAAACGCGCGTTACGCCACATTGGATTTATAGTCGGTATCCGGTGACCTGCGAAATTCTTTTTATGGGAAATCGCGAAGAGCTTGAGATACTGAAGAAGTATAGATAAAGGAGATTGAATGTCAACGAATTTATTGGAAGACAGCAAAATAATCACCCATGAGATGTCGGAGGAAATGAAGACTTCCTATATCGACTACGCCATGAGTGTTATTGTAGGACGTGCCCTTCCGGATGTTCGAGACGGTTTGAAGCCGGTTAACAGAAGAATTCTCTACGGCCTGAGCGCTCTGGGAATTACGCCGGACAAGCCGCACAAGAAGTCCGCCCGTATAGTCGGTGAAGTAATGGGTAAATATCACCCTCACGGTGACAGTTCTATCTACGATGCCATGGTTAAGATGGCACAGGTTTTCTCCACCAGATATCCGCTGGTGGATGGTCACGGTAACTTCGGTTCCGTGGATGGCGACGGTGCAGCGGCTTCTCGTTATACCGAGGCCAGAATGTCCCCATTCTCCCTGCAGATGGTTCGGGATATCGGAAAGGAAACCGTGGATTTTGCGGATAACTACGACGGCGAGGAACAGGAACCGGTGGTTCTGCCTTCCCGTGTGCCGAATCTGCTGATCAACGGATCCAACGGTATCGCAGTCGGTATGGCTACATCCATTCCGCCGCACAATTTGGGCGAGACCATCGATGCGTGCGTCAAGATGATTGACGACGATGAGTGCACGGTGGATGACTTGATTAAAATTATCAAGGCGCCGGACTTCCCGACCGGTGCGCAGATTATCGGAAAAGAAGGTGCGCGAGAAGCCTATCGTACCGGTACCGGTAAGGTGCTGGTTCGCTCGGAGTGCGAAATTGAGGAAGGAAGCCGGGGACGTACCCGTATCGTGGTAAGCTCCATTCCGTACCAAGTGAACAAGGCTCGGCTGATTGAGTCCATGGCAGCGCTGGTAAAGGATAAGAAGGTGGAAGGAATTTCCAACATTCAGGATGAGTCCGCTCGAGGGAATCTTCGGATCGTCATCGACCTGAAGAAGGACGTGAATCCGAATGTCATCCTGAACAGACTGTACAAGCATACTCAGCTGCAGACTTCCTACAGCATGATCATGCTGGCACTGGTAAACGGCGAGCCGAAAATTCTGAATCTGTACCAGATTCTGGACGAATATCTGAAGCACCAGAAGGAAGTGGTGACGCGGAGAACCCGGTTCGACCTGAGAAAAGCAGAGGAACGGGCACATATTTTAGAGGGTTACGTAATCGCGCTGGATAATATCGACGAAGTGATCAAGGTTATCCGTTCCGCTTATAACGATGCGAAAGAAAAGCTGATGATTCGGTTCAGTTTGTCGGAAGCGCAGGCGCAGGCAATTCTCGATATGAGACTGGCCAGACTCCAGGGTTTGGAACGTGAGAAAATCGAGGAAGAATTGGCGGAGTTGCGGAAGAGAATCGCATATTTCAAGGAACTTCTGGCAGATGAGAAGAAGCTGATGGGCGTAATAAAGGACGAACTTCTGGAAATCAAAAAGAAATACGGAGATAAGAGAAGAACCAAGTTGGTAAACGGCGACGGAGAGCTGGATGAAGAGGCCCTGATCGATGAAGAGGATGTGGCAATCACCCTCACCCACATGGGCTACATCAAGAGAGTTCCGGAGAACACCTACAAGGCACAGCGCCGAGGCGGCAAGGGAATTCTGGGACTGACTACCCGGGATTCGGATTTTGTCAAAGATCTGATCATCACTTCTACCCACGACGATCTGCTGTTCTTTACCGATATGGGTAAGGTGTACAAGATGAAGGGATACGAGGTTCCGGAAGCATCCAGAACCGCAAAGGGTACTCCGGTCATCAACTTCCTGAACCTGAATTCGGGCGAGAAGGTCAGCGCGGTGATTCCGGTGAAGGAATTCTCCCAGGACAACTACCTGGTAATGATCACCCGAAACGGAACCATCAAGAAGACGCCGATGTCGGAATTCGACAGCATTCGGAAGAACGGTCTCATCGCCATCAACCTGAAGGACGGCGACAAGCTGATTTCCGTCAGTCAGTCCAACGGCGACGAGAATATCTACGTCATCACCAAGCTGGGTAAGGCCATCGCCTTCAACGAAAACGATGTTCGAAGCATGGGCCGAAATGCAGCCGGCGTTCGCGCCATCAACCTGGATTATGGTGACGAAGTCGTTTCCATGGAGCTGGATATCGACGGAACCCGGGAGATGCTGGTGGTTTCCGAGAACGGATTCGGTAAGAGAACCTCTCTGGATGAGTATCGCCTCCAGACCAGAGGCGGTAAGGGTATCGCTACTTACGACAAGTCCAAGTTCAGCAAGACCGGAACGCTGGTTGGCGGAATGCTGGTTCGGGACGAAAACGAAGTGATGCTGATTAACTCCAACGGCGTAATCATCCGAATTCGGGCAGAGGAAATCTCCAAGTCCGGAAGAACCACTCAGGGCGTAAAGATCATGAAGGTGGAGGAAGACAGCCATATCGTATCTTTGGCCAAGGTTGTGGATGATGAAGAGAACGCACAGAAGCCGAAGGTTTCAGAAAAAAAGAAATCCGAGGGTGAACAGATTTCTCTTCTGGATTAATGAATAAAAAAAAGAATGGCGCAAAGTCGGAAACGTCCGGCTCTGCGTCCATTTTTTTTTGTGGTTTTATAAAGATGCGAAAAACTAGTGGATGATGATGTCCTGCAGTTTTCTTTTTGGGACGTAATGAACGTCGTCGGCATCCCGGTAGTAGCCGGTGTCTCCCCCGTCCTCGATTTCCACCAGGTGAATTTCCTCTGAGGATTTGCCGACGGCGATGACCAGCTTGAGGATGTATTTGTCCGGGATGCCCAGCTCGTCCCGGAGTTCTTCCGGATTGTAGCCGCCCCCCAGCATGCAGCAGCGGTATCCCTTCTCCACGGCCGCCAGGGTGATGCTCTGCGCCGCGATGCCCAGGTCGATATTTGTAAAGGTGTCGCTGGTGCTGATGTCCGGATCCTGAAGGATGACGATGTAGGACTCCGGCTCTTTTCCGGCATCCGGCAGGTGGCGCTCCGGAAGACGACCACCCATCTTGGTCGCTTTCTGAAGAATAGCTGCGGCGGAGTCTCGGTTGGCGATAAAATATTTCAGCGGCTGCAGGTTCATGCCGGAGGATGACAGTCTGGCACAGTCAATCATGTCCATCAGCTCCTCGGTGGAAACTTTTGCGCTTTGGTCGAATCCCCGCACGGTGCGGTTCTCTTTGATGTAATCTTTCAGCATGGTACACCTCTTGTTATTTCGCATAATATTTTTTTATTAATGATAGTAATCTATTTGGCTTATGTCAAATAAATATGTTTATAAACTTGTCAAAAATACAAAAATTAAAAGTTTTCCACAGTTATCAACAATGTGTGGGAATGTGCCGCAACGGTTGAAATATAAGAGGTGTACGGATATGAATGAATAATTATGCACAGAGATGTTAACAAATTATGGAAAACCGTGAGCATAAAATAAAAAAGGAACCCGGCAATCGGGTTCCTAAAAATTGATGTGGCAACATTTTGTGCATGCTAAGGGTTATTTATACTCCATATTGAATGCCGGAGACATATATTCTATCTCATTTCTGCTGAGTCCATGCTTTTTCGCGATTATTTTCCATTTATTCTCTACTGTGACTTTTACATTTTCAATGTAATTTGTTGCTTTATCATCTGGTATACCAAAAATGGAAGCAACGGAACGAATCAAGTCGAAATCAATCAGATTGCTGGATTCATCAACATTTAAAGAAAGCACATCGCCATCCGGATTTGGGTTAACATCATAAAGTGGTGAAAGATGCCATCCCTCGTCAATTAAAAGAAAACCATGATTTCTTAAATGATCGTCAGTATTTGATACAGCCATATTAAAGACAATTCTTTTCCAAAGCTCAACCAAATCTTGTTTTGGAGATGCACCGTATTTGCGAATGAGAGAAGCCATTTCTAAATAGCTTGATCCGTCTGATGCATTGGCTCCATCTTTTTTTCCCAATAGAGTCATCGCAGAGGAAAAATGAATTCTATGAGATCCGTTCCGATCAAAACGCTTTGTGAGAAATGTGCTTCCGCTTTTTGAAAAATGCTCTAGTTTTGCTTCCGGAACATCAAGATCGCACATAATGGCCAAATCGTGTACAACCATTTCCCATGCACCAACATTTGTATCGTCATGTTTCGATGGAAATTTAGCAATCCACAAGGAACCGTCCGGTGCTGCAACAGATGCTTTCGGACGAGCGCCGCCTAAAGAGGAACCCGGAGCAAGTAATTGTTTTAGCCATTTTTCTTCAAGTCCATCATCATTCTTC
>Ga0129312_1001827_pt1 | contig 11473 bp, 6 predicted proteins | sample O827metagenome_FD_94434 | JGI IMG/M metagenome (GOLD analysis project Ga0129312, IMG submission 94434) | Orangutan group fecal microbial communities from Wisconsin, USA - O827 metagenome | ecosystem: Host-associated > Mammals > Digestive system > Large intestine > Fecal | place: USA: Wisconsin... | reverse complement strand
TAGAAGAAGAAAAAGACTGGCTGAAAGATTATGCGACGTTTATGGCAATCAAAGAAGATCGTCATGGACAGCCATGGTCACAATGGCCGCAACAGCTTCGTGATCATACAAGTGAAGAAGTGAAAGAAGAAGCATATCGTTTAAGAGAACGTGTTGTTTTTTATGAGAGAATTCAATATCTTTTTGCAAAACAGATCAAGGCATTGAAAAAATATGCAAATGAGAATGGTATCAAGATTATTGGTGATCTTCCGTTCTATATTGCGAGTGATTCTAGTGATGTATGGGTATCGAGTGAACAGTTTTTAATGGATGAGGCAACACATTCCATTCAATATGTCAGTGGTATGCCAGTGGATGGTGCAAATCCAAATGGTCAGAAGTGGGGAAATCCATTATTTGACTGGGATAGAATGGAACAGGAGCAGTATCAATGGTGGATCAAACGTGCAAAACATGCATTAGAGTGGTGTGACGTTTTGCGCATTGATCATTTCCAGGGGTATTTATCTTACTATGCGATAGAAATTGATGGTGAAGCAAAAGATGGTCATTGGTGTGAAGGTCCTGGTTTGAAACCATTCCACTATCTTGAAGAAGAAGTGAAAGATGTTGAAATCATTGTTGAAGATCTTGGCTATCTTTCTGATGAATTTAAACAAATGATCAAAGAGAGTGGATATCCTGGCATGCGTATTCTGGAATATGCATTTGATCCAAACGATACGTATTCATTGTATATGCCTTTCCAACATGAAAAAAACAGTGTTGCCTATATTGGAACACATGATAATGAAACATTAAAACAGTGGATCAAAGACAAGAATCAAAGTGAACGTGTGAAACGTGCATGTGCATATCTTGGATGTGACAAGGCTGGATTACAGGATGCAATGCTTCGCTGTCTGTATGGTTCTAGAAGTGATATTGCAATTGTGCAGATGCAGGATTTGCTTGGCAGTGAAATACGTATGAATGATCCGGCAAATTACCAGGAAGCATGGTGTTATCGATGTGAAAAAGGCAGCTATAATCGTACTCTAGCGAAGAAAATCAAGCAGATGATGCTTGTGTATGCTAGAAACAATTGGAATGTGTCTCAATGAAATAATTATTGAATATTATGAAAGTTGACCTGTAAACGCTTGTAAGTGAGAAATTGTTGTATTAAAATAAACCTAGTAAATGAATCAGGAGGAATTTTGAATGAAACAGATTTCAGTTACAGTGATTGACCCTGTTGGATTACATGCTCGTCCAGCTACAGTAGCAGTTAATGCAGCTAGCAAGTTCAAGTGTGAAGTTAAGGTTGCTTATAAGGGCCGTACAGTAAATATGAAGTCCATCATGGGCGTTATGTCTTTAGGTATTCCTACACAGTCAGAAATTACAGTTTCTTGTGAAGGTGAAGACGAAGACGTAGCTGTCAAGACAATCGAAGATGTACTTCGTGCTCAAAAGGTAATTGCTTAATTAATTGAGTATGAAAAGGGAGTAGCGTCTTGGCTTCTCCCTTTTTTCACAACTGCATGGTTGCAGCTCCATCTAAAAAAAGCTGATATTATTTTTATAATTATAGAAAACGCTTACAGAAAGGTGAAAATAAATGACTTATTTGGATGAATATAAAAGATGGAAAGAAACAGATCTTTTAGACATTGACTTAAACACAGAACTAGACTCCATTGCCAGCGATGATGAAGCAATCAAAGAAAGATTCGCAGTAAGCTTACAATTTGGTACTGCAGGTTTGAGAGGTACATTAGGTGCTGGTACAAACCGTATGAATATCTGGGTCGTTAGACAGGCTACACAAGGTGTTGCTGAGTGGGTGAAGACACAAGGTGGAACACAAACCGTAGCAATTTCTTATGATTCAAGATTAAAGGGCTGGAATTTTGCACGTGAAGCTGCTGGGGTACTTGCAGCGAATGGTATCAATGTTCGTATCTATGATGAATTGATGCCAGTACCTGCACTCTCTTTCGCTACAAGATATTACAAATGTAATGCAGGTATCATGGTAACTGCTTCTCATAATCCAGCAAAATATAATGGATATAAGGCATATGGACCAGATGGATGCCAGATGACAGATGATGCAGTCGCAGTTGTATATGATTCTATCCAGAAAACTGATGTATTGACTGGTGCAAAGTATATGCCATTCAGTGAAGGTGTTGAAAAGGGACTCATCAAGTTTGTTGGTGAAGATTGCAAGAATGGTTTATATGAAGCCATTGAAGCTAGACAAGTACGTCCAGGTCTATGCAAGAGTGCAGGACTGAAACTTGTATATTCTCCTTTGAATGGTACTGGTCTTGTTCCAGTAACACATGTATTAAAAGACATGGGTATTACAGATATTACAATTGTTCCTGAACAGGAATATCCAAATGGCTACTTCACAACATGTTCTTATCCAAACCCTGAAATCTATGCGGCAATGGAAAAGGGCGTAGAACTTGCAAAGGAAGTTGGTGCAGATCTTATGCTTGCAACTGACCCAGATGCTGACCGTGTTGGTATTGCGATGAAGTGTCCAGATGGAAGCTATGAACTTGTTTCTGGTAATGAAATGGGTGTTCTATTACTTGACTATATCTGTGCTGGTAGAATTGAAAAAGGAACAATGCCAGCAAACGCTGTCGCTGTTGAATCCATCGTTTCTACTCCTCTTGCAGAAAAGGTTGCTGAACATTATGGTGTTGAATTAAGACATACATTAACTGGATTTAAGTGGATTGGTGATCAGATTGCTAAGCTGGAAGAAGCTGGCGAAGTGGATCGTTTCATCTTTGGATTTGAAGAATCTTATGGCTATTTAGCTGGACCATATGTAAGAGACAAAGATGCTATCATTGGTTCGATGTTGATTTGTGAAATGGCAGCATACTATAGAAGTATTGGTTCTTCCATCAAGCAGAGACTGGAAGAAATCTATGCACAGTATGGCCGTTATCTGAATCTTGTAGATGCATATGAATTCCCAGGTTTATCTGGAATGGATAAGATGGCTGGAATCATGAAGGGATTAAGAGATAATGTTCCTTGTGAATTTGCGGGAAAGAAAGTTACAAAGGTGACTGACTATCTTGATACTGCTTCGACTGGCTTACCTAAATCTAATGTATTGAGATATGACCTGGAAGATGGATCTGTATTGATTGTTCGTCCAAGTGGAACAGAACCAAAGATCAAGACATATTTCACAACAAGTGGTGCAACACTGGAAGAAGCACAGGCAAAGAAAGATGCTTTAACAGAAGCAATCAAGCCTATTCTTGCTTAATATACAAACCTGGTATTTTGCCAGGTTTTTTTGTGGCTTGGAATGTAATAGAATGTTGTTAGAAATGAGAGAATAATTTTATGAAAAAGATAAGAATTACATTTAATGCACCAGTGACATTGGGATTTGTTCTACTTTGTTTTTTTGCAACACTTTTAGGTGTTTTATCGAGTGGAAAGATCACAGAAGCGTTTTTTATGACGTATCATTCTTCGTTAGCTAATTTCATGACATATGTTAGATTTTTTACACATGTATTGGGACATGAAGGATGGGAGCATTTCATTGGCAATGCCTCGTATTTATTATTGCTTGGACCAATGCTGGAAGAAAAGTATGGTTCAAAAGCATTGCTGGAAGTGATTGGTATGACTGCTTTAGCAACTGGCCTCATTAACTATATATTCTTTTGGGATATTGCACTTTGTGGAGCGAGTGGTGTTGTATTTGCATTTATTGTGCTTTCTTCCTTTACAGAATTCAAACAGGGAGAGATTCCTTTAACATTCATCTTGATTATGTTTTTCTATGTTGGAGAACAGGTATATGAAGCTTTTGCGGTGAATGATAATATTTCTAATATGGCACATATCGTTGGTGGAATTGTTGGTGGAGTTGTTGGATACACAATAAATCGAAAGAAATATTAAAAATGACCTTTAGTCAATCTCATAACCATGATAAAATATGAATACTTATGAAAGGGGTATCATGAATAAGAATAAGATCATTGAAACCTTCCATGAAGGTCATTGTATTGAAGCATATCGATTGTTTGGTGCACATATTGGAAAAGAAAATAATCAATCTGGTGTTCGCTTTACGGTATATGCTCCACATGCAAGAAGAGTATATGTTATCGGTAATTTTACAGAATGGGATGAACATCCAGTAGAAATGCAAAGAACAGATGCATTTGGCATCTGGAGTGTTTTTATCAGTAATGTTTTTGAATGGGATTGTTACAAATATAAAATTGAAACAGGAAAAGGAGATATCCTGTATAAAGCGGATCCATATGCATTCTATTCAGAAACTAGACCAAATAATGCATCAAAGATTTATGACTTCAATGATATCGCGTGGAGTGATGAAAAATGGATGCAGTCTAGAAATAAAAATTTTGATCAGCCAGTCAATATTTATGAAGTATATGCTGGAGGATGGAAAAAACATGGTGAATATCCATATACATACCTGGATTTAGAAAAGGAATTGATTCCGTATGTCAAAGAAAAGGGATTTACACACATTGAGATGATGCCTTTGTGTGAATATCCATTTGATGGATCATGGGGATATCAGGCAAGCGGATACTATTCCTTAACAAGTCGATATGGTAATCCAACAGAATTTGCTTCTTTTGTGAATGCTTGTCATAGAGAAGGGATTGGCTTAATCATTGATATGGTTCCTGTGCATTTTGTGAAAGATGCATTTGGTTTGATTGCATTTGATGGTGAGCCATTGTATGAATATGCGGATGTCGAAAATAGAGAATCTCAATGGGGAACGATGAATTTTAATCTCTGGAATGAAGAGGTACGTTCTTTTTTGATGAGTTCTGCATGTTTCTGGTGTGATGTATATCATATTGATGGCATTCGTATGGATGCGGTGAGCAATCTGATATACTGGGGTGGAAATAGTAATCGTGGTGTGAATCAAGGCAGTGTTGATTTTGTGAAGAGAATGAATTACTACTTGAATCGTGAATATCCTGGTGTGATGCTCATTGCGGAAGATAGTTCGGATTTTGCCAAAGTTACGGCTTCAACGTTGGATGGTGGCTTAGGATTTGACTATAAATGGGATCTTGGATGGATGAATGATACATTGAAATATTATTCTACAGATCCTTTGTATCGTGTATATGACCATCATCTGATGACGTTTTCTATGCATTATTTTTACTCTGAGAAATTTATTCTTCCATTCTCTCATGATGAAAATGTACATGGCAAAAAAACGATCATTGATCGTATGTGGGGAGACTATGAAGCAAAGTTTTCTCAGGCAAGAAATCTGTATGCATATATGTATGCACACCCTGGCAAGAAATTGAATTTTATTGGAAATGAAATTGCTTCGTTTAGAGAATTTGATGAAAAGAAAGAAATTGACTGGTTCTTGCTGGAGTATCCAATGCATAGAGCGTTTGCAAAATTCTTTTCAGATTTGAATCATATTTATTTGAAATATCCAGCATTGTATCAATATGACTATACATATGGGAAAGGCTTTCAGTGGATCAATGCAGATAATGCGAAGCAGTCAGTGTTTTCGTTTGTACGTGAAGATGATGAACAATATATTGTCTGTATCATGAACTGCAAGCCAGAATCGTATCCGAAATATGATGTCAAAGTACCACAAAATGGCATATATAAAGAGATTTTAAATACAGAAGATGCGTTGTATGGGGGATGTAATATGTGCAATAAAAAACCTCTGCAATCCATAACTGATGGAAAACAGGGTGTATTTTCTTCGCATATTACGATACAATTAGCACCGTGGGCTACAATTTATTTTGTATGTGACAAAAAGGGAGATAAGAAAAAACATGTTTAGAAGTAAAGAAGAATTCAAAGAGCAGTACACAAGACGCCTTGTTGAAAGCTTTGGATGTGCAGTAGAAGATACACATCCAACAGAAAAGTACATGGTCTTAGGCAAGATGGTTAGAGACTATGCAAACGTTAACTGGAAAGATACAAAAGTTGCGATCAAGCATACACAGGCAAAACAGGTATATTATTTTTCTATTGAATTTTTGTTAGGTAAGATGCTGACAAATAACCTGAAGAATCTTGGTATCTATGACATGGTCGTAGATGGACTCAAAGAATTAGGTATTGATTATAATGAACTTGCATCCTTGGAATTGGATCCAGGTCTTGGAAATGGTGGTTTAGGTAGACTTGCGGCATGTTTCATGGATTCAGGTGCATCTTTAAACCTTCCATTGAATGGTAACTGTATCCGTTATCGTTCTGGTTTGTTTGAACAGCAGATCAATGAAGCTGGTGAACAGGTAGAATTGCCTGACTACTGGATGCGCTATGGTAATCCATGGGAAATTCGTAAACCAAAACATGCGGTAGAAGTTGAATTCTATGGTCATATTGATTCCTGGTATGATGAAGATGGAACAATGCATTTTGAACACCGTGATTCTACAAAGGTCATGGCAGTTCCATATGATATGGCGCTCATTGGAGCAAATACAATTTTCACAAATACATTAAGACTATGGTCTGCAGAACCAGCAAGCAAACCTATGTATATGTCTGAAAGAGATTATCTGTCTTTAGTAGATGATATTTGTTTGAAACTATATCCTGATGATTCTACAGAAGAAGGCAAATATCTTAGATTGATGCAGGAATACTTCTTTGTATGTGCTGGTATTCATTCTGTAGTGGAATCTCATTTGAAGCAGTATCCTTCCTTAAAGAACTTAGGTGAAAAGATTGCAATTCAAATGAATGATACACATCCTGTATTAGTGATTCCTGAATTAATGAGAGTATTGATGGATGAATATCATTTCTCATGGGATGAAGCAAGTGCAATTGTAAAGGAAACTTGTGCATATACAAACCATACAGTTATGTCTGAAGCATTGGAAAAATGGCCAATGGATTACATCCGTAACCTGCTTCCACGTATTGCCATGATCATTGAAGAAATTGATCGTCGTTTCACACAATATGTATGGGAACATTGCAATGGTGATCAGGGAATGGTTGAAAGAGTACGTGTGATCCAGAATAACACAGTACATATGGCAAATCTTGCTATTGTTGGTTCTCATTCTATCAATGGTGTTGCTAAAATCCATTCTGAAATCTTGAAAGATGACTTATTCAGAGACTTCTATCAGTTATTCCCAGAACGTTTCTCTAATAAGACAAATGGTATTACACCAAGAAGATGGATGCTTTATAACAACCCACAGGAAAAGAAATTCTTAGATGAATTGATTGGCAAGGAATATGAAGTTGACTTCAGAAAGTTTGAAGACTTAGTGAAGTATGTAGATGATCCAGCAACACAGGATGCATTCTTAAAGGTTAAGCAGGAAAGAAAAGAACTCCTTGCAAAGTATATTGAAGAAAAGACAGGTATTGTTGTTGATCCAACTTCTATCTTTGATTCACAGGCAAAACGTTTGCATGCATACAAGAGACAGCTTTTGAATGTCATGAATATTATTTATCGCTATCAAAGAATCAAATCTGATCCAAATTACCGTATGCAGCCACATACATACTTATTTGCGGCTAAGGCAGCAGGTGCATATACATTTGCTAAGAAAGTTATCAAGCTGATTAACTGTGTTGCGAAGGTTGTGAATAATGATCCGGATGTAAATGGTATGATCAAGGTAGTATTCTTGCCTAACTATTGCGTTACAATGAGTGAAATTCTTGTTCCTGGTACAGATGTATCTGAACAGATTTCTACTGCAGGTAAAGAAGCAAGTGGTACTGGTAACATGAAGTTCATGATGAATGGTGCAATTACACTTGGAACATTGGATGGCGCTAACGTTGAAATTGATGCCCTTGTTGGTAGAGACAACGATGTCATCTTTGGACATACAGTAGAAGAACTCAATGATATGAAGTATAGCTATCGTGCACAGTCATACATTGATGGCGATGAAAGAATCGCAAATGTATTGAGATCTCTTGTTGACTGTACTTGGAGTTCTGATCCAGATGACTTCACATTGATCTTGAATGAAATCAAGAATAAGAATGATGAATTCTTCGTATTGGCAGACTTTGATGCTTATGTAAAAGCACAGGAAAAGATCGAAGAATTATATCAGGATAAACAGCAGTGGGCTAAGATGTGCTTAGTCAATATTGCGAAGAGTGGATACTTCTCAAGCGATAGAACAATTGAAGAATACGCAGAAGATATCTGGAACGCTGAACCATTGAAATTTTAAAAAAAATATGGCACCATTAATGGTGCCTTTTATTTTAGAAAATCAATAAAAATAGTGGAGGGATCTATGCCAGCAATGCATGCTTATCTAGATGATTTTGGAAAAATCATAATCTGGATGAATAAAAATTTTTATGGTGGAAGAAGCGATTATTTTAGTCTAGTCGAAGGTAGTTCATCGCAGGATCTAATTGTGGTCAATGCGGAAGAACATGATACAAAAATGAAATATGTTCTTACATGCCCTGCAGATGGAACATTTGGAAAAGACTATAAAATACGTGAATCTCATGGATTGATGGTTCCTTTGCAAATTAGAAATATTGTATCAACAGATGAATTCAATCGTATGTTCTATTATGGTGGAGATGATCTAGGATCTATTTACCACGCGTCACATACTGATTTTGCTTTATGGGCACCGACTGCAGTATCTGTTACTTTACGCATTCATAAAGATAAGAAAGTTGATTCTTATCCGATGAAGAGAAGTGACCATGGTGTGTGGAGAATGCGTGTAGAGGGAGATCTTTCACATGCTTTGTATTGTTACTTTGTTGAAAGAAATGGATGCGTTGTTAGATCTTTGGACCCATATGCATTGAGCAGTAATGGAAATGGGCAGTATAGTGCTGTGATTAATGAAGATTTATTGAAAAAAATTCCTTTTGTAAAACCAGAAGGAAAAGTTTGTGGTACAGATGCAATTTTGTATGAAGCAAATGTTAGAGATATGACAAGTTCTTCTCTTACGGGAACAAAAACACATGGAAAATATGTTTCTCTATGTGAAGATCATACGCAATGTGATTGCATTCCTACAGGTTTGAATTATCTGTCTAGTTTAGGCGTAACACATATTCAATTGATGCCTGTACATGATTATTGTACGGTGGATGAATTTCACCCGGAAAAGAATTACAACTGGGGATATGATCCAATGCAGTACTTATCATTGGAAGGCAGCTATTCTTTAGATCCAGATGATCCATATTCTCGTATGCTGGAAATGAGAGAACTTGTTTCTACATTTCATAAAAAAGGAATGCGTGTGAACTTGGATGTCGTATTTAATCATACATATGATGTTGATAGCTGCTGCTTTAACTGTGTCATGCCATATTACTATTATCGTTATAATGAAGGTGGTTTCTTATCTAATGGATCTTTCTGTGGAAATGATTTTGCTTCTGATAAACCAATGGCAAGAAAATATCTGTTATATGTGATTTCAAAGATGATGGATCTATATGATGTGGATGGCTTTCGGTTTGACTTGATGGGTATTTTAGATGTGGAAACAATGAATGCAATCAAGGAAAAAGGCAAAAAGAAGAAAGCTGACTTCATGTTATATGGAGAAGGATGGGACCTTCCAACAATGCTTGATTACAAGAAGAAAGCAAGTATCATGAATCAGAATGTCATGCCTGAAATTGCACACTTTAATGATTATTTCAGAGATGTTGTAAAGGGAAAAACAAGTGATGGTCAGAAATACAGTAAAGGATATATTACTGGAGATACAGAACATGCATTTTCTTTCCTTTCCGCAATTACTGGAAATGTAATGGGTGATCCTTTGTTTAAGCGTTTTGAACAGCCAGATCAAACAATCAATAATATCGAAACACATGATAACTCTACAAGCTGGGATAAGATGCATGCCTGTTGTAACAATGAAGATCGTCAGACGCGTAAAGAACGTCAGAAAATGATGATCTTAACGACATTGATTTCTCAGGGAATTCCGTTCCTGCATGCTGGGTGTGAATTCTGTGGAACAAAGAATGATGATTCTAACTCTTATAATGCACCTGATAAAATTAATCAGATGGATTGGGAAAGAGCAGTGTTCTACTCTGATATTATTGAATATACAAAAAAATGTATTGCGTTAAGAAAAGAATATAAACAGTTCCGTTTACATACAACAGAAGAAATCATGGAACATGTCAAAGTGAATGTGAGTGATGGTGGAATTGTATTCTATGATATTTTTATGGAAGATGAACAGCATCATATTGATGCTATCCGCTGTATCTTTAATCCATCCTACAATGGAAGAGAATATGATTTTGAACCAAACTGGAAATGTATTTTTGATGAATATGGACAGGCACATGAAGAGTATGGAACACATGTGGAAGTTCCAGCATTGTCCATTCGTATATTTGCGAGAATTGCATAGAAGAACTCAGAAATGAGTTCTTTTCATTTGCTTTGTATGATAGTAAGATATCAATAAGGTTCAGGAGAGAAAAACAATTATGACAAATAAAAAATATGATGTTGTTGCTTTAGGGGAATTGTTGATTGATTTTACAGAAAATGGACTCAGTGAACAAGGAAATCCTCTTTTAGAAGCAAATCCAGGTGGGGCACCTTGCAATGTTTTAAGTATGCTTCAGAAATTGGGAGATCGTACAGCTTTTATCGGTAAAGTTGGTGATGATGGCTTTGGTCATTTATTAACAAAAGCGGTACAGGAACAGGGTATTGATACAACAGGGCTTGTGTATGATCGTGATGTACATACAACATTGGCTCTTGTTTTAAAGAAAGAAAATGGTGACCGTGATTTTGCGTTCTATCGTAATCCAGGCGCTGATATGAATCTCAAGGAAGAGGAAGTTAATACATCATTGATTGCTTCTAGTTCTATCTTTCACTTTGGTACATTGTCTTTAACTGATGAATCTGTGAAAAAGGCAACACAGAAAGCAGTTAAAGCTGCAAAGGAAAATGGATTGACAATTACATTTGATCCAAACTTGAGAGAGCCATTATGGAAATCTTTGGAAGAAGCTCATGAACAGGTTGCCTGGGGTTTACAGCAGGCTGATGTTGTGAAGATTTCTGATAATGAAATTACATGGTTTACGGGACTGGATGACTATGATGCAGGGATTGCATTCTTACAGAAACAATATCCAAATTTGAAACTGATCTGCTTATCTATGGGTGGAGATGGCTCTAAGGCTGTATATCGTGATATTCATGTTGAATATCCTGCTTTCTTGCAGGAAGCAACCATTGAAACAACAGGTGCAGGGGATACGTTCTGTGCATGTATGATTCATACAGTGCTAGAAAATGGTATTGATCATTTAGATGAAGAAAAACTGAAAGAAATGTTGAAGTTTGCCAATGCAGCTGCTTCCCTTGTTACAACAAAGAAGGGTGCATTACGTGTGATGCCAACAAAAGAAGAAG
>Ga0129312_1001823_pt1 | contig 11490 bp, 10 predicted proteins | sample O827metagenome_FD_94434 | JGI IMG/M metagenome (GOLD analysis project Ga0129312, IMG submission 94434) | Orangutan group fecal microbial communities from Wisconsin, USA - O827 metagenome | ecosystem: Host-associated > Mammals > Digestive system > Large intestine > Fecal | place: USA: Wisconsin... | reverse complement strand
TGCGCCCGGACGGGTATTGTAGGCCAGATCCGCCGTGGCGGCTTTCAGCTCCTCCATGGTGCGGATGTCCCGCTTTCGCAGTTGGGTTTGCGTTTCGGCAGGCAGGGCGTAAAAGTAGGTATACGCCTGCGGATCGTTGTTGAGAAGATCGGTGAGATCGATTGCGTACTTCATAAAAAAACACCTCCGCCGGTAGTGTGTCCGGCGGAGGTGCTTTTATACGCTTTCAGTGCTGATACTCAAATTCCAGATCGTACATACTGACGATGTCACCGTCCTGAATGCCCATCTGCTCCAAACGGTCGAACAGGCCGCTCTGGCGCAGCATCTTGTCGAAGTACATCCGGCTTTCATAGTCGGAGAAGTTGATGTTGGCCATAAGCCGCTGGAGCCACGGGCCTTCCACCAGCCATGTGTTGTCATCCCGCTCGATGTGCAGCGGCTCGGAGGTGTCGATCTGAGGCGGACGAGGTACATACTCCGGCTCGTACACCGTCACCGGCGGCAACTCGCTGAGCCGCTGGCTGATGCGCTGCACCAGCTCCCGCGTGCCCTGATGGGTGGCGGCGGACATGGCGAAGAACTCGTAGCCCTGCCCCTCCACATGGGCGCGGAAGGCGTCCAGCTGCTCCGTGTCCGCCAGCAGATCGGTCTTGTTGGCCACGGCGATCTGGGGACGGGTGGCCAGCTCCGGGCTGTACTCCCGCAGCTCGGCGTTGATGGCGTCAAAGTCCGCGATGGGGTCGCGGCCCTCGCTGCCGGACACGTCCACCAGATGCACCAGCAGACGGCAGCGGTCGATGTGCCGCAGGAAGTCGTGACCCAGTCCGGCGCCCTCGCTGGCGCCCTCGATGATGCCGGGGATATCCGCCATGACGAAGCTGACGCCCTCATCCACGTATACCACGCCCAGATTGGGGTACAGGGTGGTGAAGTGGTAGTTGGCGATCTTGGGGTGGGCCTTACTGACCACGCTGAGCAGCGTGGACTTGCCCACGTTGGGGAAGCCCACCAGTCCCACGTCCGCCAGCAGCTTCAGCTCCAGCACCACGTCGTGGCTCTCGCCGGGCAGACCGGCCTTGGCGAAGCGGGGTACCTGCCGGGTGGGGGTGGCGAAATGCTGGTTGCCCCAGCCGCCCCGGCCGCCCTTGCACAGCACAAAGGGGGTGTCGTCGGACATATCCTTGATGATCTCGCCGCTTTCGGCGTCGCGCACCAGCGTGCCGCGGGGCACGCGGATGGTCAGGCTCTCGCCGTCCTTGCCGGACTTGCGGCCGCCCTGTCCGTCCACGCCGTTGCCCGCCACATATTTGCGCTTGTAGCGGAAGTCCATCAGCGTGGACATATTGTCGTCCACCTTCAGGATGATGGAGCCGCCGTTGCCGCCGTCGCCGCCCTCGGGGCCGCCGGCGGCGATGTACTTCTCCCGATGGAACGCCACCGCGCCGTTGCCGCCGTTGCCGGCCCGCACGGTGATCCGCGCCTTATCAATAAAACCAGTTGCCATGGTGCTTACCTCACTGTATCTGAAAAATGTACCCACTGACCCATAATATATGTATTCTACCCGAAAACGGGGAAAAGGTCAACAAAAAAGCTCCCGCCGGTGGCGGGAGCCTTTGCTGCGTGTTTACTCAGCGGGGTAGACGGAGACCTTTTTGCGGTCCTTGCCCAGACGCTCAAAGCGGACAACGCCGTCAGCCTTAGCGAACAGGGTGTCGTCAGTGCCCTTGCCCACGTTGGTGCCGGGGTGGATATGGGTACCGCGCTGGCGCACCAGAATGTTGCCGGCCAGCACGAACTGCCCGTCAGCGCGCTTGGGACCAAGGCGCTTGGACTCGGAATCACGGCCGTTCTTGGTGGAGCCCATACCTTTTTTATGGGCGAAGAACTGCAGAGAAATGTTCAGCATATTTCAGTACCATCCTTTCTGTAAGATGCTTTCGCGGGAACAGGAGGGGTTTACGCCTCCAGAACTTCGATATGATCCGGATACTCGTCGTGAAGCTCCGCCAGATAGACCATCAGGCCGGTGAGCAGGTTCTGACACGTGCTCTCCGCCGTCTGCGCCAGCCCGCCGGGCAGCCGCAGGGAGATGGAGGCGTCCTTTTCGTTGACTTTCACCGCGGCACACAGTCCCATCACGTCGTTGACGGTGGATTCCACCAGCCGCACGGCGCTGGTCACGGCGGCGCAGACGATATCCTCGCCCTCCTCCGCGTAACCGCTGTGGCCTTTTGCATCAAAACCGATGATGCGGGATTCCTCCGTGAGGAATGTAACAGTGGTCATACTGCCTTAGAACGTGATCTTGCCGATCTCGACCTTGGTGTACGGCTGACGATGACCCTGCCGTTTGCGATAACCCTTCTTGGGGGTGTACTTGAAGATACGGATCTTCTTACCCTTGCCGTTCTTCACGACGGTGGCATCCACCTTCGCGCCCTCCACCACGGGAGTGCCGAACTTGGTGTTCTCGCCATCCACGATGGCCAGCACCTGATCGAAAACCACGGAATCACCAGCGTTGACGTCCAGCTTCTCGATGAACAGAGTGTCACCCTCGCTGACGTTGTACTGCTTACCGCCAGTCACGATAATAGCCTGCATTACTTGTTGCACCTGCCTTTCCTTCATTACGGACTCGCTGTCGGGGGCGTCCGGACGCGCCGGAGCTTGATACCCATTCAAAGCGGCTTATCAAGTATAACAGCGGATACCCTGTTTGTCAACAGAAATACCCGCTGTTTTTGCAAAAATTTCTTTATTTTTCCGTGGGATAGGCCAATTTCGCCGCGGCTCAACCCTCCAGCAGACGCTGTGCCAGCGGCAGCGCCGTCTTGTTCAGATCCCGCATGGCCTGCGGGAAGTTGAAGTAGAAGTCGTGGTGCGCCAGCACACAGTCGGACACGGACTTCAGTGCCAGGAACGGTACGTCGTTGCGCCAGCACACCTGTGCCGCCGCGCAGCCCTCCATCTCGATGAGCAGGGGGTGGAAGGTATCGGCGATCCAGCGGGCGCGGCCGCACTCGGTGGCGAACCAGTCGCCGGTGGCCACGCTGCCCACCCGGTAGGTGCATCCCAGCGCGTCCAGCGCGGCCTTGGCAGCCTCCTGCCGTGCGGTGGGGAAGTCCATGCGGTTCACCGTGGAGATCAGTCCCACGGGGTCGCCGATGCCGGAGGTGTCCATGTCGTGCTGCATGAACCGATCCGGCAGCACCAGCGTACCGATGGGCAGATCCTCAAAGCAGCCCGCCACGCCCACGTTCAGAATGAGGTCGGGGTGGTACAGGTCGATAAACAGCTGGGTGGCCATGGCGGCGTTGACCTTGCCCACACCGCCGCAGCAGGCGATGATGTCCTCCTGAATGCGGTAGAACAGCACGCCGGCCTTTTCCTGCAGCAGCGGCGTCTCCTCCGTCAGCAGGCTCTCGATCTCGCCCTTCATGGCGTACAGCAAACCAATGCACATGGGTCATATCCTCCTGTTAAAAACCGTTTTCCCCATTGTAATGACCCCGGTGGGGAAAAGTCAAGAGGCGCGTTGCAATATGCGGGTATTTCGTGGTAAAATAGCCGCAAGAACGACGACGGGGGAGAGCAGCTATGTCCGTTGCAGGCATCATTTGTGAATTTGATCCGCTCCACACCGGCCACGCCTACCTGATGGAGCAGGCGCGAGGGGCCGGGGCGGAGGCGGTGGTCTGCGCCATGAGCGGCAGCTTCACCCAGCGGGGCGGCTTCGCCGTGGCGGACAAGCTGGCCCGGGCGGAGATGGCGGTGCGCTGCGGCGCCGATCTGGTGCTGGAACTGCCCACGGTGTGGGCCATGTCCACGGCGGAGCGGTTCGCGCAGGGCGGCGTGGACATCCTGACGCGCACCGGCGTGGTGACGGAGCTGGTATTCGGCTCGGAGTGCGGCGATCTGGCGAGACTGCGCCGTGCGGCGGAGTGTCTGGAGAGCCAGGATTTTACCGCGTCCCTGGCATCGCTGCCGGAGGACGGACGTACCTTCGCCGCCCGGCGGCAGGCGGCGCTGGCCGCGCTGCTGGGGGCGGAGGATGCGGCGCTGCTGGAAAGCCCCAACAACACGCTGGCGGTGGAATATCTCCGCGCCATCCGGCGGCTGGGAAGCCCGCTGACCGCCCGGACGGTGCGGCGTACCGGCGCACAGCACGGGCAGGAGGCGTCCGGCGGCTTTGCGTCGGCATCCTATCTGCGGCAGCTGTTGGCGGCGGGGGAGCCGGAGCAGGCGGCGGCGTATATGCCTCCGGCAGCGGCGGAGATCCTGCGGCGGGAGCTGGCGGCAGGACGTATCACCGACGGGACGCTGTGCCAGCGGGCTATCTTGTCCCGGCTGCGCACCATGACCGCCGAGGACTGGCGGCGCTTTGACGGCGGCGGCGAGGGGCTGGGCAACCGGCTGTATCAGGCGTCCCGCACCGGCAGTACGCTGGAGGCAGTGCTGGCCGCCGCCAAGACCAAGCGCTACCCCATGGCGCGGCTGCGGCGAATGGTGCTGGCGGCGTGGCTGGACTTGCCCGCACCGCCGGAGAGAGCACCCTATCTACGGATGCTGACCGCCAACGATACGGGACGCCGCCTGCTGCGGCAGATGCGGGATGCGGGTGCGCCGGTGCTGACCAAGCCGGCGGATGTGTCCCTGCTGGGGGCCGAAGCGGAAGCGCTGTTTGCCGTGGAGAGCCGGTGTACCGACCTCTACGTGCTGGCGCGCCCCGATCCGGCGCAGATGACGCCGGGGCAGGAGTGGCGCATGACCCCGGTGATGCGGTGAGCGAATAAAAAGTAAACGCTGCTGTGCGGCTCCATGGAGCCGCACAGCAGCGTTTTTGTGTCTGCATATGGTATTTTTGCGTGGGGAGATCAGGTGCGCTCCTCCACCTCGTACCCTGCGCGGCGCAGGGAGGAGAGGATCTCCTGAATGTGGGCCTTGTCCCGCGTCTCCAGCGACAGCTGCACCACGCAGGAGCCGATGGCGGCCCGGAGGTTGCGGCGCTCGTGGCTCACGTCCAGCACGTTGGCGCCCATGGACGACACGACGGTCAGGAACGACGCCAGCGCGTGGGGCTGGTCGGGCAGCACGGTGGAGAATGTGACGGTGCGGCCCTCCTTGGCAAGACCGCGGGTGAGGATGCGCTCCAGCATGGTCACATCCACGTTGCCGCCGGACAGCAGGGCGCAGACCTTCTTGCCCTCGATGTTCACCTTGTGGTACATGGCGGCGGCGATGCCCACGGCGCCTGCGCCCTCAGCCACCAGCTTCTGTTTTTCCAGTACGGTCAGGATGGCGCTGGCGATCTCGCCCTCCGTCACCGTCACCACCTCGTCCACATACTTTCGGCACATATCGAAGGTCAGGTCGCCGGGGGTCTTGACCTTGATGCCATCGGCCACGGTGTCCACGCTGGAGAGGGTGATGATCTCGCCCTTTTTCAGGGATTCCGCCATGCTGGGCGCACCCGCCGCCTGTACGCCGACAACGCGGCAGTCCGGCTTCAAATTCTTCACGGCGTAGGCAAGACCGGCGATGAGCCCGCCGCCGCCGATAGGCACGAAGATCACGTCCACATCCGGCAGCTGCTCCAGAATCTCCAGACCGATGGTGCCCTGACCGGCCATGATGTGGTAGTCGTTGAAGGGGTGAATGAACGTCAGACCCTGCTCATCCCGCAGGCGCACCGCCTCGGCGTAAGCGTCGTCGTACACGCCGGGTACCAGCACCACGTTGGCACCGTAGCTGCGGGTGGCCTCGATCTTGGAGATGGGCGCGCCCTCGGGGATACAGATGGTGGCCTTGATGCCCATGTCGCGGGCGGCGAAGGCCACGCCCTGGGCATGGTTTCCGGCGGAGCAGGCGATGACGCCCCGGGCCTTCTCCTCATCGCTGAGGGTGGCGATCTTGTAGTACGCGCCCCGCAGCTTGAAGGCGCCGGTCTTTTGCAGGCAGTCGGCCTTGAGGTAGAAATCGCAGCCGGGGACGATGCCCTTGGTGGGCACCACGGGGGTGTAGTTGATAACGGGCGCCAGCACCCGCTGGGCATCGCGGAGCATATCCATCGAGATCATGGGGAAAGCCTCCTTTATATTTGTGGTGAGATGGGGGTCACTGTACGAAGCCGGACACCAGCTCCACCAGCACGTTGGTCATGGTATCCAGACTGGCGGCGGGGATCCACTCCCGTACACCGTGGAAGTTGTAGCCGCCGGTGGACAGGTTGGGGCAGGGCAGACCGTCCCAGGACAGGTGTGCGCCGTCGGTGCCGCCGCGGATGGGCACGCAGGCGGGCGTCACGCCGCTTTTCCGGAAGGCGTCCTCCGCCCGGCGGATCAGCTCCATGTGGGGCAGGATCTTCTCCTTCATGTTGTAGTAGCTGTCGGTGGTGACGGCCGTGGCCGTGCCTGCGCCGTACTTGGCGTTGATGGCGTCGGCGCACCGGAGGAACAGAGCCTTGCGAGCCTCAAACTTTTCCCGGTCGTGGTCGCGGATGATGTAGTGCAGCGCGGCCTCCGTCACGTCGCCGGACATGGCGTGCAGGTGGAAAAAGCCCTCGTAGCCGTCGGTCTTCTCCGGTACCTCGTCCGCCGGCAGCATGGCATGGAATGCCATAGCCACGGTGGCGGCGTTGACCATCACATCCTTGGCGCTGCCGGGGTGGACGCCCACGCCCCGGAACGTCACATCACCGGAAGCGGCGTTGAAGTTCTCGTATTCGATCTCACCCAGCGGGCCGCCGTCCACGGTGTAGCCATAGTCACAGGCCAGCTCCGCCACGTTCAGACCGTCTACGCCGCAGCCGATCTCCTCGTCGGTGGTGAACACCACCCGTATCTCACCGTGGGGACGGTCCAGCAGCAGCTCCACGGCGGCCATGATCTCGGCGACGCCGGCCTTGTCGTCGGCGCCCAGCAGGGTGGTGCCGTCGGTGACGATCAGCTCCTCGCCGGCGTGGGCGGACAGGCCGGGGCACAGTGCCTCCGTCAGAGAGACTGTGTCGGACAGGGGCAGGTCGCCGCCCTCGTACCGAACGATGCGGGGCTTTACGTTTTCACCGGAGGCGTCAGGGGAGGTATCCATGTGGGCGATGAGCGCCACCACCGGTGCGGTGACGCCGGGGGAGGCAGGCAGCGTGGCGATGACGTTGCCGGCGCTGTCCATGCGGCCATCCGTAAGGCCCAGCGCCGTCAGCTCCGCCAGCAGCACGCGGCCTAAGTCCTTCTGCCGCTCCGTGGAGGGGGAGGTGCCGGTATGCTCATCCGAGGTGGTGTAGTAGGTCACATAACGAAGAAAGCGGGAACGTGCCGTTTCCATGGTGAGATCCTCCTTTGATGTCAGTAGTTACTGTACCCAGTGTAGCACATCCGGCGGCGGGCTGCAACGGGAAATGCGGCTTTTCCCGTTGGCATAGGGACTGGCCGGTGGGGCATAGGCTCAGAAAAAGGGAGGTATGCGGGTATGCTATCGGCGTTTTTGCTGTTGCTGTGCAACAGCCTGTTTTTATCGCTGCACCTGTCCGGCGGCGCAGGGTCATTCCCCAAGCCACTGACGGCCCAACAGGAGCGGGAATATCTGCGGCAGTGCGCGGAGGGAGATTTAGAGGCGCGGAACCAGCTGGTGGAGCACAATCTGCGTCTTGTGGCGCACATTATCAAAAAGTACTACACACAAACGGACGATCAGGAGGATCTGATCTCCATCGGCACCATCGGACTGATCAAGGCGGTGAACACGTTCCGCCCCGACAAGGGCATCCGCCTCGCCACTTATGCCAGCAGGTGTATTGAAAATGAGATCCTGATGCATTTTCGGGCGCAGCGGAAGCTGCAGGGCGAGGTGTCACTGTCAGATGCCATCGAGACGGGGCCGGAGGGGGACGCCCTGTACCTCAGCGACGTGGTGGGCGAGGAGGACACCATGCTGGAGGAGCTGCAAAACAAGGAAAACCGCCAGCTTATCCGGAGGCTGGTGGCAGAGGTGCTGACGGAACGGGAGGCAGACATCGTCCGAAGGCGCTACGGACTGGAGGGACGGCTGCCCCAGACGCAGAAGCAGGTGGCGGCGCTGTACGGCATCAGCCGAAGCTACGTATCGCGCCTTGAGAAGAAGGCGCTGGCGAAGCTGGAGGAGGCCTTACAGGGGCGGATTTAGAAACAAAAAAACAATAATTTCCCTTAAAGAAAGATATTTAGCAGATGCGCGAAAAGGAAAAAACTGTGGAACTATTTAGCGGATTTTTGACGGAAAAACTTTTTTTCACAAAAAAACGAGAGGCGTCTGGTCATATTGCATGAGAAAATATCTGTATGATATGGGAAATTTTCTTACGGCAGATATTGCCTTTCCGGTGGGGGAACAGATATAATGGACAATTAGAGACATACACACCTGTGTGGGAGGAAACAAAAAGAATGAGAAACATCAAATGCGGCGTGGCGGATATCCGTAAGCGCGTCTTTGCCGAGGTGGCGAAGCTGGCCTACGAGGGCGGCGACTATACCCGGATCGAGAAGCTGCCCTATGAGATCATACCCGGCGAGATCGGGCGGCAGCGGGAGTCCGTCTTTCTGGAGCGCGCCATCGTGGGCGAGCGCATCCGGCTGGCTATGGGATTGCCCCTGCGTCCGGTGACGGAGCATTCGCTGCTGTCCGACGGCGTGGAGGAGAGCGCCATCGCGGAGAAATACTACGATCCCCCGCTGATCAACGTCATCAAATACGCCTGCAACGCCTGTGCGCCCACCCACTACGAGGTGACCAGCGCCTGTCAGGGCTGTCTGGCGCGGCACTGCCAGCACGCCTGTCCCAAGGGCGCCATCCGGACGGAGAGAGGGCAGGCGGTCATCGACCAGAACCTGTGCATCAAGTGCGGCAAGTGCAAGGACGCCTGCTCCTATCAGGCCATCATCAAGTTCACCCGCCCCTGTCAGGAGGCCTGCGGTATGCACGCCATCGGACAGGATGAGCACGGTCGGGCGGACATCGACTACGACAAGTGCGTCAACTGCGGTATGTGTCTGGTGAACTGTCCCTTCGGCGCCATTGTGGATAAGGGGCAGCTGTTCCAGCTGATCCACGCCATCAAGAAGGGCGACAAGGTGGTCGCCATCATCGCACCGGCATTCTGGGGACAGTTCGGCGACAACGTGACGCCGGGTCAGATCCGGGAGGCCATGAAGCTGCTGGGCTTCGACTCGCTGGTGGAGGTGGCCATCGGCGCCGACCTGTGCGCCATCGAGGAGGCGGAGGAGTTCCTGCGGGATGTGCCGGAGAAGCAGCCGTTCATGGCGACCTCCTGCTGCCCGGCGTGGTCGGTCATGGCCAAGAAGGAGTTCCCCGGCTTTGCGCCCTACATCTCCATGACCATGACGCCTATGGTGCTGACGGCCCGCCTGCAAAAGCAGAAGGACCCCAACTGCCGGGTGGCATTCATCGGGCCCTGCGCCGCCAAGAAGCTGGAGGCCAGCCGCCGCTCCATCCGCAGCGATGTGGACTTTGTGCTGACCTTTGAGGAGCTGCGTGGTATGTTCGATGCCAAGAACATCGACTTTGACCAGATCGAGGACAACACCGCCCACTATGAGGCGTCGGCGCCCGGTGTGGGCTTTGCCGCCGGCGGCGGCGTGGCCAAGGCGGTGGAGGACGTGATCCACCGTCTCCACCCGGAGGTGGAGGTCAAGACCATGGCGGCGGAGGGGCTGGAGAACTGCCGCAAGATGCTGCGTATTGCCCGGACGGGTAAGTACGACGGCTATCTGCTGGAGGGTATGGCCTGCCCCGGCGGATGCATCGCCGGCGCCGGTACGGTGCAGCCCGCGGAGAAGTCCCGCCGGAATCTGGAGCGCTACAAGGAGGCGGCTCCTATGAGCAACCCCTTGGATACGCCGTATCTGGAGGATATCCATCTGGTGTACGAGAACCCGGACGAGTGGGATCGCGTAGGCCGCCACTAAGCCCTATACAAGACGAAAACCCCCGCGCCGTTCAAAACGGCGCGGGGGTTCTGCATCTCAGTCGCTACCGCCCAGCACGGTGCGGTAGTAGTCGTACTGGATCATCAGCTTGGCGTAGGTATACTTTGTGGGGATCAGGGCGTTGATGCTGTCCACATAGTCCTCCGCCACCGTGACGCCGGGGGCGGGGGTAAACGTGCGGGAGCGCGCCTCGTAGACGCCGGCGGCGGTGGCCCAGCTATTACCGGCGGCGGTGGGCAGGATCACCAGTGGGATAGAGCCGCCGGCACTGGCGGCATTGTAGCTGTCGTCCAGAATATCCCGACCCGACAGGAGTCGGGAGTCGTAGGGGAGGCCGAACAGGTTGCTGAGGGTGGGCACGATATCCACGGCGCTGCACGGAATGTCCACCGTCACGGGCTCCTCCATGCTGCCGCACCAGAGGATCAGGGCGTTGCGGTAGCGGGAGGTGTCCAGCTCCGTGTCCTGACGGCCCGTCAGCTCGACATAGTAGTCCACATCCGCCTCCGCCAGTATATAGGGGTAGTGGTCGGCGGACAGACAGATCACCGTGTCGTCAGCGATGCCCGCGGCCTCCAGCTTCTCCAGCATATAGGTCAGGGCTGCCTCCAGCTCCAAATTGGCGGCGACATAGGCCTGCACCGGCGTGGAGGCGTTGGGGTAGGCGGCTTGGGCGGCGGCACGGTTCTTGGCGGCCATGGCATGGCCCCAGCCGTAGCCGCCGTGGCCGCTGACGGTCATGTAGTAGGCGTGGAAGGGCTGCCCCGTGGCGAGATAGGTGTCCACATAGCTGTCCATCGTGGCCTCCATCATCTCCAGATCGGAGTAGGGCCAGCCGCTGCCGGAGCTGCTGGGCAGCGTCAGACCGTTGCCGATGCCCTGATAGTCGTAGCCCAGATTGGGGTGGGTGGCGTCGCGGTTATAGTAGTTGTAGGTGTTGTCGTGCCATGCGGGGGTCTGATAGCCCAGCGCACGGAACTGGTTGCCCAGCGCCAGCGGCATATAGTCGTTGCGGCTGGCCCAGAAGCTGACGTTGTTGTCGATCCATGTGGGCAGCAGGCCGGTGAGAACGGCAAATTCGCCGCCGGTGGTGGATTGCCCCCAGCCGGGCTGGTAGTAGTTGGTGCAGACGAAGCCGTCGTGGGTCAGACGGTACAGCGTAGGGGTCAGCTCCTCAGAGATGAACCACGGCGAAAAGGCCTCCGCCGTCAGCAGGATCAGATTTTTGCCCTTGAACATCCCGGTATACTCGTTCTGCCGGGAGGGAGTGCGCGACGCCACATAGCGGTGGATGGAGGCCAGCGTGCTGTTGGACGCGGAATCCGCCAGCGCGGCAAAATCAATGTCCAGCGTGTTGTAGCCGTAGACCACCGGCTCCGGCGTGACGTCCTCCACCGGGTCCTCCGGCTGGGGCAGAGGGGACAGCGGCGGCGCGGGGGTGCCGGTAAGGGCATAGGTCAGCTCCAGACCGAGACTGCTGCCCAGACCGAACTTGGACACG
>Ga0129312_1001816_pt1 | contig 11536 bp, 8 predicted proteins | sample O827metagenome_FD_94434 | JGI IMG/M metagenome (GOLD analysis project Ga0129312, IMG submission 94434) | Orangutan group fecal microbial communities from Wisconsin, USA - O827 metagenome | ecosystem: Host-associated > Mammals > Digestive system > Large intestine > Fecal | place: USA: Wisconsin... | reverse complement strand
GCCTGGTGATAACATCGAGATGACTATCGAGTTAATTCACCCGGTAGCTATGGAGCAGGGTCTTACATTCGCTATCCGTGAGGGTGGTAGAACTGTAGGTTCAGGCCGTGTTGCTACAATCATTGAGTAATACAATAGAATTACAGTAAATTTAAGGCTTCCAAGGTTTTCCTTGGGAGCCTTTTTACGTCTGAATAACAGTGAAAGTGTGGTCAGCGGTGCCAAAACGGTGCCATAAAAAATTATGAATATAGAATTTGGGTAAAGTAAAAAACACCCATACACATATGTGCATGAGTGTTTTTCAGCCATAATCAATATGGCTCTCTCTGTGTTAGTATATTACCACATTTATGAATTTATGACAAGAGTTTATATATTTTTTATGGAAAAAAGTAAGTTATAAAGTATCGAATTTGTGGTACTCAATTTTGGATTTTGGTAAAGCGATTAATGTATCAAGAACATTCAAATTCTTTATTCCCATCTGACCTCTGACATTGTCAAACGCATTTGGCTGTAAAGTGTTTTGCAGTTCTATTAACATATTTTTTAATTCCATAATCATTGGTGCAAATTCTTCTTTGGGAAGAAAATATTTAAAGTATATAAGAATATCAAAAATATTTTTTTCTGTACATCTACTGTATGATGTGGGTAGCTGCGCATAATAAGGGTCTAAAATTCGACCACTTGCAGAATTGTTACGTGCTTGTGTTTGGTGAATGCAATAAACACGTTCATTATGTGCACAGGAGTTCCGTACTCTTCGCAGCCAATGTAAACTGCCAATCAATAGTTTAACATTGGGCAAATTATGGTCATCATACATGGAATATAATTTGCAGATAGCATGGGTTACATTTGTCTTACTGTTATGAAGAACATCAATAAAAGTGGAGAAATTCACAACTTTTATCATAATCCAGGTCGGAATCTGCTCATGATTTTTCATGTAAAACTGTACATATTCTGATTTACTTTTGCTTAACTCAGAATAAGCAGATGATATAGTATTCATTTTAGATTGTAAAGTAGCATTAGAGGAATAGGCATTTGTTTCGTACCATGGTATTTTTCCGTTGTCGTTACATTGGTCAAATTTGTAACCGGTTAATGTTCTAACTTCCTCTTCGACTTGAGTGATGTATTTAAGCAAAAATATTCTTAGTGATTCATCAAATTTCTTTAAACTGTTGATTTGACTTAAGGTTGTGTTGGGAAAATAGGTATGGTTCCCATTAGCATCAGTACCACAAGTAAAAGGCGTTTTATAACCATTAATCATATTAAAATAGCCGGAGCGTACTAATGATATTTTGTGTGGAGTTCCGTTGCAATCAATTTTTTTATCTTTACGGAGTTTTTTCATTTGTTGATTATAAGTTAGAAAAGATTTATCGTTTGCCATATATCTTATCTCCTTGTAGAGTATATCTCTAATGTTTTAATGGTAGCATTTATGTTATGAAATTACCACCCTTTAATCTGTTTTATCTGTTCTGCCCGTTCGGGATCTCTGTGATACTGCAGCTTGAATTGTATCGTTTCCACTACTTCTTTTCTGGCTTCGTCATCTAGCTGGTAAAAGGAGGTCAGCAAATTATCCACATCCGGCATACTGTTTTTTCCAAAAAGATACATAAGCGGATACATGGAATTCTTTAGATACGTTTTTACCCGATTTCCGTCAAGAGCACCGTTCAATCCATTGGGTAATGTAGGATAGATTTCTTCTTCTGTGATCGCGCCGGAAAAGGGGCTGGCAGAGCATATCTCGTTCACGTCAATTTCTAATTCATTTGCAAGTCTAAGTGCAAAGTCAAATCGGATATTAGAATCCTTTTGAATAATAGAATAAAGTGTTGTGGCACTGATACCGGTTGCTTTTGCAATCTGGCGGACATTCGTGCCTTTACTATCAAGTATTTCTTTCAATTTTTTACCGTCTCCCATTGAAACCTCCTGTTTTCATAAATTGGAAATTTACGAATCCCATAAATCTAATTATTATCATAGCACAAATACGAAAGACATAAAAGAGTAATTTGCAAAAACAGTATGTACGAAAATCATAAATAAGTTATTACGAAGTATTGACAAAGAAAATATGTAGTGATAACATAAATATACGAAATTCGTACATGTAATAAATACAAGAAATGTAACGAAATTCAAAGTATAGAAGGGAGGACGAATGTATGGTGAATTATCAATATATGATGAGTGCCAATGATGTAGCACGGGAATTGAATTGTTCCAAATCTCATGCGTACAAGCTGGTAAAAAGCATGAATGAAGAGTTGGCATCGCAAGGATATATTACAATGGCTGGAAGAATTCCAAGAGCGTATTGGGCGAAAAAGATGTATGGCTACGAATTATCAGTAGGATAGGAAAGGAGAGCAGTATGGCATACAAAGAAAAAGACACCAAGAAGTGGACTGCCCAATGGTTTGAGACAAATGCTAAGGGCGAAAAGAAAAAGCGAAGAAAAAGAGGTTTTGAGACAAAGAGAGAAGCTCTTGAGTATGAGCGCCAGAAGAAGCTGAATAACAGCAGAAGTATGGATATGAAGTTAAGTGAATTCATGGAAGTTTACTTTGAGGATAAGCAGAATGAGCTGAAGGAACGCACCATGAAGAACAAGCGGTATATGATGGAGCAACATATTGTTCCATATTTCGGTAATCAGATGATGAGCGAGATAACCGCAGGGCAGATTATACAATGGCAGAACGAAATGCAGACAAAGGGATTTTCAGAAGCATATTTGAGAATGATACAAAATCAATTAACCAGCTTATATACTCATGCATCAAAGATTTACGACTTGCACGCAAATCCCTGTAAGAAAGTAAAGAGAATGGGAAGTTCAGATAATCGGAGTCTGGATTTTTGGACGGTAGATGAATATCAGAAATTCATACAGACAATGGAACCAGGCACGAGATACTATCTCATCTTTGAAATCCTCTTCTGGACTGGATGCAGAATCGGAGAACTACTGGCACTTACTCCAAAGGATATTGATTTTGACAGAAATCAGATTAGTATTACAAAGACCTATTATCGGACCGAAAGGCAGGATGTTATTACTGAGCCTAAAACCAAGCAATCTGTCCGTGTTGTAGAGATACCAGAATTCCTAAAGCAAGAGATTAAAGATTTTGTAGATAGGCATTATGGAATGCCTGAGAATGAAAGACTTTTCCCTATTGTGCAGGAAGCAGTGCAACATAAGATGAAAAGACAGATGGAGAAAGCCGGAGTAAAGAAAATTCGGGTTCATGATTTGAGACATTCTCACATTGCATTGCTTATAGAGAAGGGGATGCAGCCGTTGGTCATCGCCCAGCGGGTGGGACATGATTCCGTGAATACGACCATGAATATCTACGGACACCTTTACCCGAATAAGCAGAAGCAGGTGGCGGATTTGCTGAATGCGGAGGCTACCGGGAAACTGGAAAGCAATCTGGTGGATATGGCAACAGAGATGCGGTTTCGAAAGGCAGGTGGCTGGTCATGAGAATGGTAAGAGGATTTTACAACGAGCAGAATAATACGGTAAATGTTATCCACTATGATACTAACTGCATTGTAAGTTTGGATTGTGGGAAGTGGGAGAGTGGTCTTCGAACCACTCCAAACTCCCAAGGGAAGATGGATGCACTGGCGATAGATGACCCGGTGGAGTATGTGAGATTAATGCTTAGCGGGGAGATGCAGGTGTGGCTGGATGCGTTGGATGATTGTTCCGTATGGTGAGTCAAAAAGTGGCGTCATTTTTCAAAAAGGGAGACGAAAGTGACGCACCTGCTGATAGAGGATTTCTGGTTGGTGCAGCATAAAAAATACTTCCCAGAGGGGCACCAACATACAGCTGCGAATACCGGCTGCTGGCAGTAGATTTCACCAAATGCTGGTAGGAGAAGATGTATCCGCGGTCAAGCGACGGAACGCTTGCCCCGTTTGTGTTTGGGGTATCCCAAACCAATAAGAGGACATTACTTTAGGGGAAGAGAAAGAAACGTGGAAACCCAAAGAAAGGAGGAGAACGACCATGAGCAGAGATTTCTTAAGGAAACTGTTAATTAAACTGAATACAGATAAGAAGAGAGGGATTTGATGACAGGTAGGAAAGAAAAGACCATAAGTGGTGCAATGTACAGCGCACCTAATCTGGAGCACAATCTTAGAACACATATTCCACCCAACTCCGTAGAGGAGCGGCGGCATTTAAACTGGGTATATACCAAGGATTCAGAGATTACTCTGCCACAGGTATATGAGAAGTTATTTGCTAAGCCGTATAAAGAGTGGCGGGACAGGGAGATTAAGAAAGGGCGTGGAAAGAGATTTCCACCGACCTATTATGAGAAGATTGAGCAGGATAAACAGAAGCATCTTTGCTGTGAGATTATCTGGCAGATAGTTGTAGATAGTGGACTGATAAAAAAGCATATATCGTTAGCAGGTTACTTAACTCCAATGGAAATCGCGTTAAATGGTTTGCTTGATGATATGCATGATGTTGAGAAATTGTGTGAAAAATATGATTGTGATTTCAGACCGAAAGCGATTTATGTAAGCAATACGAATGTATTAGCAAAAACATCCCAAGTAGATAATATTATGGTTCCGTTTAATGAACGATTAGCTCGTCCGATTCAGATATGGAAATATTTAGTTGAACAGGGAGTTGATCCAAATGATATTGCTGTATATTGTGATTTGAAGTTTGAAAAGAAATTCCCTAAACCAGATAATTTTCATTTATTTTCAGGTGGCGAAAATGATTATGAAGAATTTATTGCTGGTAATTACAGGCATATCATATTTAACCAATCGTTACAAGAAGGTTGGGATGACCCAGAGTGTTACTTTGCTTATATAGATAAAGATATGGGCTCTAATACACAAGTAACACAAATTATAGGAAGGGTATTGCGGCAACCAGGGATTAGACATTATCCAGATGAACGATTAAATATGGCTAGTTTTTATATTAAAACAGATGAAAAAGAAGTCTTTAGAGGTATAATTGAAGAGGTAAAAAAGACATTGTCTGTTGAAATACCTGAAATAAATATTACTTATAGGGAGTCTGCAAGTGGAAAAAAGACTCGTTCATCGGTTTCACCAAGGTATAAGATGGAATTACCGGATGTTGCAGTTGATTCAAGTGAAGCTGAAATAGAAATTGAAAAACTTATGGCTTTGATGAATGATTATAATAATGATTCCATTAATACTATTGGTTTGGGAAGTACTATTAAAGTAATAGGTACAATAGGTGACAACAATGCTGGACTGGTGGAAAATGAAATAGAAACAGGACATAGTAATAAGGTAAGTGTTAGATGGGTATTTAAAAGAGAACTTGGTAAATTAGCAAAGGGGGCTATTACATTGTGCGATTATTCCAATACAAAGTTCGATGCATTGATTGAGTATAGCAGTAATGCTAAAAGTTATCTTCAAGATTATGCAAAGAAGATTGCTGATGTCTATCGTAAAAAATCTGTAATAGTACAAAATTCTTTGGATACAGTAGAAGTTGGTGATGTATTTGTAAATGGCGAAGGATTAGAATTTAAACATTCTGTTCACCAACGATATAGTGATTTTAATAATTTTGAGAGAGATTTTGCAAATGAGTTAGACAAGGTTGGACTCAAATGGCTAAGAAATCCATCAAGTGGATATTTTCAAATCCCGTTATTAGATGGGAAAGGAACTAATAATTTCAACCCAGATTTTGTGGTCTGGGATGAAGATGTAATTTATGCACTTGATACTAAAGGAAGTCATTTAATTATTCAGGATAGTGAACGGAAACTATTTTGTATTGAAAAAGCATATAAAGAAGGACCGGATTTGTTAGTTAGACTTATAAGTGAAAAAAAATATAATGAGCAGGGAGAGGTTCTCGATAATAAAGGTTACACGGTATGGAAGTTGAAGCAGGGAACAGTACAACCTTTACACTGTGACACCATAGAAGAAACAGTAAAAATGTGTTTGAAAAAACAGTTTTAAGACTAAATATTATCTGGGTGATAAGGGGGTAATTTGTGTGTCGATGAACTTTGACCTTTCGCAATTTGATGAATACAGAGAAGATAACAGAAGAGAAGTGAAAAAAGCAAATGGTGGCTTGCCAATTTCATTGTGGGACACGTATTCTGCGTTTGCAAATTGCTATGGAGGCATCATTATCCTCGGTGTCAAAGAAGAAAAAGATGGTAGTTGGAAAACTACTGGTCTTCAGAATGCGTCCAAACTCCAAAAAGACTTCTGGGATACCATCAACAATTCTAAGAAAGTGAATATCAATCTCCTGTCGGAAGATGACGTAGAGCTATATGAAGTCGGTGACAACAAAGATATTATCATGGTTATTTATGTGCCAATGGCGAAACGTGAGCAGAAGCCGTACATCAACAATGATATTTTCAATGGTACTTTCCGCCGCAATTATGAGGGCGATTATCATTGTACCAGATTGCAGGTAAAGACCATGCTCCGTGACCAGACCGAGCGCACCATGGATATGGAAGTGCTTGATAAGGTTCCGATGGAAGATTTGAATTATGATACCATTCATGGATATCGCAATAGTCATCGTTCTTTAAAAGAAGGACATCCTTTTGAACGCTTGAGCGACCATGAGTATTTAAGAAGCATTGGTGCTGCGGCTATTTCAGAGGAAGACGGAAAGTTGCATCCTACGGCAGCAGGTATGCTGATGTTTGGGGACGAGTATAACATTGTACGTCACTTCCCAGAGTATTTCTTGGATTACAGAGAAGATCTAGATCCTGCCACTCGCTGGAGCGATAGATTGCAGTCAAGTTCCGGAGAATGGTCCGGAAATGTGTGTGACTTTTATTTTAGAGTTTATAACAAGATTATTAAAGACATTAAGGTGCCTTTCAAAATGGTTGGCGGCGAACGTGTTGATGATACGCCGGTACACAAGGCACTTCGTGAGGCTTTATATGATTTTGTCTCAACAAAAAAAGATGAGAATGATTATTACTGCTTACAGCCAATAATTGTAAAGAAAAAGGATTCTTATTGGGAATTAGTTGATGGTCAACAACGATTAACAGCGTTATGGTTAATATCAGCCCTGTATTATTGTAGTAATAAAGATGATGTTATGAATTTGAAAAGAGAAAAATATAATCTTATTTATGAAAAGAAGGATGAATTTACAAGCCTATTCAATATCATTGAAGAGATGCTAGATGATAATTCTTTGAAAGCATTGGTTGAAAAACTTGAACCATATAAAGAAAAATGTATAGATGGCAGAAAATTAATTGAGAGTATTGAATTTATTTCTAAGTTTTCGAGAAATAATAAAACCGCTAAAGGTGTATTGGCACAGATATTTGAATCTATTAGTGCAGTGAGAATTATTTGGTATGTACTTGATGAAAATGAAAATTCTATTCAGACGTTTACAAATATTAATGCCAATAAAATAGAGTTAACTAATGCAGAATTAATAAAGGCGGTATTGTTGAATGCAGTTGGCGATGAGTTAAAAATGCAGAATAAAGCCTTACAATGGGAGGAGATAGAAAAGGGTTTAAATGATAATGATTTTTGGAATTATATGATAACCAAGAAACGAAAAATGTATAATACCAGAATTGATTATTTGTTTGAAATTTTTTGTGACAAATATGAGCTTTTGAAAGAAATGGATGGAAAAGAAAAAGATCGTTATTCCATTTTTCGTGCGATAAGTGAATATTTAGTTGGAAAAGATGCAGATGATGTATGGAAAGAAATACAGGATATTTATGATACCTTAAGAGATTGGTATAATGATTATTTCCTTTATCATACCATTGGTTTACTTTTGATCATTGATAAAAGTAGCGATGCAGTTATTATTAACGAACTATATAGTGAATATTCAAAAGTCGATAAGAGTACATTTAAAAATAGTATTCTGAATAGAATCAAAACATTATACATTTCTAATAAATCAAATACTCCGTTTTCAAATTTTGATGAGGAGCAAATTAAGGCTGATTTGGAAGAATTGACGATTCAGGAAAGCGAAAAAGTAAGATCAGTTCTTTTGTTGTACAATATTGCATTACTGGTAAATGCAAATAATACATATGAAAGATTTCCGTTTGAACTTTTTAAAAATGGAACTTGGGATATTGAGCATATTAATCCGCAAACCCCTAAAGATGCTACTGATGAGGAAATGAAAAACTGGCTAGAAAGTTATAAGTTAATAATAAGAGAACAGAATTTGCTTGAACAAATTGATAAGTGTATTAACTCTGGGTACGAGAATTTTACTGTGGTATCAGATGCAGTTAGTCGGAAATTAGATATAGTGGATAATGACTCAATTAGCAATCTAGTGCTCCTACATGCTTCTATAAATCGTGGGTATAAGAATGAGTGCTTTTCAGAAAAGAGAAAGAAAATAATTGAAGTAGAGCGAACAAAAAGCAATGATGAAAAGTATATTCCGATTGGAACAAAGTGGGTCTTTCTTAAAGGATATGATAAGGCAAGTCAATTAGTTGTTTGGGCTGCAGATGATATGAAAGAATATGTGGAAGATATTGCTGAAAAAATTTATAAAATGTTGGGGGGAATTATAAATGGATAATAATGACACTAAAAGTAAATCCAATCTCTCATTTTGGCAGCTTATTAGTCAGTGTGAAATAAGGATTCCACAGTTACAACGAGATTATGCTCAAGGGCGTGTGGATGAAGCAATTACACAGATACGAGAAACACTTATAGCTGAATTTTATGAGGCTATAATGGATGGGAATCAATTAATATTAAATTTTATTTATGGTGATAAGAAAGCTGAAATTTTCACACCAATTGATGGTCAACAACGATTAACAACATTGTTTTTGCTTCATTGGTACATATTTAAAAGGAGTAAATTTGATGAAGGAATAGATAAACTTAAAAAATTTTCATATTTAACGCGAGATACATCGAAACGATTTTGTGAACGCATTTGCGAAACAGATATTGACTTTGCGATGGAAAGGATTGATAAACAAATAGTAGATTGTTTTTGGTTTTCAGGTAATTTCTATGCTGATCCAACTATTCAATCTATGTTGGTTGTTATTGAAGCAATACATAAAAAATTTGGTAATTGCCCGGATTGCACAAAAATTCGAGAAAAATTGACTGCTGATGATTGTCCAATTATCTTCTTATGGTTATCAATGGATGATTTTAAGAATACGGATGATTTATATATTAAAATGAATGCCAGGGGAAAACTTTTGTCTGACTTCGAGATTTTTAAAGCAAAGTTGCAGAATTCGACTTATATAGAAGATATTTTGGGTAAGGATGCGACAGATGAGGAAAAAGTACACTTTATTAGTCGATATAATAACCAGTTTGCAGAGTTATTCTATAAATTTTTTCAAAATCAATATGATGATGCAATGATGGCATTTATAATGACATGTGTTAGAGATGACTATTTTTCCTATGCAAGTGAGTGTGAGGTTCCACAAAAAGATTATAGAAATGATTATAAAACTATTGTAAATATGAATGGCAATATATTTTATAGATTTACTGAATCTGGTGGAATGGGATATGAAAAGATTAGTAATCCAAATCATATTTTTTCGTCCGCATTATTAAAGTGTGATAGGCTTCTTGAAATTTTTGAAAGTCAGGAGCAACTTACGGTTTCGCAAGTGATAAATAAGAAGTATTATGATGAATGTGACATTTTTAGAACCAATTCATTGAAGTTGACATCTGAAGATACGTTAGTCAGATATGCACTGTATGAATATATATATAAGTTTGAATATCCTAAACAAGATATTCAGGTAGAGGCATATAATTATTGGAAACGATATGTATATAACATTGTAAAAAATACAGATTTTGGTGGGCGTACAGAAGATATTTGCGATGCAATGGTTGTTTTTAGAAAAATGGTAAATTCATTAGAAAATGAAACAAAAAAAGATGTGTTAACCACAATCATTAATGTGAAGAGTAGTACTGCTGAGATGAGGCATCAGCAAAAAGAAGAACAGATGAAGGCAGAATTAATGCTCAATGATATTGAGTGGAATAACATCATTCTAGAAGCGGAAGAGTATTTTGTTGATGGACAGCTCGGATTCATTTTGCAATTTTCTCAGGATAAATCGGGTGTTGTCAGTAAAGATTTATTCAAGAGATATTTTGGTATTGCAAAAAAGATTTTTGATGGCAAAAAAATACTTAATTCTACTTGTGCGGTGGATTTGTTTGAGAGAGCATTGTTATGCATGCCTGATTTTACATTGAATACAACGGCTCATTTATTAAAACAATCAAATTCTACTACTACATGGGGTTTCTATAGAAAAGATTTTAACAAACTTCTATCTAATCGAGATGGTGGAATAAAAAGAAATGCCATTAAGGCGTTATTTGAAAATCTTGTTGGCTACGAGGATGTTAATGAAGGTTTGAAAATAATAATATCTAATACGGATATAAAGCAATTTACAGGCAATGCTGCCTGGAAGGTACCGTTTATTCAAAACGATTTGTTTGATATCTTATTAGGTCGATTTAAATTTTATAATTGCATCCATCTTGCGAAAAATAATACTGAAATTTTGTTATTGGCTGGTACTACGGTGCGCTCCTATAGTATGGAATTGAACACGTTGTTGTTAGCTAAAAAACTACGAGAAAATAATATAAAAGAACCATATATGCAATTACACATGGAAAAAACTGGTGACATTATAGATGGCAGTATTAATTTCCCTTTAAGGTATATCGAATACAAGGGAACAAAAACTGCATATATGAATGATAATAATAAGGAGTTTGTTCATATGGATAAAAATGGTAATATTTGTAGCTTTACTTTTGAAGAGGCATATGAGTTGTTAAGAAAATTGTAGAGAACAATTGTTGACGTTATTTGTCGTAATGAGTGGTATGGTTTTGCAATGAGAAGGTGTATGTTTGCTTGTACAGAATTAAAGTATTGGATTGTTGACATGGTGCATCGACAATCTTAAGCAAATTTATATTATCGGTACGACCACCAAGCTACTAATTTATGAAGGTCGAACCAAAAATCGAAATTGCCAATTTACATTCCGGTTCATCCATGCTATATTTGTGTTATGTTGGATGAAAAATGGAGAGGTTCTGACGAACAATTTGGTATGAAAAAGCATGCTTTTTACCAAAAGTGTGATACGAATCTGCAACACTTCCCCCGGAAAAAGCAAAAATAATAGGTAAAATACCCATAAAATGAGTCACAAAACGGCAAAAACCGTAACAAATAAGTTTCTAAACATAGCCAAATCAGACCGTGAGGGTGGTAGAACTGTAGGTTCAGGCCGTGTTGCTACAATCATCGAGTAATTAAATACGTTTGAGTATAAGATGGTTTTATTGCTCAGCCCCTTGTTTACAAGGGGCTGAGTTTTTTTATGTGCATCGGCAAAGCCGACGCATGAACTTGTAGCCGTGT
>Ga0129312_1001815_pt1 | contig 11538 bp, 9 predicted proteins | sample O827metagenome_FD_94434 | JGI IMG/M metagenome (GOLD analysis project Ga0129312, IMG submission 94434) | Orangutan group fecal microbial communities from Wisconsin, USA - O827 metagenome | ecosystem: Host-associated > Mammals > Digestive system > Large intestine > Fecal | place: USA: Wisconsin... | reverse complement strand
TTCTTCATCTTGATTTTAACTAAGTGGATAACCACTTCTTTTTGTCATGTCTGCTACATAGCATAATGTTTCACACTTCTTTCCATCAATTGTTTTAGCAAGATTTTCTAAATTCACTTTTTTCAGCAAATCAATTCCAAAAGCAGTGTCACCTAATCCAACATCCGCCAGATCATTTCTTGTAATAATACCTGCGACATGATTATCAGAATCAACAACACATACAAATGGCTGTCCATGTGCTTTCATTAATTGAAGCGTTTCAAAGATTGTCGTTTCTGGAGTAACACAAATTGGCTGCTTCAAGGAAAGATCACTTAGCTTTACACGCGCATCCTCGAGTAATACAGGTGCATCAAAACCAAATCGATTCAATAAATAGTTTGTTTCACTATTACACTCTGATAATCGACAGGCAATTGCATTATAACCAAGCTTTTTTTTCAAATATGCATACGCAATGGAAGATACAATAGAATCTGTATCGGGGTGTCTGTGTCCACAAATATAAATCTTATCCATGAGCATTCTCCTAGTATTATTTCTTCTCAATACTGTTCAATAATTTCTTTAAAACATCAAAATGATGAGCATTCATATAAGAAACCGCAAATGCAACTGTATTCCAGTTCATTCCAGATAACCATAGCATCTGTCTCAAACATGTTTCATTCAGCATCGAAGCATCCATACCTTCTACAAAACCATGATCTGCAGCTTTTTTTGCGATACCATAAATGACTTTTCCAAGCTTTTTCTTTTGCAATTCACTAATGGTTGTATCTCTAGTAAATGGATATGTCTGATGTGCTTTTGGCAAAGCATGATTTAAGATTGTTTTATACGATGCATCATCTACATGTAAAATACCATCTTTGAGATAAAACATCTCTTTTTGCATCGTAGAATATGGTTGTGTCGTTCCTGCAAGATACACTTCCTGCTTCAATGATAAATGATCAATACATCCGCCACTATAAATCACATACTTGCCATCTTCTAATGCATATTTCTTTTGCTTCACATCATAATATTCAAGGTTCTTTAAAGGCGTATGCAGGATCACTTCTTTTTCTTCATTTGGCTGCAGTGATACTTTTATGAAATCAATGAGTTCATGATCACAGCGTACAATTTGACTGGATGGAAGAGATGCATAGATTTGAATGATTTCTTTTCCTTCTACTTCACCTGCATTTTTTATTGTTACATGGATAGATAAGTGATCTTTTTCTTTTTCAATGAACATTGATTGATATTGAAAGGATGTATAGCTCAATCCATAGCCAAAAGGATATTGTGGTTTCACATGAAAAGAATCATAGTAACGATAGCCTGTAAAAATACATTCTCTATATTGTGTTTCATAAAGATCATTGTTAAACCACTGATACGATGGTACATCTTCTTCTCTTTTCGGCCACGTTTCAGCCAGTTTTCCACTTGGACATGTTTTACCATATAAGATTGAAGCCGTTGCACTTCCACTTCTCGCTCCCGCAAGATATGTTAAAACAATTCCCTTAACATTCTTTTCAAACGGAAGCAATACAGCAGAACCACTCTGTAATACCACAACAATATCATGATTGATAGAAACCATCTTGTTTAATAATGCAATCTGATTTTCAGGAAGACATAAATTCTTGCGGTCATACCCTTCTGATTCCTTTCCTTCCCTCAATCCCATCACAAATATCACTTTGTCATTTTCTTTTGCTTTTTCTAATGCAAGAGATTCTTTTCTTTCATCAATTTCATCCTTCTTGATAGAATAGCCATCCACATAAGAAATATTAGAAGAATACTTCTTCAATGAAGAATATAGATTATCAATGATATCTGAATTAACTGAAGAACTTCCATTTCCTAAAGCTCTTGGATATTTCGCAAATCCACCAACAACTAAAATATGTTCTTCGTTGTTGAGTGGCAGAATATGCTCTTCATTCTTTAACAGTACAATCGATTGTTCTGCCGCTTTTTTGGCGAATGCAAGATGCTGATTGCGATCAAATGACTGTTTTGTGTAGTTGCAACATCGCAAAGCAAGCAGTCTTATATATTCACTGGAACGATGCAAGATGGATTCTTTCAATGTTCCCTTTGCAATTGCATTTAAAATCAAATGGTCTGCACCAATATTGCCGCCTGGCATTTCTAGATTCATTCCTGCTTTCAATGAAGCAACAGGATCATATACTGCACCCCAGTCAGAAACAAATACACCATCAAAACCCCATTGTCTTGCTTCCTCCATCAATGCTTGATGTTCTGTACAATGAATACCATTCAATTTGTTATAGGCATTCATGATTGTATATGGATGGGAAGCTTCAATCGCTATTTTAAACTGCTTTAAATAGATTTCATGCAAAGTTCTTTCATCCACCACACTGTCATTGATCATTCTTCCATATTCTCTATTATTTGATGCAAAATGCTTTAAAGAACAGCCAATACCATGTTTCTGTACACCATTGATATATGCACCTGCAAGTTCTCCAGAAAGCAGTGGATCTTCTGAAAAATACTCAAAATTTCTGCCTCCTAAAGGAGAACGTTTATGATTGACACCTGGTCCTAAAAGAATATCTGTACCTGTCGATATACATTCTTCTGCTAAGATTTCTCCATATTCTTCCAATAATGTACGATCAAAACTACAGCCCATTAAAGCTGCAGTTGGATATGCAATCGCTGGTTTTGAAAGAGGAAAGCCTAACGTATCATTAACCTCAATGCGTAATCCATTTGGTCCATCATGCATTGTGATTTCTTTAAAATCAGTATTTGGAATATGATTGGTGTGCCATTTATCTTTTCCCTGAAATAAACGTGCTTCCTCTTGTATGGACAATGATTTCATACAATCTTTCTCATATTTTGAATCATCTTTAATATCAAAGCATTGAATTTCTGATTATCTTCTTCTGAAATATCTGTAAAGATAATATCTTCTAGATCATTTAATGCTTCTCTTATCTGTTCATAGATAGGATGGGCAGTATCTGCAATAGAAACATGTGCTCTTCCTTCTCTTGCTTCCATTGTCACAATACCCTTCATATTGAGCTTTGTAATAATAATGGAAACATTTAATGATGATATGCCTGTATAGTCAGAAATATCATCAATTGTATTGTCATGACCTGCATTTACCAAAGCAGCTAAAACTTTCATATCATTCAGATTCATTTCATTTTGAATCGCAATTGTATTCAGTTTCTGTTCAAATGCTTTATTTACATAATATGCAAATGCAAGCATGGAATCTTTTTCACTTGTATATTTTGCCTGAATTCTTTCCTGACCAAGTTTTTTTACACCAGGTAAAACACCAATTGCAGAACCATCTTTTGCACCATCAATCAAGAATGCCGCAATCAGTAAACGATCTTTCTGATACTGCTTTTCATCTAGGATATTCTTATAGAACTGGTTGTAGTATGCAAAAACACTCGTTTTCATCTGATAGATCTTTGAGATAGACATTGCCTGGGATACAAGAGAACCTTCAGTTTTCACATAATAATATACAGGTGCTTTTAAAGGAATGATCTTACGTGTATGCAGATAATATTCAAGATTGAAAATAAAATCTTCTGCGAATTTGCAGTTTTCCTGCATTCTTAAATGATATTTATTTAAGATATCTGCACGATACAGCTTGTTCCATAGAACACCATAATAAAAGTCTGCAGGAGACATCATCATAAACTGCGCATATTCCTGTAATGTTAAAGCTTTTGTTGTATCAATACTTCCCTGGATGGCAACATTTTCACCAACGACACGATAAAAATAGCCAATCGCAAGATCCGCTTCATTTTCTTCCATTGCACGCAGCAGAAGCTTTGTAGAATCTGTAGGAATCCAGTCATCCGCATCTAAAAACTGTACATATTCACCACTCACAACATCCAATGCTGTATTTCTAGCTTTTGATACACCACCATTTTCTTTATGAATGACCTTTAATCGACTGTCACTTGCAGCTAGACGATCTAGAATTTCACCAGATGCATCTTTTGAACCATCATCCACCGCAATACATTCAATATCCTGATACTCCTGATCCAGGATACTGCGAATACATCTCTCAATTGCTTTTTCTGCATTATAAACAGGAACAATCACACTAACTTTTGTCATACGATACCTCTAAAAGCATTATTCTTTTATATCTTCTTGCTCTGTATCTTCTTTTTTAGAAGTCAGAAATGGAGAAACACCTGCACCAATACCAATAACGAAAGAAACCATATACGATAAGCTTCTTGTAAAACAATACGCAGCTGCTGCACCACCCGCAACAACGACAAGAAAAACCTTTCCATACAATGCTGCTGTCTTTACTTCACTGCTGTTATATTCAAAATAAAACGTTGTAAAAAGGAATCCCAAAACAACACCAGTTACCATCATCAAAACTAAAATCATACTTCACTCCTTATATGTTACCCATTCACGATTTCCCGCAATCCATTGCTTTTCACCAATGCGGTACCATGTATATCCATCTGCATCTTTCTTCTCAAATACTTCATACGTTTCATTTTTTGTTGCGGTACCATTTGCTGGCTGAGAAGTACCTGCATCTGTTCGTATGTTTAAAGAATCAATATTGATTGTTACAGTACCAATCGTATCTTTGTTTTCTTGTGTATCACCTGCTTCTTTTCTAGCTACAGGTGCATCACTGACAGTTTCCTGAAAAATCGATGTATCTAATTTCTTTTTCGAAGCTGCATCTTTCAAATTCAAGATACCTGCCTTTTGATCTTTGATGACAAATGCTTTTCCTTCATACAGGTTTGAAGCACCATCAAACATAAAATCAGTTACTTCTTCCCCCTTTTCATTGATATAAGCCCATTTACCATCTGCATTCATTACAGGACAATACCCGTCACTAAAATATCCAACATCTTGATACTTCAATGCAGTCATCAGCTTTCCCTGATTTGCATCAAATAAGCCAATTTTATCAGAAGCATCTTTTTCATACACAGCTAAATATCCATTGACAAAGATACCACTTTCTCTATGCAGTACTTCATAGTCAACTTTACATAATACTTTTCCATGTCGATTCATAATGACTTTCTGTTCTGTAACATTTGCACTGTTGACGGTATTCGCTAAAAACAAATCAGAATGAATCTTTCTGTCATACTTTTCAAATTTGTATCCATCAGTATCTTCACCATTCTTATTTTTAATATGCGATACAATACCTACTTCTTTATTTTTGATTGCGATTTCACCAAACTGCTGATTTCCATCATATGGATACGCAATAAAATCATTTTCATTCATTTCAGAAATAGAAGCAAAATCACCATGGAATACAACTGCTTTTTTCTTAGGAATACGCATTCCATAAACAGTTGAAAAATAGTTATTGTCACTCGCTGTTTTTGCAAAACCACTCATAATTCCATCTTCATGATATGTATTGGATACATTTTCATTCACTGTATAGATTAAATTTCCATCATAGTCATAAATACTTTGTACATCATCTTTTTCCAATACAATTGCATTATCTGTATAGCCTGTATGCATCGATGTATTTAAGTATCCTGTCTGATTTGCAATCAATAATGCAGTACTTCCATTCTGATGCAATTCATCATAAGAAAACGGTGTGAGTTCTTTGATTTTAGAAGCATCAATACTTGGCAATACATGCCATGTATTTGCATTTGTTAACGATGTATTTTCTTTTGAGATTTCTTGTTTACTGCTGCATCCGAAGAGTAAACATGCTAAGACATTCAGTCCAATCAATACTGTTTTTTTCATATGTAAATTTTCTATCATTCTTCTTATCATTTCAAGGGTTGTGTGCACACTCCATGGAAAACTAAATATTCATGCCATACATCTTATGAATATGTTATATTATGAATAGAAAAATCTTCATTAATATTTCCTTAAAATTGCTTTTCAGTATTGCAGTACTACAATCGTATACCTGTAGATTATTCTTAAGAGAAAGTTGAGAAAAAATATGAAAAAGAAAATTGTTATTGCCACATGTTTCGTACTCGCATTGTTCATCGGTTTTTTACTTGGAAAATGTAATTCTTATGTTATGAATACATCCATCAATGGAAGCTATACTGAAAAAAAACTGCAAAGTGAAGAAGGACCATTTCAGTTGGAATTGACAGATGATACATATCAATATTTTGATCCAGGTACAAATGAAAATGGAGAAGGAAGCTATGAAGTACTAGATGATGGTGTCATTCATTTTACATCAGGAGATTTCAAAGATAGCATTGCGGTAAGCAAAAAGAAAATCATGAACGATACTACATTTACTCTATACGATCCATCTAGAGAAAACAAATTAGAACTCGTCAAATTCAAGTGAAAAACAGCTCTGAAAGAAATGAAGTCTTTTAGAGCTTTTTTCTTCTTTTTAAAAGCACTACGAATCATTGTATAATACTTGCGATATGAATGGTTATGAGTACGAACAATACTGTGCCGAATGGCTAAAGAAACATGGATTCCATCATGTACATGTAACAAAGGCAAGTAATGATCAAGGCATTGACATCTTAGCCAGCAAGAAGCAGAAACGCTATGGATTTCAGTGTAAATACTATGAATCTCCTGTTGGAAATGATGCTGTTCAACAGGCTTTTAGTGGTGCTGCTTTTTATAATTGTGACTGTTGCGGTGTTATCACAAATCAAACATTCACAAAAAGTGCCATTGCTTTAGCAGAAGAAACAGATGTCATACTCATTGATTCTGTATGTGTAAAACAAGCTTCTTTCTTCACAATTGTATTTCTAGTGTGGATGATAATACTATGTGGTATTGGATGCAGTTTGTTAGTTTATCAAAGTACAACACAGCACTACACAGACGAAACGATCCTTGCTTCGGTATTTATGATTCTTTCCTCTTTGTTTGCAATGTTTTCAAATAAAAGTGATATCTGCTTATGTTGGGGATGTTTTCTTTCTTTTTGCTGTGTACTGTTATCCTTCTTCTATTCCTTTCAAAATCCATTGCTTTCCAATGTTTTATGCATCAATTTATTTTTATTTCAATTCATTTTAGATATCAAAGTCATCCTTCTTCTGCGAAAGAAAAACAAAATTTATGAAGCTACACTCAAAGAAGAAATGGAAAGTTCCTTTCATGAAGATACAAATCAAAAAGGAAAAGAAATCGCTCAAACACTCGCAGAAGAAATCCAGCAGACAATCACGTTTGATTCCTACGAAATCAAGAATGGAAATATCACATATCTTTTCAAGACAACAAAAGATATTTCTGAAGATTTTGCATTACTTGAATACACTTTCCGCCAATATGCAAGCTATACAAACAGTCAGGAAACATATACATTTTCACAAAAAAGTACAAAATCATTTTATTTAACAGTAGGAAAATCAAGAAATTCATAAATGAAAGATATATAATATTTCCCATATGCTGATCAAAAAATATTTTTCTCAAATCACTTCTATTACGATTACATGCATCCTGTTGATTTATGCATTCATGCATAAATCAATATTCTTTCTCAATGTAGAGTATCCATATGTATGGATTGGTATAGAAATATTATTACTAGCAGGAATTCTTTTCTTTCCTTTCTTAAAGGAAAAGAAAAATAAATACACCACAACAGTCATTTTCTTACTTGCACCGCTATTCATGATCATTGCGGTAGAAATGCTAAATGGAAACATGTTATGGGATATTGATATGTTTGGAAATGTATGTATGAATTACCTCATCGCTTTTCTATTGTATCTATTGATCTATGCCGCAAGTGGAAGTACGAAGTGTTCTATCATTTCCATCTCTATCTTGCTGGAAGTGTTTGGTATTGCGAATTACTATGTCAAACTCTATAAAGGATCTCCATTATTACCTTGGGATTTAAGCGCGATCACAACTGCCGCAAATGTATCGAATGCTTTTTCGTTCAATATCACAAAAGAAATTCTTGTTTCATTCACAATCGTTATCTTTTTGATCAAGGCTACTTCTCTTTGTATCAAAAATACAAAAACAAAAACATATCGTATTTTAAGAAGCGTTTGTGCAATCAGTTTCTCCCTTGTCTTCTCCATCTTCTATTTCACAGATATTGTCGCAGAAACATTCCAGGCAACACCAGATTTCTTCAATCAGACAAGAGGTTATGAAGCAAAAGGTGCTATCGCTGAATTTCTAGTCAATACTAAATATATACATTTGTCTCAACCAGAAGACTATGATCCTTCTACCTTAGAAAAAAACATCCATTCTTCTGCAGAAGAGGATGCACCAACAATATTAGAAACTGCATTAAAAAATGAAAACAAAGAAGTTGATTCAACTGCTTCCACAGTTACAAATCCAAATATCATCACCATTATGAATGAAAGCTTCTCCGATTTAAGTGTCATTGGTGATTTTGATACAACAGTTGACTATATGCCATTCATTAACAGTCTCAAAGACAGTGAGAACTGCATCAGTGGATACAGCTATGTATCAACAATCGGAACAGGAACAAGTAATACAGAATATGAATTTTTAACAGGCAATTCCATGGCATTCTTGCCAATTGGTTCAAATGCATATCAATTATACGTAAACAATCCATTACCATCCCTTGTTTCTTCTTTACAAAGTGAAGGATATACTGCTTCAGCATTTCATCCATACTATAAAGAAAACTGGAATCGTATCAATGTATATCAAAATATGGGATTTTCTTCCTATACAGGATATGGAGATTACACAGATTTTGAAAAACTCAGATTATTTGTATCTGATGAAAGTGATTTCCAGCATGTAGAAGAATTATATGAGAACCGTGATACAACAAAACCATTCTTCTTGTTTAATGTAACGATGCAGAACCATAGTTCCTATGATCAGGATACAGGTTCCTGGTATCCGCAGGTAAAGCTTGCCAACATGGAAGGTACATATCCTGAAACAGAACAATATCTTTCTTTGATCAAAGAAACAGATGATGCATTCAGTAACCTTGTATCTTACTTCAATCAAGTCAAAGAACCTACGATCATTCTTATGTATGGAGATCATCAGCCATATATTGAAGATACATTCTATGAAGAAGTCATGGGTAAAAAACTATCCGAACTGACAGACGAAGAACAACAGAAACGCTACATCACAAGATTTGTGCTATGGGCAAACTATGATATTCCTGAAGGATGGATTGATGAAATTTCCGTAAATTATCTCTCTACCCTTCTTCAGCAGGTAGCAAACAATCCATTGACAGAGTATCAGAAATATTTAAATACTTTATATACAAAAGTACCTGTTGTCACAATGATGGGATGCAGAGACTGGAATGGCAATTACTTTAAATATAATGATGATACTGAATACAGACAATTGTTAAATTACTACAGTCAGGCAAGCTATAATAACGTCATTGATGAAGTCAATCGCATTCATTCATTATTCTATCTGCCTGAAAAGAAAGAAAATGAATCCAGCTGACCCGCCAATATGGTGGGTTTTTTATATGAAAAAGAGAGAAGTCTTATCTTCCCTCTACGATTGATTTTGCCCATTCTAAATCAATTTCTATTGACTGATCAGAAATGATTTTGTTCTGATATTCTTTCTGGATGCTTTCATATTCTTCTTTTGTAAATGGAACTTGTTCACGAATTCCATTTTCTTCTACAACTAAAAATACATAATCATCCCCATCTGTATTGAAATACAGATCCAGCATATCTGGAAAGGATGCTTTTAATTCCTGCATCTTTAGAAAACGTGCAATTTCAATAATCTTATCATCTAGATTCAGATGTGAAAGCAATACTTTTTCCTGTAAAGAAAACACATCTTTCACAAGTCTAACATCACAATTTTCCAGCCAGTTTGTTAACACTTCATCTAGTTTTGTATCTTTCTTTTTTGAAGTCAAAGAAGCCTTCATATCATTGTAGTCTTTTTCATTATCTCCATATGCCACTAACAGCTTCTTTGAACCATCATGGTACATACAGGAATATGAAAGTGGCTGTACCTGATGACAATGTGGACATACATGTGTAAAGTACTCAGAAGACAATAGTTTTCTAGTTGCCTGTGGATCTTTGATGGGATCCATTAATGTATGTAATTCAAATGGACTTTGCTTCCCACAGGAAGGACATTTCACATTGACTGTATAAATATTCATATCTTTCATAACTCAAACCTCGCTGTACCATTCTAACACAAATCTTATTTTTGTTTTGATTTCTGGATTCGACGAATCAGAATTCCAATGATAACAAACACACCAGCAATTCCACCAATCACAATTGCATACGGAAAACTACTCGAATCTTCCTGAATCACTTCTTTTACTTCTTTGATGACAGGTGCTTTTGCTTCTGTTATTTTTGCATAGCGAAATTGAATACATGGAATCTGTTCAGGATAAGATTCAGGTACTGTATATACAATATCAGTCTCGTGAGAAACATATCCAGATGGATGATTGATTTCATGTAAACGGAATGTCATCCCTGGATACAATACATTGGAAGTAAATACATGCTGATCATCATTGATCATTCCAATTTCATTTCCATCCTGATCGAGAATCGAATAGATTGCACCGTTCAGCTTCTCACCATTTTCACTCACACATACAATTTCAAATGAAATAGGATGCATTTCAACACTTCTTTGTATCAAAGATGCTTCACTGCTTACTACTATTTTTTGAACCATTTCATCTACATAAAATCCGTTAGGCGCCTGCAGCTGTTTTAAATAATATGTTCCTTCTCTTAAAAACCATTCTTTATTTGTATCTTTCTTTGTGTAGTTTCCATAGATATCTTTACAAAGGTACGTACAATATGGATCTTCATATAAAGCAAACAAGCCATCCGACTGTATTTTTAGATTTACATATGCTTCACATTCCAAAACAAAATCCATTGCTTCTTTATGTGATGGCATTGTAAAAGAAACAGGTTTCTTATCATATGTATATAAACCATCGATATGTTTGATACGAATTGCATATGCGTGATTTCTTTCTAGATATGAATCAATTGTTTCAACTTCCTGTGATAGAAATGTTGACAGTACATTTGCAGAAGCATCTAACAATTCCAATACAACATCATCTTTCCTGCCATGAGAATCTTTCACTTCTACGTGAATTCCTGTATGTTCCATATCCATTGAAAAGATTTGATTTCCTTGATCACAAACTACTTTCTTGCATCCATCCATCAAATAATAATGGCTATCTACATCATTCAACAAAACATAATATGTTCCATTACGAATACTTGCCTTCTCAACATTCTCAACATAGTTCCCATAAATATCTTTACAGATAGTTTGACATGCTGCATCTGTATACAATGTATATTTCCCATTTACTTTCTGTTTTCCATCTAACAGCTGTAAAGTTAAATTTGTATATGGTGTTTTTGCATATGTAAATGCAATCAAAGAACTGCTTCCATTGGAATCAATCAATATTTGTTTCTCCTGTAATGAAAGATATCCTTT
>Ga0129312_1001814_pt1 | contig 11542 bp, 7 predicted proteins | sample O827metagenome_FD_94434 | JGI IMG/M metagenome (GOLD analysis project Ga0129312, IMG submission 94434) | Orangutan group fecal microbial communities from Wisconsin, USA - O827 metagenome | ecosystem: Host-associated > Mammals > Digestive system > Large intestine > Fecal | place: USA: Wisconsin... | reverse complement strand
GGGAGCGTCAATAATTTTGTGTAAATAAATTGTCCTCCTGCAAAATAATTAGTTACTCAGTAAACATTGAAACTAATGTATCGGTTACCTGTTGAAAACCTTTATGGCTTCTGTTTAGAAATTTTTGATTGTATGTATCAAAAATGCTGACTAGAAAGCGTTCTAGTGATTCTTCATTTTGAAACTGCTCTTTTCTACGGCTGTATCTTTTAATTTGCTTATTGAAAGACTCGATTAGATTGGTTGAGTAAATGGTTCTACGAATGCTAGGTGGAAAATCATAAAAAGTTAATAAGTCTTGGTTTTCTATGAGTGACTGCGTCACTTTAGGATAGTTTTTCTTCCATTTCTCAATCATGCCGGATAAGAAGGTATTCGCTTCTTCTTTTGAGTTAGCTTGATAAACAGCCTTAAAGTCATCACAGATTTCTTTTCGGTCTTTGACACGTACTTTATGAGCGATATTACGAGATACATGGATACAACAATGCTGATATTTTGCTTTAGGATAAATCTGGTGAATCGTATCTTTCATGCCTTTTAAGCCATCGGTAATAAACAGGAAGACATCATGAACCCCTCTGGAGTAAATGTCCTGTAACAACTCATTCCAAACGTATGTTGATTCAGTTGGAGCAATCGCATAACTCAGTACTTCTTTAGTGCCGTCTTCTCGTATACCAATGGCAATATAAATCGCTTCTTTGGATACGGTTTGACGTTTTAGTGGAATGTAAGTAGCGTCCATAAAAATAGCGACATACTTATCATTTAAGGCTCTGGATTTAAAGGCATTTACTTCTTCAGTCAGAACTTTAGTCATGTTGGACATGGTTTGTGGAGTATAGTGATGACCGTACATTTTTTCGATCAAATCAGCAATTTCAGACATCGTAACACCTTTTTCGAATAAATGGATAATAGTGGTTTCCAATGTATCGTTTGTTCTTTTGTAGGCTGGTAAAGTTTGTTGTTTAAACTCACCATTACGATCTCTAGGTATTTCCAATGTTAATTCACCATATTCGGTTTTGATTGATCGAAAGTAAGAACCGTTTCTCGAATTACCTGAATTAAAACCAGTGCGATCATATTTTTCGTAATCTAAAAAAGCCGTTAATTCAGTCCGTAGGAGTGTGTTTATCGCTTTTTCTAAGTGCGAACGGAATAATTCATTTAAATCGCCTTTAGTGACTAGAGTTTGCACAATTTCTGTAGTAAAATCATTCATAGGGAAGTCCTCTTTTCTGTGAATTGGTTGTCGTTAACTTTATTCTACAGAAGCGACTTCCTTTTTTGTATGGATTTTTTCATTTACACAAAATATTTTACACTCTCACAAAAACAGCTAGTATAAACTAATAATGTTAATTAAAAGTGTATTTTATGAAACTATCGTTATTTATTAATGTTGCATTTTTGTAAGTTAAAAATTGGAAATATAGATTGAAAAAATGAAAGCAATAAGTAAAATAAAATGAATATATGCGAAAAAATAATTTACATTAGGAAAAACCTTGTAAAAACAGTTTTTTGGCATATTTATTTTTTATAAATATTTGTAAAATAACTATCAATTTTTTAGTTAAAAGATTGGAAATGAGTGGGGGAGGAATTGAAGAAAGGATTTTTGAGAGATGATATAGTAGGTTTTATTTTTAGTTAAAATAGGGGAGATAGAAAAAATGAAAAAGTGTAGAAATATTATTTTATCAATGTTATTTATTATTACTAATATAACATCACTGATTCCTGTTCATGTCTATGCGGATGCAGGCAGAGATATCAGCAGTAATGTCACTTCGTTGACCGTGGACCCAACGAATATTACAGATGGAGGAAACATAAAAGTAAAATTCTCGTTTGACGAAAAAAAACAAAATATCCAACCAGGTGATTATCTTTGGATCAATTGGCCAAGTGAAGGAAATATTCGCGGTGAAGGATTCCAAAAAGAAATCCCATTAATGATTGAAAATAAAAATGTTGGAACTTTAACGGTCAGAAAAGATTCTGCGCAGGTTGTGTTTAATGAAAATATTAAAAACCTAGACTCAGTAGAAGGTTGGGGGCAATTTGAGATACAGGCCAGAAACGTAACCGATACCGGTGAAGAAAATACGGGACCATTCACCGTGACGAGCGGTGATAAAACAGCTACTGTAAATGTGACAAAGCCAGCTTCTGGTTCTTCTTCTAGCGTTTTTTATTATAAAACAGGAGACATGCTACCTGAAGATACTAAGCACATTCGATGGTTTTTGAATATTAACAATAACGGCACTTATGTTGAACAACCAGTTAAAATCAGTGATGAAATCCAAAGTGGACAAAGATTAGATCCAAGTACGTTTGAAATTAATCAAATACACTTAGGTGAACAGAAGGTTTATAGAGGAGAAGAGGGAATCCAACAATTTTTACAAGATTTCCCCGGCGCTACATTTAATTTTTCAGTAACTGATAATTACATTGAAATAACTATACCAAAAAACTTTGTCAATCTTAGGAAAATAATGGTGAGTTATAAGACGATCATAGAAAACCCAGAACAAATAAATTTTGAGAATCATTCGGAAGCTTGGTTTAAAGAATTTAATAAACCTGCTGTTGATGGAGAAAGTTTCAATCATACAGTTAAAAATATTTCAGCTTCTGGTGGAGTCAACGGTACAGTTAGAGGCGAATTGAAGATTTTCAAATATATCAATGACACAGAGATTGGTATCCCAAATGTGACTTTCGAATTAAGACGAGCAGATGAACAGCCTATTCAAGGACAGTCTAGTATCCTGTTGACTTCGAATGAACAGGGAGAAGCTAGTATCAAAGGCCTGCAAGTAGGAGACTATGTTGTAAAAGAAAAAGAAGCACCCAATTGGATTGATTTTGATCCACTAAGTTCAAATGAACTCAAATTCTCCATAAACGAAAATGATACAGAGGGAGTCAGTTTACCTATTTATAACAAGAAAAAGGTTACGAACATCACAGCAACTAAAATTTGGAACGGTGGAACCACTCCAAGACCGAGTATTTATTTTAAATTATTCAGAGCAAGTACAAACAATTGGGAACCAGTTCCTGATGCAGAAACAAAACGATTAGACAATGGAATAACTTCAGTGACTTGGGAAGATATCCAACAGTATGATGATAGTGGAAACGAATATACGTTTAAAGTGCAAGAAGTAGATCAAAACGGAAATGATTATGTCCCTTCAGGTTATCAAAAAATTGAAAACGGGCTAGTCGTTACAAATGAGAATAAAGAAGTCATTTCAGTCTCAGGACAAAAAACATGGGAAGACAATGAGAACCAAGACGGCAAACGACCGACGACGATCACAGTAAATCTATTAGCCGACGGTCAACCGATCCAACACAAAGAAGTAAGTGAAAAAGATGATTGGCGCTATCGTTTCACAAATCTGCCAAAATACAGAGACGGGCAAGAAATCATCTATACTGTAACGGAAGACAACGTGCCCGAATACAGTACGACGATTGACGGGTATAACATCAAAAACAGTTATACACCGGAAAAAACAAATATATCTATACCAGGTAGCCATATAACACCGTGGAAAAATTTTCCAGAGAAGACAGAGAGAGAGAAAATTAGAAATCTATTCTCTCAAAAATTGCAAATATTTGCTCATACAGGAGAATCCAGCGAACAAAGAAGCAATTATATTAGTAAGAGAGCTGTACCTAAACAGATAACAAATAAATCAAAAAGCATTCTTCCTAAAACAAGTAGTAAAAAATCTAGTTTTGCTGTAATCATTGGTTTATTGATAGTAACTATCTGTGCTGGGATATTCTTACAAAAATATAAAAAAGTTTAGTTAGAATATAATATTTTTTGTTAAATATGACTGAAATCAAAAGAATAAAATTCCGATTTATAATCGAAAAAAGAAGCATTTTTATATATGCTTCTTTTTTCGTAGAATCAATAAATATGGATTTGGCTAACTATGGAAGAATACTCGTATTAGTTTTCAGCGTTCATACTAGTTGTTACATTGTTTGATTGGCCAAAAGAATTTCTGATATATTTTGTGCTAAATAAAGAAAAAGACGCTTGAATTGGGAAATAAGAAAACTACTCTATCATTACAAATTTTCATAAACTGGCAGATGTTCTAAGTAAACAAGTATCTTTTCAAAGTCGGAAAAATCCATAATCAACGTAGTGGTATTGATATTTGGATGAAAGCCTACGGTATCTTGACGATCAATAGCAGCATCGATCACGACTTGGATTTTTTTCTCTTTGTCGTGCATCAATGCTAATGGAGTCACTGTACCTGCTGGAACGCCTAGGAGGTCAGGAAGCTGTTCTTCAGAAACAAAAGATAAGCGCTTTTCTTTTAATTGTTCAGCTAGTTGTTTTAAATCGGCGTGCTTTTCATCAGGCAAGATGACAAGATAGATTTGTTTTCCTTTTCTTGATTTCAATAATAGATTTTTTACTTGCGGACCAGGTAGGGAAAAAGGGACATTTTTGACTGACGTAATCGCAGGATGATCGACTTTTTGAAAAGAGATACCCAGTTTTTTTAGTAGTTCATAAGCTTCTTGTTCGGTTGCACGACTCATCGCGCATCACCCTCCTTTTTTTATTAGTGTATCATAAAAAAGAGTTGACAAATGAAAAATAATCATGTAAATTACACGTAAAGTTAAAACAAATGACATCGAAAAGAAGAGTAGCCGTTAGGTGTTTTTAGAGAGTCTCTGGTTGGTGGAAAGAGGCAGCAGTTAACCGTGAAACACATCTTGGAGTCGATTTTCTGAAGCGTATAGTAGGAAAATCCGGGGAGCCCGTTACAGCTGCGGTCGTTGCTAGATGACCAGATAAGGCTGGCTTTTCCGTGAGGAGTCGGTAAAAAAAGGTGGAACCACGTGATTAACGTCCTTTGATCTTCGGATCAAAGGACTTTTTGTTTTCATCTGAACGGCAACGACTGTGTGAGGTTTTTTCTGCAAGGAAAAAATAAACAGAGGTGGAACCACGTATAATACGTCCTCTTGGCATTTGCCAAGAGGATTTTTTTATTTTAAAGGAGGAAAAGAAGATGGAGTATTTGATTGAAGTTATGCCGCAATTATTAGTAGGAGCACTCACAACATTGAAATTATTTTTATTTACCTTGATTGGCTCATTACCATTAGGGATTGTTTTAGCATTAGGATTGTCTTTGCATTTTAAGCCGCTACGCTACTTGCTTCAAACATATGTATGGGTTATGCGGGGAACACCGCTGTTGTTGCAACTGATTTTTATTTTTTATGGGTTGCCGACGATTGGGATCGTTTTTGATCGTTTCGAAGCAGCACTCATTGCCTTTATCTTAAACTATGCAGCTTATTTTGCAGAGATCTTTCGTGGAGGGATACAATCGATTCCTCAAGGTCAATATGAAGCAGCGCAAGTTTTGCAATTAAGTCCCTTTCAAACGGTGACGAAAATCGTCATCCCACAAGTGACAAAGATTGTTTTACCTTCTGTAGGGAATGAAGTTATCAACTTGGTCAAAGATTCTTCCTTGATCTATATATTAGGTTTAGGTGACGTAATGCGTGCTGGGAAAATCGCGATGGAACGCGACGCGACTTTACTGCCTTTGCTAGGCGTGGCAATCATCTATCTTACATTGACTGGTATTCTAACAATCGTAATGAAACAAGTTGAAGGAAAATTAAATTATTACCGCTAACTGATAGGAGGAAGAAATATGATTGAATTGAAGAAAGTGAACAAAGCATTTGGTGAAAAAGAAATAATCAAAGATTTGGATCTAATCATTCCAGATGGGAAAACATTAGCTATCGTAGGTCCTTCCGGTGGCGGTAAAACCACACTTTTACGTATCTTGGCTGGCTTAGAAAGTTCTGACAGCGGAGAATTTTATTTAGACGGTGTACCGTTCAACCCATTCGAGCTTAAAATGAAAGAACAAGTTGTAGGAGTCGTATTCCAAGACTTCCAGCTATTTCCACATCTGAATATTTTTGAAAACATTACCTTAGCACCAAAAATGGTATTGAAACAGACAAAAGAAGAATACACCAAAAAAGCAGAAGAATTAGCGGCTTCATTAGGGATTAGTGATTTATTGAATATCTATCCTTATCAGCTTTCTGGCGGACAAAAACAGCGGGTAGCGATTGCCAGAGCATTGGCTATGAATCCACGGGTATTGGCTTATGATGAACCAACAAGTGCTTTAGATCCTGAATTACGCCAGCAAGTCGAGCGTTTGATCCTATCATTGAAAGAAGATGGGGTAACCCAAATTATTGTCACCCATGATTTAGTATTTGCAGAAAATGTCGGTGATCAATTACTAAAAGTTTCCCCAATTCATTAAGAAAGGAGAAGATAGAGATGAAAAAAACCAGTTTTCTATTCGCTTTGATCGCAGGTCTTCTTCTTTTTGCAGGCTGTTCGAACAAAAAAACTTCAGCAGATAATTGGGCGACTATCAACGAAGAGAAAAAAATCGTTATAGGTTTAGACGATACATTTGTTCCTATGGGATTTAGAGATAAAGACGGGAAGCTCACAGGATTTGATATTGATTTAGCCAAAGCAGTCTTTGAACAATATGGGATTACGGTAGACTTTCAGCCCATTGACTGGTCAATGAAGGAATTTGAACTGAACAATGGAACGATCGATTTGATATGGAACGGCTATTCCAAAACGCCGGCAAGAGAAAAGAAAGTGCAATTTACAAAACCTTATATGGAAAACGATCAAGTGCTGATCACACCTAAAGAATCAGGAATCACAAACTTTGGACAAATGAATAATAAGAGATTAGGTGCGCAAAATGGGTCATCTGGTTATGATGTATTTACGAAACAACCAGAAGTATTAAAAGAGATAGTCAAAAACCAAGATGCTGTTTTGTATGATAGTTTTAATGAAGCATTGATCGATCTGAAAAGCAGACGGGTCGATGGTCTGCTGATGGATAAAGTATACGCAGACTATTATTTGAAACAAAGAAACGAACTAGAAGACTTCAACATAACAAAAGGTTCTTATGAAAGTGAGGATTTTGCAGTTGGTGCACGCAAGTCAGATAGTACATTAGTGAAAAAAATCAATGAAGCCCTAGATCAACTAGAGAAAACAGGTGAATTCCAAAAAATATCCGATAAATGGTTTGGCGAAGATGTTACGCCGAGAAATTAACAAATAGGGGACTGTGACAAAAGACGTGTCACAGTCCCTTTTTCCGAATAAACAGTGTTCTCCTGCCAACTCCTTGTGACTCGGAGCTGAATGGCAGGCTCACAACCTCTTGGTAAACGGTGTTCAAAAGCCAGTTTTTCGGTATTAAGCCAAATTTATGCAAAAATGTAGAAAGCCATTTTCACAAAATTTTTCTTACTACTCGAAACTAAGCGACTTTTTCACAACCTCCTTTACATAATTTTATTTTGTTGTGGAAGGGGTTTCGTGTTATTCTAAAAGAGGAACGATTGAAGGTTATAGGAAAGGAAGAGATGAATGGAACACAAAGAACTTACCTCATTTCCAAAAGATTTTCTGTGGGGCTCTGCTTCTGCAGCGTATCAAGTAGAAGGAGCTTGGCAAGAAGATGGGAAAGGAGAATCAGTCTGGGATCGATTTGTACGGATACCTGGAAAGACATTTAAAGGAACGAACGGTGATTTGGCAGTAGACCACTATCATCGTTATAAAGAAGATATTGCTTTAATGAAAGAACAAGGTCTGAAAGCTTACCGCTTCTCTGTAGCTTGGACACGGATTTTTCCTAATGGACGAGGAGAAGTCAATCAAGCTGGGCTCGCTTTTTATGAGAGATTGATCGACGAATTGATTGAAAACGATATTGAACCTATGTTGACTTTATATCATTGGGATCTTCCACAAGCATTGCAAGATGAATATAATGGTTGGGAATCACGTCAGATCATTGAAGATTTCACTCATTATGCAGAAACATTATTTGAGGCATTCCGCGGGAAAGTCCATTACTGGATTAGTTTGAATGAACAAAATATCTTCACTTCATTAGGTTATTTGTTAGCAGCACATCCGCCAGGTGTGACAGACCCGAAACGAATGTATGAAGTTAACCATATTGCTAATTTAGCAAATGCATCTGTCATCAATAAATTTCACGAGTTAGAAATGCCTGGAAAAATCGGACCAAGCTTTGCGTATACGCCAAATTATCCAATTGACAGTAATCCTGAAAATGTTCTGGCTGCTGAAAATGCAGAAGACCTGATGGCCAATTATTGGATGGATGTCTATATGTGGGGAAAATATCCGATTGCTGCCATGAGGTTCTTAGAAGAAAAAGGATGGGCACCAACGATTGAAGCTGGCGATGCAGAATTGCTAGAATCTGCTAAACCAGATTTTCTTGGGATCAATTACTATCAAACGGCGACGAATGCATTCAATCCATTAAACGGAGTTGGTGCAGGAAAAATGAATACGACAGGAAAAAAAGGTTCATCAGAAGAAACTGGAGTTCCTGGAATGTATAAAAAAGTTGAGAATCCATTTGTCGAACGAACAAATTGGGACTGGGAGATTGACCCAGAAGGATTAAGGATCGGACTGCGTCGTATCACAAGCCGTTACCGCATGCCGGTACTGATTACGGAAAATGGCTTAGGAGAGTATGACAAGTTGACAGAAGATAAACAAATCCATGACGACTATCGAATCAATTACTTACAAAGCCACGTCAAAGCCATCAAAGAAGCAATTTCGGATGGAGCAGAAGTCCTAGGCTATTGCACCTGGTCTTATACAGATTTGCTTAGCTGGCTGAACGGTTATCAAAAGCGATATGGATTTGTATATGTTGATCAAGACGAAACACAAGAAGGATCTTTGGAACGATATAAGAAAGACAGTTATTACTGGTACCAAAAACTGATTGAAGAAAATGGAGAGAACCTTTAGTTCACATACTTAAAACAAGAAGGTACGGCTGGATATGGCCGTGCCTTTTCTTGATAAAATCATTTAGAAATTAAGAAAAACTGTAAAATAAGCTGAAAAATGAAAGAAAGCGTCAGTTCTTTCAAACAAAACTTTAGTTCCCTTACTTTTTTTTGTATAATGAAACTTGATGAAATGAGGGATAATAAATGGCACAAAAGAAACGGCCTACTAAAAAAAGGAAAAAGACGAAAAAAACGAAAAAGCAAAAACAGCAGCAGGAACAAATGCTGACGATTGGTGTTGGGTTTGCCTTGATTTTATTTGCTGTCTTCGGCTTTTTAAAATTAGGTTTTTTAGGAATATTGATTGCAAACGGCTTTCGGATCATTGCAGGAAATACTTACCAAATCCTCTGTCTTTTATTAGCCGTATTAGGATTTTGGATTGTCATTAAGAATACAGAGTTTTCAATTGGTAAAAACCGACGCTGGTTTGGCGGCATACTCTTTTATTTCGGTATCTTATTATTGTTACATGCCCATTTATTTGGCAAACTCCATACTGGGGAACCAAATATCATGGGGACGACATGGGATTTGTTAGCCAGTGATATAAAACAAAGTCAAGTAGACAATAACGTTGGTGGTGGGATGATTGGAGCAATCCTTTATCATTTTACTTACTTCTTGATTGCACAGCCTGGAAGTTATTTAGCAGCAGTGCTATTACTGGCAGGAGGAGCATTCCTGTTCAGTAATCTGGAAGGCTATCAGCTGTTAAATGGTATCCAATCAATTGGAGAACGAGTACAGGAATTATTGGAAGGTGATCCTGCCAAGCAAGCTCGAAAGCAAGCGGCAAAGGAAGAGAGAATGAAACAGCGCGCAGAAGCGAAAGAAGCAAGGCGCTTAGCTGCAAAAGAAGCTGCAGAAAAAGAAGCTGCAGAATATGAGAAGAAAAAAGCGGTGAGCCAGCAAAGGGAAAATACTGCTGATGAATGGCAGGAACCAGAAAATACAGAGCCGGAGCAGCTAAGTTTTGTTCCAATCGACAGTTTTCAAGAAAATATCCATCCTGCGAATCTAGAGAAACCAGTACCAGATACACCAAAACAGACCAATACAGCAGAAGGTTTTTCAGATGAGTTGCCAGAGGATGACGGTACCTCATTAGAATTTGAGATTGAAGCAGAACAGGAAAATCAAGACTATGAATTACCGACAGTTGATTTGCTTGATTCTATACCAACTGTGGATCAAAGTGATGAGTATAAAAAAATTGAAAAAAATATCGGCGTATTAGAACAAACTTTCCAAAGTTTCGGTGTCGATGCCAAGGTCGTCAAAGCCAGCTTAGGACCATCCGTCACAAAATTCGAAGTCCAGCCGGCTGTAGGGGTAAAAGTAAGTAAAATTGTGAACTTAACAGATGATATCGCGCTTGCTTTAGCGGCGAAAGATGTCCGGATGGAAGCACCGATTCCAGGTAAATCACTGATTGGTATTGAAGTACCAAATGGAAAGATCAGTATGGTTTCCTTTAGAGAAATCATCGAAGCACAACCAAACCACCCAGATAAATTACTAGAAGTACCTTTAGGACGTGATGTTTCTGGACGGGTACAAACGGCTGATCTTTCGAAGATGCCTCACTTACTCGTGGCTGGTTCGACTGGTAGTGGGAAGTCAGTAGCAATTAATGGGATTATCACAAGTATATTAATGCGTGCTAAGCCCCATGAAGTAAAACTGATGATGATCGATCCGAAAATGGTTGAATTGAATATGTACAACGGCATACCTCATCTGTTGACGCCGGTCGTGACGAACCCTAGAAAAGCAGCGCAAGCCTTACAAAAAGTAGTACAAGAAATGGAAGAACGATATGAAAAATTCGCGGCAACCGGAGTAAGAAATATTTCTGGTTACAATGAATTTGTTCAACAGAAAAACTTGGAAAACGGAACGAAACATCCAACCTTACCATTCATCGTAGTGATCGTAGATGAATTAGCTGATTTGATGATGGTAGCCAGCAATGAAGTTGAAGATGCGATTATTCGTTTAGCGCAAATGGCTCGGGCAGCGGGGATTCATATGATCCTAGCTACTCAACGTCCAAGTGTGGATGTTATCACAGGAATCATCAAAGCAAATGTACCTTCCAGAATGGCATTTGCGGTATCAAGCGGTACAGATTCTCGGACGATCATTGATTCTAATGGGGCAGAAAAGCTCTTAGGGCGAGGAGATATGCTATTCTTGCCAATGGGTGAGAATAAACCGATCCGTGTGCAAGGAGCATTCATTTCTGACCACGAAGTAGAACGGGTCGTTCAATTTGTTACAGATCAGCAAGAAGCTCATTATGAAGAGAAAATGATGCCGACAGATGAAGTTGAAACGACAGGTGCTCCAGAACAGCCACAAGATGAGCTGTTTGAAGAAGCAAAAGCACTTGTCGTTGAAATGCAAACGGCAAGTATTTCCCTTCTCCAAAGAAGATTTCGGATCGGTTACAACCGAGCAGCACGTTTAGTAGATGAACTGGAAGCTCATGGAGTTGTTGGCCCGTCAGAAGGAAGCAAGC
>Ga0129312_1001810_pt1 | contig 11552 bp, 9 predicted proteins | sample O827metagenome_FD_94434 | JGI IMG/M metagenome (GOLD analysis project Ga0129312, IMG submission 94434) | Orangutan group fecal microbial communities from Wisconsin, USA - O827 metagenome | ecosystem: Host-associated > Mammals > Digestive system > Large intestine > Fecal | place: USA: Wisconsin... | reverse complement strand
GTTTTCTCCCTGAAGATCCATGACATCTCCTACTGTGGCAACAGCTCCCAGTTCCAGATAATCTTCAAGCTCTTTTTCCGGTATCTGAAATGCTTCATAAAGCGCACAGATCAGTTTATATGCCACCACTGCTCCGCAAAGCTGTTTCTCCGGATATTTGCAGTCCTGCTGTTTGGGATTGATAACTGCATCTGCCGAAGGAATGATAAACTGCCGTCCGGTCGCTGTCTCTTTATAGGGAATCTCATGATGATCTGTGATGATCACCGTAATTCCGGCCTCCTTTGCCATTTCAATCTCTGAATATGCTGCAATCCCGTTGTCACAGGTCACTATGGTATCGATCCCATCTTCTATTGACTTCCGGATCAGATGCTCATGGATCCCATATCCATCTGCCACTCTGTCCGGAATATAGGTATCCACCAGTGCTCCAACGCGCTTAAAGCCACGCAGAAGAATATACGTGGACATCACACCATCTATATCATAGTCTCCAATGATCCTTATTTTTTTCTGTAATTTTATCTTATCCTGAAGGATCTCTACCCCGCGATCCACATTTTTCATAAGATGCGGAGACGCCAGCTCCTCCACTGTTCCGAAAAGATACTTCCTGATATCTTCTTTTTCTATTACATCCCTGTTGCGGATCAGTCTTGCGATCACAGGGTCTATTCCAAATTCTTTACCGATGGCCGCAAAATCTGCCCGTTTTGCAGCTACCACCCATCGTTCCATTTCTCTTCCTCCTCGTATAATATGCCTGTATTGTACATCATATCTCCACGAAAAAAAAGTCCTGATCCGTCAGATACGGATCAGGGCTCTCTTCTCCTGCCAGGGTTATTTATTTGTTTTCACTGTTTTCCTGCTGTTTCTGAGCTTCCTGTGCGGCAAGTCTCTCTGCAACTCTCTTACGGTTTTTCTTCCTGGGTTCCTGTGCTGCCTTCGGGCTCTGATCAGCCTTCGGCGCAGTTTTGGCTTTGGAAGCGGAAGAACCTGCTGCCGGTGCAGTCTTTGCTGCTGCCACTGCCGGACGGTTCTTTCTGAATGTTTTCATTGTATACCAGAGAGCACCTGTAATACATACTGAAGAATATGCACCACCGATAATACCAACCATCAGAGGAGCAGCAAACTCTTTGATGGAGGAAACTCCCATTACATACAGGATTGCTACCATTACAAAAGTAGTCAGAGATGTGTAGATACTTCTCGTAAGTGTCTCTGTGATACTTCTGTTTACCACCTCACGGAGAGCCTCATCAGCAAGTTTCTTTCTGCCTTTCAGATTCTCACGGATACGGTCAAAGATAACGATCGTGGCGTTAATGGAATATCCTACGATAGTCAGCATGCAGGCAATAAATGTATTTCCCACTGAAATTCTGGAAATCGCATAAAATGCAAGCACAACCAGAACATCGTGGAGAAGCGCAAGCACCGCACTGCTTGCAAAACGGATATCTTTGAAACGGAACCAGATATAAAGAAGCATAAAGATAGCTGCTACGATCACTGCAACAATAGCGTCTCTTCTCATCTCGCTGCTGACTGTGGAGGAAATATTCTCGGCTGTGATAAGACTTGTATCAACACCGAATTTCTCTTCCAGAGCCTTATTAAGAGCTTCACGTTCGCTGAGATCCAGGGAACGTGTCTTGATGATAACCTGATTTGTTCCCACAACCTTGGTCGGCTGCACATTCTTGTCTCCTGTAACTTCCTCTACAAGAGGAGTTACCTCGGAATCAATCTGCTTAATGTCCATTTCTTCATTGAAAGTAACATTGGTAGACGTACCGCCTGAGAACTCAAGGCTGTAATTCATGGCCTTGTCTCCGATCACATGGCTATGGATCAGCATGGATGCCGGGCCGCTTAAGATCAGGATAATAGAAAGAACAAAGAAGATCTTTCTTTTTCCAAGGAAATCCACCACCTTACGTTCTTTCGTAACACCATAGAATTTCTTGTCGTGGATGCCAACTGCATAAACTGCGTTGATCACAAGCCTTGACACAACCAGTGCTGTAAACATAGAAATCACAATACCAAGTGCCAGTGTATAGGCAAATCCCTTTACAGATCCGGAACCCAGCCACATCAGAACGCAGGCAGCAATCAGTGTGGTGACATTACCGTCAAAGATAGCTGAAAACGCCTTGCTGAAACCACTCTTAATAGCAGCATGGACAGAAAGTCCTGCTCCGATCTCCTCACGGATTCTGGCATATATGATAACATTGGCATCCACCGCCATACCAATACCCAGTATGATACCTGCAATACCCGGAAGCGTAAGGGTAATGTCAAAAGCATTTAAGGTAATCAGTGTGATGGTTGTATAAAGGATAAGCGCAATGGCCGCCACAACGCCTGGTACACGGTATGCGATGATCATAATAAGAATTACGATCACAAGACCGATGGCACCTGCCTTGACACTGGTGGCAATTGCCTCCTCACCAAGCTGTGCTGCTACAACACTGGAACGAAGCTCTGTAAGCTCCAGACTCAGAGAACCGATACGGATATAGGAAGCAAGGTTCTGAGCCTCCTCTGTACTCTGCATTCCTGTGATCTGTGCCTGTCCACCGGAGATCTCCTCATTAACATTAGGAGCACTTAAAACCTGTCCATCATAGACAATGGCGATCTGTTTTCCCACGTTGTTCTTGGTTGCCTCGGCAAATTTTGTCTTGCCGTCTTTTGTCAGTGTCAGACTGACCGCATACTTCTGTGAACTTGTGGAAGACTCCTGGTAAGCGCCGCCTTCCGCATCGGCCACATCGGTTCCCTCAAGCACAACAGAACCTGCCTCTTTGATCTCTTCCAGATCTCTTGCAAGAACATATCCACTCTCACTGTTTCCTGATGTAAAGTTCTGATTACCATCTGCGTCTGTCTGCTCAATGAAATACAAAGAACCTGGTTTTCCAAGTTCCTCCAGGATCGCATTTGCATCTGTTACGCCCGGAATCTCAATGGTAATACGGTTGCTGCCTTCCTGATATGCCTGTGCCTCAGTACTGTACTGAGATACACGCTGCTGCATCTTGTAAACAGTATCGGACATATCCTCCTTGCTGGGATTGTCTTCTTTCGCCTGATATGTGATGCTGACACCGCCTGAAAGGTCAAGTCCGGTATTGATGTTCTTTGCCGAACCTGTTCCTGTCGGGCCAATGCCCACTGCAGCCACATAGCAGAAGAATACTGTGACGATTGCTGTCAGAAGCAGCACTGCAATTCCTCTACTTTTCTTCATTTTCTTTTCCTCTCTTATTCCGCCAAAGCGGCTTTTATCATGATAGCGCACTCCACACGCTTCCTCTGGAGTTCGCATCCGATTTCATAATTACCCTGGATATTGCCCTGGAAATGGTAAGCATTAGCTGCACATCCGCCACTACAATAAAATCTTGCAAAGCAGTTTCTGCAATCCGGTTTTGTGTAGACATTGCAGTGTCCAAATTCTTTCGCAATCTCAGGCTTTGTGATTCCTTCATCCACATTACCCATAAGGTATTCTTCCTCACCTACAAACTGATGGCATGGATAAAAATCACCCCATGGGGTAACTGCCAGATATTCGGTTCCTGAACCGCATCCGGAAAGCCTTTTATATACACAGGGACCTCCTGTAAGGTCTATCATAAAATGGAAGAAATTGAAGCCTTTCCCCTCTTTTTCTCTCTTTATCATCTCTTTTGCAAGAAGATCATACTGCTCCATGATCTGAGGAATATCCTCTTCTCTCAGTGCATAATCCTCCGTCTCCGCTGCCACAACCGGCTCCACGGAAATCTGTTTGAAACCAAGATCCGCAAGATGAAGTACATCCTTTGAAAAATCCAGATTATGATGTGTAAAAGTTCCCCTTACATAATATTTATCCTGATTTCTGGATTCCGCGAATTTCTGGAACTTGGGAATGATCAGATCGTAGCTTCCTGCTCCCTTTCTGAAAGGACGCATGAAATCATGAACTTCCTTTCTTCCGTCCACACTGAGAACTACATTTCCCATTTCTTTATTACAGAATTCCATAACTTCATCATTGAGAAGAACTCCGTTGGTGGTAAGTGTAAAACGGAATTTCTTATTATGGAGCTTCTCCTGCTCTCTTCCGTATTTCACAAGGTCCTTCACCACCTGCCAGTTCATAAGAGGTTCTCCGCCAAAAAAATCCACCTCCAGGTTTTTTCTGGAGCCGGAATTGGCAATCAGAAAGTCCAGTGCCTTTTTGCCTACCTCGTAGGACATAAGTGCACGTCTTCCGTGGTATTCTCCTTCTTCTGCAAAGCAGTATCTGCATGCCAGGTTACAGTCATGGGCAATATGCAGACATAAGGCCTTTACTACTGTCTGACGGTTCTCTGTAAATGTCTCGATCACTTCCTCGTAAAGATCTTTTGTAAACAACATTCCCTGTTCCTGAAGTTTCTTACATTCTTCTACGGAAGTCTTAATATCTTCTTTTTTAAAGCGGTCTCCAAGTTTCTCTGTGATCGCCTCAGTATCCATGCCGTCTTCCATCAACGGAAGTACTTCGTATGTAACCTCATCTACCAGATGGATACATCCGCTGTTGATATCCAGCACGATATTATAACCATTACTCTGATAACGGTGAATCAAACTCATTTTCCCGTAATCCTTTCTATCTTTCTCCTGATAATAAGAATCGCCCGGAGAATTCATCCGAAAAAACAGATAAATTCCCTGTAACAAAAGATAAGCAGCGGATTACCCCGCTGCTCTCTCTTCTATCCGACAGCCGCTCTTATTTATGCTCGCAGCTCTGGTTTCCTACTGTACAGGAAGTCTTGCATGCGGACTGGCAAGATGTCTGACATTCGCCACATCCACCTTTTTTAACCGTATTCTGCAGGTTCTTTGTATTTAATGTTTTGATATGTTCCATGATATATCCTCCTTTATATGTAATCTATCTTCGCCTAGTATAGCATAATCTGACAGATTTTCAAAGCATTTTTTTACGGTTTCAGGACAATATTCCTCCCAATGCACCTCCACCCAGACACATACACAACGTGGTCAGGGTATGCTGCAGACTCATATCCCATTTTCCCTCAACTGCAAAGGACGCCCCCAGAAGAAGGATATAATAAAAGATCCCTGTGAGCAGTCCCCACTGCAGCCTGTTTTTTCTTATATTTTTTCCTGCAAGTAAACCTCCTGCAAGGCAGGCCGCTGTATAGATCAGAACAATTCCTGCTGCCGCTGTCCCCTCGCCCAGATTAAATTTAAACAGGATAAATGCAAGTGCCAGAAGACATCCTCCTGTCAGCAAATATGCAATAAGCAGTGATCTTAAAATTACCCGCGCCTTCATAAAAGCAACCCTCCCATATACAATATACGGAAGGGCTGACTGGTTTATTCCTGCTGTTATATTTCTTTATTTTTTCTTTTTAAGGACTACAACTACTACAGCCGCCACTGCTGCTGCCGCCGCAAAAAGGATCACAAAAGGAAGTATCCTGGTGTTATCACCGGTCTCTACATTTTTTGAGGATTTTGTACCGGCAGTCATATCCTCTGCATCATTTGTATTCTGAGCGGAAGATCCTGATGTATTCTCTGCTGCTGTACTGGTTGTGGCCTGAACTGCCGCAGGAGTACTGGTAGCTTTGGCAGATGAATCAATATCCTCATCTGTCACATTACCGGCAGAGACCTGTGCAGGTGCAGACGTAGGTGTGGTTTCATCCGCATCCGGGCCAACCAGAGATTTGCTTCCCGCAATACCAAAAGGACTGAAGGAATGGGTACTGAATGTCATGGTACTGCCATCCACGCTTGGAATAATAGTCTCCATAGCTCCACTGTCCAGAATGTGCTCTATAGAATAGGTATATCCTGCTTTCACAGGAACTGTCACACTGATGTATTCCCCATCCGGAATGGTATATTCTGTATTATTACGGGTATCCCACAGTTCAAATTCATAGGATTTGAAGATCGTCGCATCTTCTTCATTGGTAAACGTATAATCTTCACCACCTGTTACACGGAACTGCACATACCATGGAAGGTCGATACCTGACACGGAAATCCCATCACAGGTATGATTCTGAACAGCAATAGCTTCTTTTTCCTCTTCGGTCAGATTTTCCTCTGCCACAATCGGCCGCTCATCTGTCTCTTCCTGATCTTCTCTGTCAAAAATATCTGTGACTTCTGTCGGCGTCTCAACCTCTGTGATCTCCGGAGTTTCTGTCACCTCAGCAGTGATCTGTGGATATTCCTGCTCAGGCTCTTCTGTCTCTTCCGGAGTTGCTGTCGGAGCTGCTTCCGGGGTTTCTGTTGGCTCTTCTTTATCTGTCCCAGGAGTAACTGTCTCTTCTGGAGTCACTTCCGGAGTTGCATCCGAAGCCTTATCTTTATCCTCTTTCTCTTCATCAGATGCCGGTGCAGTGCTTATCTCAGGTTCTTCATCTTCGACTTTATCCGGACTCTCTGTAATCTCCGGAATCTCTGTAGGGGCTGCTTCCGGGGTCTCTGTAGGCTCTTCTTTATTTATCTCGGGAGCACCTGTCTCTTCCGGTGTTTCTGTCGGGTTCATTTCTTCATCAGAATCTGCTTCCGGTGTAACAGTAACTTCTGTCTCCTGCTCCGGGGCTTCTGTCACTACAGGAGTTTCTGTCACTTCTGCACTGTCATCTTTCTCATTGCTTCCATTCTCGTATATATCACTGTAATCGGAATCCCCGCCGGAATCCTGACTGCCGTCAATGCTGCTGACCACAACGGTTACATAACCGGTCACAGTTCCCGTACTGCTATCCCATCCGAAAACATCAGAAAGATCGGTTTTTCCTGCTGGTGTAAATATCACTTCGCAGGACTGTACACGCTTGTCAGGCACATAAGATCCATCTGCCCATGACAAAGTTCCATATTCACTTCTGGGAAGTGCGATATTAGCCAGTGCCGTAGGTTCATCGATCGTTACATTATCAGGAATCAGAGATGATGCCTCCACAGCCTGGGAATCCCCCGCATATGCCGGTAAGACCTGTCCTCCTATAAGTGTTGCTGACAATGTTGCTGCTGCTAATAATACGGTAACGCTCTTTTTTTTCATTATAATCTGCACCTCTGTATATTCAAAATCAACGATTTTATGTATCAAATTTTATCAAAAATCACGAAAACAAAAAATTAACACGATTTAAATGCCTGTAGAAAAATTAATATTTCTTAAATGTTTTGTAAAAAATAATTTCTTTTTTATCAAAAGCATTATAACACACTTCTGTTTTTTTCGACACCCCCAAATTAATATTTTTTAAGCATCAGAGAAAATTGTTTGATAATTCGTGTTATCTCTCCCATAACTTCGTCAATTCCATTATTTGTCTCTTTCCATGTATTTTTATCAACCGAATTCACACTAGAGGGACAAATCATAAACTCTGCATCCGGATACAGCAGTTTATAATACATCAGGCACCTTCTGGCATGACAGGATTTACAGCAGAGAATCGCCCTGCGGATCACAAGCCCCTCTCTGTCTGTCACCTGTCTGGAATAAATAGCATTTTCGTAGGTAAAAGTTGCCTGATCTTCTTTTAAGATAGCATTTTCAGGAACCTGGTTCTTTATAAGAACCTCTCTGAGAAATTCCCACTCTGTCTCATATTTTCCGATATATTTCTCTTTATGAGCCAGTACTCCTGAAAAATGTCCCTCTGCTATACTATACTTTCCGCTTGGAAGGATCAGAGGTGCAAATCCCTCCCTGTACAGTTCCGATGCCCGTTCTGCCATCTGCGGATATCCATTTCCCGGCACAAAAATAATATCTGCCTTCTTTGGTTCATCCTCCGTAAAAATAAATTTCTCAATATCATCCAGAAATTCTTCGTACATTGTGTTCTTCCTCTCCTGTTTTTATCAGTAGGTGCCGGAGATAAAAGTCCGTATACCGGTATTCACTACTCTGATATCATACCATGACTTCTACTCTGATGTCATCATCTGGTCACAATAATGGTACTGTAACCGCTATCCCTGAGCCTCTGTTCCATATTTACTGCATTTCCAAGCTGCATATAGGCTCCTACCTGCACTTTGTACAGATCATCTTCTGCCAGGATAAACGCAGGATAACCTTCATCACTCAGGCTGTACAGCATACGATCTGCATTTTCTCTATTCCTGAAAACACCGGTCTGAACCCGGTAATATACCGGCCCCTTTACCGTCTCCTCATTAAGAGTTCCCAGAATGGCATTTGCAATCCCTTTTGTGATCTCCGAGAACCTGGTATCAAACAATTCATTATCTCTTTTGGAATTAATGAATCCTGTTTCTATCAGAAGTGCCGGCATTTTTGTACGTCTCAGGACCACAAGGCCGGGGCGTGCTTTTACTCCCAGTTCTTTAAATCCCACTTTGCCCAGTGCTCCCAGGATATTTTCTGCCATGTCATACTTGATTCCCTTTTTATCGTATACAAGAACCTCCGCCCCCTGATACTGCTCCGGTTCAGGGCTGCTGTTTCTGTGAAAGGAAATAAAATAATCCACCCCATCTTCATTTGCCAGCTTCGCTTTTTCAAAAGGTGTCTGGTATACATCCTCAGTTCTTGTATACACAACATCTACTCCATTATCTTCCAGAATCTTTCCCACTGCAAGAGCCAGCTTCAGATTATCATCTTTTTCTGTTCTTTCTTCATAGACAGCTCCCGGATCTTCTCCTCCATGACCTGCATCCAGCATGATCTTATAAGCCATGACAAAATCTCTCCTGTTTTCATTCTATATAGGATATGAAAAAAACTGGCTTATGATACTTTGGGTGATATCTTATATTTTAAACCTTGACTTTCTCCCTTTAAAGCGTTATACTTTCCACTATTAAAGCTTTGAGGAGGAATAGTATTATGAAAAAGCAGGTTATCGCAGCAGTGCTGGCATCTGTCCTTGCAGCAGGTGCATGCACAGCAACTGTCAGCGCAGCAGAAAAAGAGACTTACACAATAGGTATCTGTCAGTTAGTTCAGCATGAGGCTCTGGACGCAGCAACAAAAGGATTTGAGGATGCCCTCACAGAAGAATTCGGTGATTCTGTAAAATTCGATGAGCAGAACGCACAGGGTGATTCCAACACATGTTCTACAATTATCAACAGTTTTGTATCCGAAAAAGTTGACCTGATCCTTGCAAACGCAACTGCATCCCTTCAGGCAGCATCCGCCGGAACTTCTGATATCCCGGTACTTGGAACTGCTGTTACCGAGTATGGTGTTGCTCTGGGGCTTGATGATTTTGACGGAACAGTAGGAACAAACGTATCCGGTACTTCTGATCTTGCACCTCTTGATAAACAGGCTGATATGCTTAATGAGATCTTCCCGGATGCCAAGAATGTAGGACTTCTCTACTGTTCTGCCGAGCCAAACTCCCAGTATCAGGTTGATACTGTAAAAGATGCGCTTGAGAAACTTGGCTACACATGTGAATACTACGCATTCTCCGATTCCAATGATCTTTCTTCTGTTACCACAACAGCAGCTAATGAAAGTGATGTGATCTATGTTCCTACAGACAATACAGTTGCATCCAATACAGAGATCATCAACAACATCTGCCTTCCGGCAAAAGTTCCGGTTATTGCAGGCGAGGAGGGAATCTGCTCCGGATGTGGTGTTGCCACTCTTTCCATCAGCTACTATGATCTTGGATACACAACCGGTGAGATGGCTGTCCGTGTTCTGAAAGATGGTGAGGACATCTCCAAGATGGCTATTGAATATGCTCCGAAATTCACAAAGAAGTACAATGCAGATATCGCCAAAGAACTTGGTGTTAAGATCCCGGATGATTACGAGGCAATTGAGACAGACTCTTCCGAGAACTAAAAGATTTATTTCATTATTATAAAGACTCTGCAGCGGGAAAGGATTCTTCCTTTCTCGCTGTTCGTGTCTAAAAACAGGAGGAATTTTTATGCAGCTTATGAATTTATTTGACGCTCTTCCGGGCGCTGTTGCCCAGGGTCTGATCTGGGGTATCATGGCTATTGGTGTATACATAACCTTCCGCATCCTGGATATTGCGGATCTTACTGTAGACGGAACCATGTGTACCGGAGGTGCCGTATGTATTATGATGATGTTAAGTGGCCACAATGTATGGGTATCCATGCTGGCTGCCACAGGCGCAGGTATGCTTGCCGGACTTGCCACAGGTATTTTTCACACATTTATGGGTATCCCGGCCATCCTTGCCGGAATACTCACCCAGCTTTCCCTTTATTCCGTGAACCTTAAGATCATGGGAAAAGCCAACCAGGCCATCAATGTTGACAAATTTGATCTTCTTGTATCCCTTCGCCGTGTAAAGGGTGTTGCTCTTACACAGAATACACTTCTTATTGTTGCCGTAATGATCCTGATCCTCATTGCCATCCTCTATTGGTTTTTCGGCACAGAGCTTGGATGTTCTTTACGTGCTACAGGCTGTAATCCCAACATGTCAAGAGCACAGGGTATTAATACAGATTTCAACAAAGTCCTTGGCCTTATGATTTCCAATGGACTGGTAGCACTTTCCAGTGCTCTTCTCACCCAGTATCAGGGATTTGCAGATATCAATATGGGCCGTGGTTCCATCGTCATCGGTCTTGCTGCTGTCATCATCGGAGAAGCCATCTTCAGCCGGATCTTCCATAACTTTGCGCTGAAACTCTTAAGTGTTGCACTTGGCTCCATACTTTACTATCTGGTTCTCCAGACTGTTATCTGGATGGGTATTGACACAGACCTTCTGAAAATGCTTTCAGCCATCGTCGTCGCACTGTTCCTTGCTTTCCCGTACTGGAAAGGCAAATATTTTACAAAAGTATCCAACGGAGGGGGAAATAATCATGCTTAAGATCAATAATGTATATAAAACTTTCAACCCCGGAACCATCAATGAAAAACGGGCCCTCAACGGTCTTAATCTTCATCTGAAAGAGGGCGATTTTGTTACAGTTATCGGCGGAAACGGTGCAGGTAAATCCACTATGCTCAACGCAGTGGCCGGTACATGGCCTGTAGATTCCGGCGAGATCATCATAGGTGGGGTTAATGTAACCAAATTATCTGAATACAAACGTGCTACCTATCTCGGACGTGTGTTCCAGGATCCTATGACCGGAACAGCCGCAACCATGGGTATCGAAGAAAATCTGGCTCTTGCCAAACGCCGTGGAAAGCTTCGCCTTCTCCGCACAGGCATTACCCGTCAGGAACGTGATGAATACAGGGAACTTCTCAAAACACTGGGCCTTGGACTGGAAAACCGCCTTACCTCAAAAGTAGGTCTTCTTTCCGGCGGACAGCGTCAGGCACTGACTCTCCTTATGGCAACACTGCAGAAACCAAAGCTTCTTCTCCTGGATGAGCATACGGCTGCCCTGGATCCCAAAACAGCAGCCAAGGTTCTGGAAACAACAGATATGATTGTAAACCGCGATCATCTGACTACCATGATGATCACACACAACATGAAGGATGCCATCGC
>Ga0129312_1001807_pt1 | contig 11572 bp, 9 predicted proteins | sample O827metagenome_FD_94434 | JGI IMG/M metagenome (GOLD analysis project Ga0129312, IMG submission 94434) | Orangutan group fecal microbial communities from Wisconsin, USA - O827 metagenome | ecosystem: Host-associated > Mammals > Digestive system > Large intestine > Fecal | place: USA: Wisconsin... | reverse complement strand
GGGTCTCCGCAGTGGGCCCCCCTCCACAGGCAGTCAGCAGAGAGGCCAGAAGCGCGCCGGACACAGCGGCCGCCCCGAGGCGGTGTAAATGTCGTTTCATAAGTACCATTCCTTTCCTGTTCCGATTTCAGTTTTCTGTCCAGGGGGCCTGAGACCAGAGCGGACATCCCCGGCCCTGCCCCCCGGCAAAAATAAACACCTTCTCCTGTATCTGAACAAGAGAAGGTGTTCCAAAAGAAGCGTACCGCAAAAAAAGCGCAGAGCAACCGCGGCACCCTCATCTAATGGCTCGTTAGATACCAGGTGTCCCGGAGCATTTAAGTATCCTGACTCGACTTCTCCGCATCACCCCGACTTCCCAAGCCTGACGGCTCAGTGTCATTGTGGGGGACGCTCCATCTCACAGTGGCGGCACCGTACCGGACTTTCACCGATTTCCATAAAATGCTCCAATGCCTTTCCTATATTGAACTTTGTGATTACAGTATAGCACGCCGGCCGCCATCCGGCAACCACCGGGAGAAGTGCATTTTTTCATTGCCAGGTATGACTTTTTCCGATAGCAGCCGTCACACACGCCACATCCTCCAGCCACCGTGCGGGCAGTCCACCCCTGCCGCACACTTCGGGCTCTGGACAGGCCAGAAGCTCCGACCGTGGAAACCACGGCCGCAGGGACGGGAAAAAGAGGGGATCTGCCAGCAGGATATCGGGTGTCGCCCAAGCAGCCAGCTCCGACGGATCGGCAAACAGAAGCGTATCCGCGGTGAGAAAGGGCTGGTAAAGCTCCTTTAAAGTCCGGTAGGGGGCATAGAAGGCGCGGAGGATCCGGCAATTCGGATATTTCCCCCGGATCGCCCAGGCCAGTCCCTCCGTTGCAATGGGCGCTCCGATCAGGAGAAGGGTGCGGTTCCCTGTTTCATGTTCCACCGGCTTCTCTGGCGGGGCCCCCTTTGCCGCCGTGGAGAAACGGGACAGCCATCGCTCCAGTCCATAGCGTTCCAGCGGCAGGCCGCAGAAATAGGGGATTCCATAGTCGGCCTCCATTTGCCGTGCCGCCCCCAATCCTTCGGCCGTCACCACCCAGTTCAGGGCCGGCGCAGACCGGAGCTCTCCGCCCCCAAAACCTTCCTCCCCCCAGACACAGACCTGATACCCCCGGGTGGTCAAAGCCTCCGCCCCGAGGCGCAGCGGCTGTCTGGAGCCCAGCGCGAGATCGGAATAGCCCAGAATAGAGATCCTCTGGTTGTCACGCCCCTCCGGGCGCCTCCAAGTGGCCAGATTCCGCAGGGCCCGGTCCACGCCCACTGGTGCGGACTCAAATCCGGTGCAGGGGAACCTGAGTACCGGGACCCCCCGCTCGGCCAGACTCTCCTGTATCCCGGTATAGTCCATGCCGAGCAGTTCGGGAATTGCACTCCCCATAAGGCCGCAGAAAGCGCGGCCGCTGTGCGCAAAGCCTCTCGCAATTCCGTTGACTGCCGCTGCCTCGCAGCCCGCGGCCAGCTCCAGATCATCAAACCGTGAATGTTCCAGACGCAGTCCGGCGGTGGCGTCGTCCCCCAGTGTCAGACATCCGGTGCATCCTCCGGCAGTCAACAGAAAGGGGTAGGCGTCCCAGCTCTGGAGAAGGGACGCCACTCCGCTGAAATCCGGCGGCAGAACGGGCAGCGGCGCGCTGCCCCGGGGAATTTCCCCCACAGGCGGGGGAAAGGTGGACAGAATTTGCTCCAACTCTGCCACGGCATTCCGGGTGCGGGCCACCAGAGGCCCCCGCAGCAGAATCCGGACGGGAAGGCCAGCCTGCTCCGCAACCTGTTCCAGATCGCATTGCGTCAGCACCTCGGCACAGGAGGCGTAGAGCACGACCCCGCCTACGCCGGGGCGGCGTGCGGCCTCCCGAAGCCTGGCTGCCAGATGCTCCGCTGCCCGGCCGGCGGCGTAGTCCGCCCTCGTCAGCGGGCAGGGCAGGAATTGGTGGAGTTTCCCCAGCTCTGCCGCGCGCAGGTAAAGCGCCCGCACACAGGCCAGAGAACCGGCAGCCGCCAGAAGAAGGTCTCCCCTTTGCCAAATGCGTTCCGGAAGGGTCATAAAGTGCTTCCCGCCCCCCTCCGCCGAATAGACTTCCACACGGCAGGCGTCACGCAAGCCCCTCCACCTCCTGTTCTGCTGCCCGGCGGCAGAATGCCTCCAGTGCCTCGTCCCCCAGTGGCCGGGGGCTGGTGGGCTGGGTATCCCAGAGCCGCTGGGCCAGTTCCAGAAAGCGCATGGCCGCCGCCCCGTCCGGTTCCAGATGGTGTACGGTGGTATGCAGATAATCCGCTCTTCGGAGCTGGCGGTCTTCCGGCAGGATACCGACGACTCTGGTCCCGGATTGCTCTGCGAAGGAGCGTACCAAGGCATCCTCTCCCGCTCCGTGGCTGCGGTTTTGGATCAGCCCGCCCAACAGGGGAGCGGCGCCGGAATAGCGGGCGACTCCGCGCATGATGTTGTTGGCGGCGTAGAGCGCCATGAAATCGGCAGAGGTGATCAGGTATACCCGGTCTACAAAATGTTTTCGCATGGGCACTGCGAACCCTCCGCATACCACATCGCCCAGGACATCGTACACCACCACGTCCCAGGGCTCCTCCAGAATGCCGAGCCGGTTGAGCTCGTCCGCCATGGCGGTGATGCCCAGGCCGGCGCACCCCGCGCCGGCCTGGGGACCTCCTGCCTCCACACAGGAGACGCCGAACGCCCCGGGAAAGACAAGCTGCTCCCGGGCTAGAAGCTCCTCCGACCTCCCCAGAGTCTCCAGCACAGTTGGGATTCGTCCCGACGTCAGGCAGCGGGTAGAGTCCGCCTTGGGGTCACAGCCGATGTGAAGCACCCGTTTCCCCGTTCGGGCAAAGGCCGCGGAGAGATGGGCGGCCACGGTGGACTTCCCGATCCCACCTTTTCCGTAAAACGCAATACGCAACATCTTGACTTTCTGCGCCTCCCTTGCATGTTGTCTGTAATTTTTAATTATATCACAGCGGAGACATCTTCCACTATTTCCATTTTCCCTTATTGAATATTGGTTTTTCCGATAGCAGATCTGCCCGTGCCTGCGGCTTCCCTGGGGGATCTGCTTGACTTCCGTGGGAAAGATTGCTATGATAATATCCACAATAAAATATTGTTTTTCGTCAAGTGTCCGCTTTGTTTGTGCGTTTCAGCGGAGAAAAGGGAATCGGGTGGAAGTCCCGAGCGATCCGGTCACTGTGAACAGGGAGCACTTTCACATATGCCATTGTGTAAATTACACGAGAAGGCGTGTCAGTGCGGCGATCTGTGAGCCAGGAAACCTGCTTGATGAAGTATGTTGATGCTTCCGGTCAAGGCCTCTCGACACAAATGGGACAGGTGATTTCCGCTGGAAACCCGGAAACGCTGTTTGTGCGAAGCGGACCTTTAATGGTCTGCTTTTTTTCCTCTTATGGGGTCTGACTCTGGAAGACGGCCGTGGAACCGGCACATTTTCTGCATCCGCAGGACTTGCGCGTTTCCAGATATAAGTTGGACCGAAAGAAGGAGGATTCTATGAATCTGAAAAAACGCCTGACTGCTGCGCTGCTGAGCGCGGCACTTGCCCTGTCTCTGGTGGCCTGCGGCAGCCCCGCCACCCAAGAGAGCCCCTCAACTGCCCCCTCCCCCAGCGCGGAACCCGCATCCGCCGGTCACACCGCAGACGATATGATCGTTTTGGCTGGTGCCCGTACTCTGGCCCCTGGTCTGGAGGATGTCTATTTCTCCCACAAGCTCCTGGGTGCATGGGAACCGCTGATCTCCGTGGATGAGAGCGGAAACCCCATGGGGGTGCTGGCTGAGAGCTGGGAGCGCAACGAAGACGCCACTGTTTGGACGTTCCACCTTCGGCAGGGCGTTAAGTTCCAGAATGGAGAGGACTTCAACGCTGATATCGTGGTGGAGAACTTCAACCGTTACAAGCTCATGGAGAGCGGCTATTCCCAGTATACTACATTCAAGGTGGACGAGCTCTACCCCGGCCTCATTGGCTGTGAGAAGGTCGACGACTACACCGTCAATGTCAGCTTTACCGACCCCATCCCCCGGCTGTTATTTAACATGAAGGACACTGCAAGCTGTATTTTCTACCCCGGCTCCTGGGACACGGAAACCGGGTACTTCACTGAGCAGCCTGTCGGCACTGGCCCCTATATTATCAAGGATATCAAAGAGGATGAGTACGTTGATATCACTGCTTTTGACGGCTACTGGGGAGAGCCCGCCAAAACAAAGAATATCCGCGTGCGCATCATCACTGACCCTCAGGCCCGCTATGCCGCCTTGGACAGCGAGGAGGTCATGGGGGTGCTGGACCTCGGGGCTATGCCTGCCGCCCTGGGGGACGAGCTTCTCAAGGATGACCGCTTTGCCATGGCGGTGCAGACCTCCAATATTACCCATATAATGCTTCTTAAGGGTGAGGGCACCAAATTTTCCGACATGCGTTTGCGTCAGGCGGTAAGTCTGGCCATTGACCGTCAGCTTATTGTGGACCAGCTCTGGGGCGGCTATGCCATGCCAACGCAGAACCTGATTAACCGTATGTGCCCCGACTGGGTAGAACTGCCCGTAGAGTATGATATGGACAAGGCCAAGGAGCTGGCCCGTGAGGTGCTGGGGGACGAGCGCCTTCCGTTGGATATGTATACCCGCTCTCTGTATCTGGACCGCGGCCCTTATAAGGAGATGATGGAGTATATCCAGTCCCAGCTTTCCCAGATCGGTATCGATGCCACCGTGAATGTGATTGACTCCTCTACTTACTCTGAGATGTCCAAGGCCGGTGAACTGGGGGCAAACTTCATGACTCATGGTATGTCCAACCTCAATGCCTACCACTTCCTGGATATCTATATGAGCAGCGAAGGGTCTTACAATAAATCCCAGCATTTGGCCTACAGCAACCCCCACGTGGACGAGCTGCTGGCCGAGATGAAGACCACCCTGGACGACGACCGTTTCCATGAGTTGGCCGTGGAGCTCCAGGAGATTGCCAACACTGAGTTGCCTGTTATTCCTCTGTTCTACGACACCAGCAACCTCATCTACAATCAGGAGCAGATTACAGGCTACGAGGATTTCAGTGACCATTTGGATCTGAGTCATCTTTCCTGGGTGAACGCGCAGTAACCGCCACACCGCGCCAAAGCTGTGCTTTGGCGCGGTGTTTTTCAAGGGAGGAATTTCATTGAATCAAACCCTGCGCTATACCGCAAAAAAAATATTGTGGACAATTCCCATTCTGGTCGGCATCACCTTTCTGGCCTTCGGTCTGGGGCTGGTTGCACGGGGAGACCCCGCTACCAATCGGGCCAGCGCCGATCCCAACTATATCCCTACTGAGGAGGAAATCCAGGAACTCCGGGCGGAAATGGGGTTAGATGATCCCATTTTGGTGCAATACGGGCGCTGGATCTGGAACGCAGCCCACGGTGATCTAGGGGAATCCTATATTGACGACAAGCCGGTGCTCGGTGAGATCCTCCGGTTGCTGCCCAACACCCTCCTGCTGAGCGGAATGGCGTTGCTGGTCATTACTGTGGTGGGCCTTGCTGGCGGCCTGCTGCTTACACTGTTCCGGGACAAATTCATTGACCTGCTCGGGAGGGTTCTGCTGGTGTTTCTAATGTCCATTCCTGGTTTCTGCCTAGCCTATTTTATGATCTGGCTGTTCGCCCAGAAGTTGCGTATCCTGCCCACCAGCGGCGCGGAGACACTGTCCTGCTTCCTCATGCCCTGTCTGGCTATTTCCATCGGCTCGGCCTGTGTGGTTATCCGGCTGCTTCGCTCTTCCATTCTGGGTGAGCTAAGCAAGAATTACATTCTGACCGCCCAGGCCAAAGGCCTGCGGAGGGGCCAGCTCATTTCCCGTCATGCACTGCGAAATTCTCTGGTTCCATCCATTACATATATCGCCAATACCTTTGGCGGTCTTCTGGGAGGCTCCATGATCACGGAGAGCGTATTTTCCGTCCCAGGAATCGGAAGCTACGCCCTCACCGCCATCAATAATCGGGACTATATCGCCATACAGGGCTATGTGCTTTTTACCGGTGTCGTCTTTGTTCTGGTCTGCCTGCTGGCCGACCTGATCTGCGCCTGGCTGAACCCGCAGATTCGATTGGGGGGCTGAGCATGCGTGGTAAAAAAGTCTTGTTCATCCTTTCACTAACTGTGCTTGTTCTTTTCCTGCTGGTAGGGGTCTTTGCTGATTTTCTGGCACCCTGCGACCCCAACGCGGTGGATATGGCCAACGGCCTTGCCGCCCCCTCCCCTGAACACTGGCTGGGTACCGACCATATCGGCCGTGATCTGCTGAGCCGGCTTATCTACGGCAGCCGCTCTTCTGTGTTCATCGCTTTCTTCGCCACCGGATGCACTCTGTTGCTGGGCATGACTATCGGCCTGGTGTCCGGTTATCTGGGGGGATGGCTGGATCAACTGATTCAGGCTGTGGTCAATATCTTCCAAGGAATCCCCAGCACCGCTTTTGTGGTCGCCATCCTGGGACTGCTGGGCCCCGGTATGCGCAGTCTGCTGATCGCCATTGTGGTCAGCTCCTGGGCTGGATTCTCCCGTATTGTGCGCAATCAAGTTCTGGAGATCCGCGAGCTGCACTATATCGAGGGCGCACGGGCCATGGGCGGCGGGAGCTTCTATATCATGCGGCGCCATATCCTGCCCAATATCTTGCTCCCTCTGCTGGTTCTAATCGCCACACGGATCGGCTCTACGGTGCTCACCGTGGCCGCCATGAGTTACCTGGGCCTGGGCCTGCGGGCACCCGCAGCGGACTGGGGGATCATGATTAACGATGCCAAGCTCTACTATGTGAAGGATTTTCTTGTCCTACTGGCCCCTGCGGCCTGCCTGACTCTGTTCTGCCTGAGCATCAACTTGATTGCTGATTATCTCCGGGACTGCCTTGACCACGATGACGGCGCGGCCCGCATGCTGTAAAGGGAGGACGCACATGGAACTGTATACAAAGGACCTCTGCGTCCTCTTTGCTACCCATTCGGGTGATATTCCCGCCGTCAACCATGTCTCCCTCGCATTTTCGGAGCGGCAGGTCACCGGCATCATTGGAGAGACGGGCAGCGGCAAGTCTGTGCTGGGCCTGTCTATTCTCGGACTGCTTCAGTCCAACGCCTCTGTCACCGGACAGATCTTTTTGGGAGAGCGGGAGCTCACTGCCCTGTCCGAGCGGGAGCTGTGCACAGTCCGCGGCAGAGAGATTGCTCTGGTGGCTCAGAACCCGGCCACCTCATTGAATCCCAGCGTGCGGGTGGGACGCCAGATCGAGGAGGTCTTCCGTCTGGCTGGAAAAAGTACCCCAGACTGCCGGAGACTCACGCTGGAGCTTCTCAGGCAGATGGCCTTTTCCGACCCGGAGCAGATTGCAGGTGCCTACCCCTTCGAGCTCTCCGGTGGCATGCGCCAGCGTGTACTGACAGCTATCGCTGTGGCTGCACGTCCGCAATGGCTGATCGCAGATGAGCCCACCAAGGGACTGGATGCAGTGGTGCGCAATCAGGTTTACGACACCTTCTGTATGGTACGGGACCAGTACCGCGTCGGCTTCATCGTCATTACCCACGACCTTCTGCTGGCCCGCAAATTCTGCGAGCGTATCGTTGTCATGTACTGCGGCCGTGTCCTGGAGACCAACGCGGCGCGGGAACTGTTTGAGCACCCTAGGCACCCCTATACCCAGGGGCTTATCGCCTCGCTGCCCCACCTGGGCATGAAGCCTATGGCGGGCTTTTCTCCCGCCTTTACCGACCAGCCCTCCGGCTGCGTATTCCATCCCCGGTGCCCTTACGCGGAGGCTCGTTGCCGGCATACAGAGCCGAAATCCATCCCCTGTGGAGAAGGGAGCGTGTGTTGCCATCGCTACGATTGAAGTCCAGCACCTCTCAAAAAGTTTTCACTCCAATCGCCTTCGCGGACGCACCCACAAGGCGGTGGACGATGTTTCCCTCGCCATCGGGCCCGGACAAACTTATGGGCTGATGGGGGAGTCCGGTTGTGGCAAATCCACTTTGGGTCGGATGATTACCCGGCTTCTCCCGGCCTCCTCCGGGACAGTTCTCTATGACGGGACGGACCTCTTGGACATTCCTCAGCGAAAGATGCTCCCCTACCGCCGGCGCATTCAGATGCTTTTTCAGCACCCGGACACTTCGCTAAATCCGCGGATGACAGTGCTGGACAGTCTGCGGGAGCCCTTTCTGCTCCACGATCTGCCCGGCAAGCAGGATATGGATGAAATAATTCGCGCCCATATCGAGCCCTATGGCATTCAGCCGGAGCTGCTGGAGCGCCGGGCCTCCCAAGTCAGCGGCGGTCAGATTCAGCGCATTGTGCTGGCACGCATCATGCTGCTCCAGCCTGAGTTTATTGTACTGGATGAGCCCACTTCTATGCTGGATGTGTCGGTACAGGCCCAGATCATGGATTTGCTGCACCAGGTTCAGCTCCGAACCGGAGTATCTTATCTTCTCATCTCCCACGACCTCGATTTGCTGCGCCACGCGAGCAACCAGATTGGCATCATGTACCGGGGAAAGCTGCTGGAACAAGGGGAGACAGAAACCGTACTGAATGCCCCTACCCACCCCTATACCCGGGAACTGATTGAGAACTTTTCCTATATGAGGGATTAAACGCCCATTGGGAGGTGACCTCTGTGACGCTTCAAAATCTAAAATATGTGGTTGCAGTGGCGGAGTACGGTTCGTTTTCTGCGGCCGCCAAGGCCCTTTACATCTCTCAGTCCACCCTGTCCTCCGCAATCAAGGAGCTGGAGGCCGAGCTTGGAACTCAACTCTTCCTGCGGAGTAACCGCGGTATCCAGCCCACCCCCGACGGGGAGGACTTCCTGCGCTATGCCCGCGAAATTGTGGAGCAGAGCCGCGCCCTGGAACGGCGTTATCGCCACCGGAGATATGCGCCTACACGGTTCGCGGTTTCGACCCAGCGGCTTCCCTTTGCCGTCCGGGCATTCCAGAGATTTATGGAGCAGCTCTCCTGGAACAGCTATGATATCGCCATCCGGGAGTGCCCAACCTATACCATTATTAGTGACGTGGCTGCTGGAAAAAGTGATGTGGGGGTGGTGGCCCTGCACGACCAGTACATTCCAGCACTGGAAAAGACCTTTGAGATAAACCATGTGACTTTCACCGAGTTAGAACGCTTGCCAACGTATGCCTTCCTGCGTAGAAGTCACCCTCTTGCGAAGCGGGACAAGGTCAGCATGGCCGAACTGCTCCAATACCCCTTCGTAACCTATGACCAGGAGGCGGATCGCTCTGAATACACCGAAGAAGTTGTGTTCCATCAGATTGCGGAAAAGACCGTTCACGTCTCCGACCGGTGCAGCAAGGTGGCGCTGGTTCGGTTTACCGATGCGTTCAGCATAGGTCCGGACCTGACCAACAGCAACGCCGATGCCTTCCACAGCGGGATGGGTGAGATTGTTGCCATGCCGGTAGAGGAGATCTCCGACTCACTCCATGTCGGATATCTGCTGCAAAAGAATGTGGCGGTCTCAGCCGCCATGGCAGTGTTTCTGGACTATCTGCGGGACGATATTATAGTGTTAAAGAAGACTCTTTAGTAACGTTAGATTCGTTTTTATTGAAGTGTCCGGCACAGGATCCACGGAAGACTGTATAAAAATGCGCCGTCCGGCTTGAGCCGGATGGCGCACGTTTCTTTTGTTAGTGTAAAATTATCGTAGGCAAAAGAAAAAGGGAAACGGTGAAAACATCGCTTCCCTTGGGGCTCCAAAGTCAGTAGAATTGTGAGTTGAGAACAAACACCTACTGCAAAGGAGTCCCAAGGTAATGGTAACAAAGTTAGAGACACAAGGCAAGCAGATTTTTCAGTGGGGCGAGAAGTTTGTAGACATCGCCACACTGGAGAAAGCGGTGTACGAAGCCGTTCTCTCCCTCGGCCGCAATATCATGCGCCAGTGCATAGAGGAGGCGGATCGGACGCTCGCTCGGCAGCGGGACCGTGGGATGTACCGGGACAAGGGCTACCGGCCCACCACGCTCAAAACAGTGATGGGCGAGGTGGGGTACCAGCGCCATGTCTACCTGCTGTCCGGGGCCGCGGAGCAGCCCAGGGCAACGGTATACCTGCTGGACAGGAGCATGGGCCTTGACACGGTAGGCCTTTTCAGCGATACTGTGTGTATGATGGCGGTGGAAGCGGCCTGTGCGGTGAGTCACCGGACGGCAGCCGCCACACTCAACGATCTGACCGGGCTGAGCCTGAGCCACGAGAGCGTCTGGCGCATTGTCCAGAACGCTGGGAGCTGGGAGCAAGCCCGAGTGGACAGCCTGGCGGCGGCGGCAAAGGCCGAGTGCGGGTCTGGGACCTATGAAACGCCGGTACTGTATGAGGAGATGGACGGCGTGTACCTTGCTCTGCAAGGGAAAGACCGGCTGGAACACGGCCCCAGCAAAGAGATGAAGGTGTCTATTGCCTACTCCGGGATTTACGAGGACGCCAGCGGGCGGCGAAGCCTTGCCAACAAGGTTTCATACGCCAGCATGGAACAGGCGGAACACTTCCGCCGCCACGCCGAGGGTGTAGTGGCCGACTTCTATGCTGTGGACTGCGTGAAGCGACGGGTCTTTAACAGCGACGGCGGAACCTGGCTGCAACGGAATATGGTGCCTGGATGTACCTACCAGCTCGATTTGTTCCACCGGAACCGGGCTGTGCGTACCTGTGTGAATGACCCAGACCTCCAGGAAACCATCCTGGAGCTATTTCATGCACGTAAAGTCAAAGAAGCGATTGCTGTGGTGGAGGCATCTATTGAGAGCACACTGGATCCCGACGAACAAGAGAAGCGGCGGAAGCTGTTTACCTACTTCAACAACTACCGGAAATCCCTTATTCCATACTACCAACGGAGTGGAAGAAAACCCCCGCTGCCCAACGAGGGCCAGCAGCCCGCCCGGTGTGGGAGCATGGAGAGCAACATCTTTACCATTATTGGGAACCAGATGAAGCACAACCGCACCTGCTGGAGCGTGGCCGGGGCCAACAACCTTGCGGCTTTGCTCGCCTTGCACCGCACCGGCCATCTGCGGCGTGTTCTGCGGGATTGGACGGCCCACGGGGCCCCCTCTAAGCTATACACAATAACGGCTCCCATATCTGCAAAGCAAACCAACAAACAGATGAGTGAAATCTATATCCCACCGCATTTACTGTCTGCTGGTGACCTCCATCCAGCCGCGAAGTATTGCCTGACCAAATTCTTCCCGCTGTCCGAGATGCACACCACAGAATGACTGTGCTGGCTGAGTGCGCTTGGCCCGGTTTACGCCGAGGCCATTCACCTTGAACAACACTTTCTACTGGCTCCAATTTTGGTACCAGCACCCCTTGCCAACGATTTTGTTACACATACTTTCTTTTGTTCCATCTTGACATTCCGAGTGCACCCTGATAAAATAAAAAACAAGTGAATATAGTTGGTACACAGGTG
>Ga0129312_1001805_pt1 | contig 11605 bp, 10 predicted proteins | sample O827metagenome_FD_94434 | JGI IMG/M metagenome (GOLD analysis project Ga0129312, IMG submission 94434) | Orangutan group fecal microbial communities from Wisconsin, USA - O827 metagenome | ecosystem: Host-associated > Mammals > Digestive system > Large intestine > Fecal | place: USA: Wisconsin... | reverse complement strand
TAGTTTTTTACCTGGTTTTCAGTTATCATAGCACTCACCTAACCTTTTAAGATCATTTTACAACTATTCAAAAAATCATGACTTGAGTTAGAGTGCTATAAAGTAGAAAATCAGGCGTTAAGCTAAATTTAATGATCTAGTAGCAACATTTTAATTAAATTGAGCGAATAATTATGAGTTTTGAATTCTTGAATAGTTCTGGAAGCTGACTGACTGGGAAAGTATCGGTATTTTCTATTTTTGGGAATACGAATAAAAGATAGGCAGTCACAATCATTGAAATTATTCCAACACATAAGAATGTCATTCTCCATCCAATCTGAAGACCAATCATTCTGCCAAGTGGCATTCCAAGTACCATTGCGAAAGCAGTTCCTGTCACAATTGCACTGAGTGCTTTGGCCTGGTGATCTTTAGAGACAACACGTACGGCAAAATGTGAAGCGATTGACCAGAAAATCGAATGGGCACAGGCTACACCAATACGAGATACAACAAGAAATGGAAAACCAATCGAAATAACTGATAATACCTGACATACCGCAAATACAACGAGTATACCAAGTAATAATTTCTTTGGTTTGATTTTATAAGCCACTAACATAAGTGGTAATGATAATAATGTGACAGTCCATGAATAGGCTGTGATCATTACACCTGCCTGAGCTGCTTTTGTATTGAAATCTTTAGAAATATCTGTCAATAAACCAATTGGCATGAATTCTGATGTGTTGACTAGAAAAGCAGAAATAGTCATACCAATTAATGGCAGCCACTGCCTTAAAGTCATCTTTGTTTTCATCTATATAATTTTTTCCCTCTTATTAGACTGCGGAAATTATAGTATAGCAAGTAAGGGTAGTCAATAATATGTTTTATGTAATATATAAGCAAGAAATAAATTTACGTAGCATTTACTCAAATATATTATAAGAAAAATACACGTTGAGAATTAATTATAGTATTTTATTGCACATCAGCGTATAATGGTATATAAGGAGGATTGAAAGATTATGTCTAAGAAGTATTTATCTATGGATGGTAATACTGCTGCCGCTCATGTTGCATATGCGTTTTCTGAAGTAGCAAGTATCTATCCAATTACCCCTTCTTCACCAATGGCTGAACATGCTGAAGAATGGGCTTCACAGGGAAGAAAAAATATTTTTGGCTCTGCTGTAAACGTAGTTGAAATGCAGTCAGAAGCAGGTGCTGCTGGTGCTGTACACGGTGCTTTACAGGGTGGTGCCTTAGCTACTACATTTACTGCATCTCAGGGTCTATTATTAATGATTCCTAACCTTTATAAGATTCAGGGTGAAATGCTTCCAGGTGTTTTCCATGTAGCTGCAAGAGCCCTTGCAACTAGCTCATTAAACATCTTTGGGGATCATCAGGACGTTTATGCCTGCCGTCAGACAGGTATTCCTATGCTTTGTTCACATTCTGTACAGGAAGTTATGGATTTAGCTGGTGTCGCACACTTAACTGCAATTAAAGCAGGTGTACCATTTATCCATTTCTTTGATGGTTTCAGAACATCTCACGAAATTCAGAAAGTAGAAGTTCTTGATTATGAAACTTTAGCTTCATTAGTTGATTATGATGCTATTAAGAAATTTAAAGCAAATGCACTTAACCCACATACTAATCCAGTAGAACGTGGTGGTGCTGATAATGATGATATCTATTTCCAGAGCAGAGAAGCTCAGAACAAACATTATGATGCAGTTGTAGAAATCGCTGCAGATTACATGAAGAAGATTTCTGACATTACTGGTAGAGAATATGCACCATTCACATATTATGGTGATCCAGAAGCTGATAGAGTTATCATCGCAATGGGTTCAGTGACTGAAACTATTGAAGATACAATTGATGAAATGGCTAAAGAAGGAGAAAAAGTTGGTGTTATTAAAGTACATCTTTATAGACCATTCTCTCCAAAATATTTAAAGGCTGTTTTACCAGCAACTGCTAAGAAGATTGCTGTACTTGACCGTACTAAGGAAATGGGTGCAACTGGTGAACCATTATACCTTGATGTATGTTCAGTTATCAGAGATGCTGATACATTAGTTATCGGTGGTCGTTATGGTATGGGTTCTAAGGATACTACACCTCAGCATATCAAGGCTGTTTATGATCACTTAAATTCAGACAATCCATTTACAGGATTCACAATTGGTATTAAGGATGATGTAACTCATTTATCATTACCTGATGTTCATGGATTCCATATCAACTCTGGTGTTACTCAGTGCTTATTCTATGGTTTAGGTTCTGATGGTACTGTATCTGCAAATAAGTCTTCTATCAAGATTATTGGTGATAATACTGATTTATATTGTCAGGCTTATTTCGCTTATGACTCTAAGAAGGCTGGTGGAGCAACTCGTTCTAACTTAAGATTTGGTAACAAGCCAATTAGAGCAACTTATTATGTAAATAGAGCAGACTTCATCTCTTGTTCATTAGACAACTACTGCTTAAAGTATGATATGTTGAAGAACTTAAAAGATGGTGGACGTTTCTTATTAAATACTGAATTTACTAAAGAAGAAATCGCTGATTATCTTCCAAATAGAGTAAAGAAACAGTTAGCAGATAAACATGCTAAGTTCTATATTATTAATGCCAACAAGATTGCTGGTGAAATCGGTATGGGTAGACGTACAAATACTATCCTACAGTCAGCATTCTTCGCATTAAATGAACAGATTCTTCCAATTGAAGAAGCTGTTACTAAGATGAAAGAAATGGCTAAGAAGTCTTACAGCAATAAGGGTGAAAATATCGTCCAGGCTAACTATAAGGCTATCGATGCTGGTAAAGATGCGATTGAAGAAGTAACTGTAGATCCAGAATGGTCTAACTTAACTGTATTACCATTAAGAAAACCAACTGGTGATGATTACTTTGATAACTTCGTAGCTCCTATCAATGCACTTGAAGGTTATGACCTTCCAACTTCAGCATTCTTAGATAAGCTTGATGGTACTATGCAGAATGGTGTTGCTATTAAAGAAAAACGTGCTATCGCAATCCAGGTTCCTAGATGGGAAAAAGACAACTGTATCCAGTGTAACCAGTGTGCAATGGTATGTCCTCATGCAACTATCCGTCCATTCTTAATGACTGAAGAAGAAATCAAGAATGCGCCAGAAGATATTACTAATGATGTATTAAAACCAATTGGTAAGGGTGTTGAAGGATTATCATTCCGTATCCAGGTTTCTCCTGATAACTGCGTAGGTTGTGGATTATGTGCAGCTGTATGTCCAGGTAAACGTGGTGAAAAGGCACTTGCAATGGTTCCAGTTAAGGAAGAATTAGAACATTCTGCTTTATCTGAATATGTTTACAACAATGTAGAATATAGAGATGACAAGTATCCTACAACTACAGTGAAGGGTGTTGGATTCATGAAGCCTTACTTTGAAGCTTCTGGTGCCTGTGCTGGTTGTGGTGAAACTCCATATTATCGTTTAGCTTCTCAGTTATTCGGTTCTGATATGAGAATTGCGAACGCTACTGGATGTTCATCAATCTATACTGGTTCAACTCCATCTACTCCATGTACTACTGATAAGAATGGTCATGGTATGGCTTGGGCTAACTCATTATTCGAAGATAATGCTGAATTCGGTTTCGGTATGAAGCTTGCAGAAAACTACATGTCTAAACATATCTTAGAAATCATTGAAGCAAACAAGAATGATGTAGAACCAGAATTAAAAGAAATTCTTGAAAAATATGAAGCTGTTAAGGGTCAGAGAGTAGAAGAAAAGGCTCTTTATAACGAATTAGTAGAAAAAGTTGAAGCTTCAGCTAATGAACCTATCAAGGAATTACTTGATATGAAGGGTGAATTAGTGACTAAGTCTCAGTGGATCATCGGTGGTGACGGATGGGCTTATGATATCGGCTACGGAGGATTAGACCACGTTCTTGCTAATGATCAGAATGTCAATGTATTAGTTCTTGATACAGAAGTATATTCTAATACTGGTGGACAGTCTTCTAAATCATCACAGGCTGCTTCAATTGCGAAGTTCACTGCAAGTGGTAAGAAGGTTGCTAAGAAAGACTTAGCTCAGATTGCTATGGCTTATGGTCATGTATATGTTGCACAGATTGCTTTAGGTGCTAACCCAATGCAGGCTATTAAGGCTATGAAGGAAGCTGAATCTTATGATGGACCATCATTAATTATTGCTTATGCACCATGTAATGAACATCATATCAAGGGTGGATTAATCAACTCTTCAAGACAGGAAAAATGGGCTGTTGAATGTGGTTACTTCAACTTATTAAGATACGACCCACGTTTGACTGAAGAAGGTAAGAACCCACTTACAATTGATTCTAAGGCTCCTGATTATTCTAAGTTCAGAGACTTCTTAATGAGTGAAAACAGATTCTCTCAGTTAGTAAAGATCAATCCTGAAAATGCAGAAGCATTATTTGATAAGTGTCTAGTAGATGCTAAACGTCGTCGTGCAAGAGCAGAAGCACTTGCTAAAGACTTTGATGCTGCTGAATAATTAATACTCTAAAGAGATAGTAGAAATGCTATCTCTTTTCTTTATGTCTATTACATATTAAAAAGATAGGTATATTGCTTGCTATTTGTATTCATTATTTCTATACTGATAGTGGGTGATGGATATGAAGAGTGTACTAATAAAAGATACAACAAGAGAAGAAAGAAAAAGAATCATACAGGAAGCGTTAGACTGTAATGATTCTGCTGGATGTGAAAACTGTAGTGGCTGTGGTTTATTTGGGGCTGGAGATCCCTTTGAAATGTATGAAGATTATATAGCAGGAAGAAGAGAAATCAAAGAGATTAATATGGAATTTGTCTCTCGTTACTTTGTGAGAGGTTAATCACATCATAAAATATACAAATGTACTTTCGTTGTACACACTAAAAAACAGGGATTTTTTGAATCCCTGTTTTCTATTTCATGATTTCGTTGTAGATATCATCAAGATTTACAACACTAGAACGATCAGTAAATTCAATCTTGATTGGATCATTTTCTTCATATCTTGGAATAATATGAATATGGAAATGATGCACTGTCTGACCAGCCACTTCTTTCGCATTAGTAAGAATATTACATCCCTTTGCATGCATATTCTCTACAATCTTATTTGCAAGCTTCTGAGCTACTTTCATACAATGTGCCATCACTTCTGGGTCTGCTTCTAAAAAGCTATCATAATGTTCCTTAGGAATCACTAATGTATGACCATTAGTAGTCTGTGATAAATCTAAAAACGCAATGCAAGTATCATCTTCATATACAACCTTGCCAGGAATTTCCTTAGCTGCAATCTTACAAAAAATACAATTATCCATCATATAAAACCTCCTGTATTCATTCTAACACAAAAGAGACGTTTTCACGTCTCTTAGTCTACATATTTATCAGAAATTTTTTTGATCTGTTTCTTAACTTTTTCATCTTCAACAGTGAACTTATATTTCTTTAAATAGTAAGATTCAATATCTGTCTTTACATCACCAAGGTTTAATAGATTCTTAACAATATCATCTTTTTGAGCAGTCTTATCAGTATTGTATACATATACAACTGCATATTTGCCAGTACTTAACTTTACAGCTTCTTTATATACACCATCAGTCTTTAATGAAGTGAACTTGCTTAAAGCCTTGATGATCTTCTTATCAACTGTAGTCGTAGAGCTCTTGCTGCATACAAAACCTAAATCAGTTGCACTAGAAGTATTCGCATTCATTAAAGCAGTCATTGCATCGGCACTAGTTACAGTTTTTAATGCTTTTAATGCTTCAGACTCTTTACTATATTCAACAATCTTCAAATAAGAAACATTATAGTTCTTACATACATCATTGAACTTTGTATCTAAATATTTTTCTTCTAATAAATCAGATTTTGCTTCTGGTACAACGACTTCCTTCTCAAAAGTCTTGGCATCACTATATCCCTGATTCTTTGCATAGGTTTCAAAAGAACCAGAATATTCAGCATAACGCTGTTTAAGTTCTTTTACTTTTGTATTAATTGCATCTTTATCAGTAATCTCTTTTGCAGTGATCTTATTATATGCTTCATTTAATACTTCATTAGCACCGTAGTTATCTAATAAGTATTCATATAAACCTTTCTTAGTCACACTTACATCACCACTGATAACTTCTGATGAACTATTCTGTACAGAACTTGTATAACCATCCTTATCAGCAGTCACAATATAAGCTGTAATCACACCAACAACAAGGACAATCGCAATGACAAGTAATGCAATCATTTTCTTAGTAAGTTTAAAAGGTTTCTTTTCAACTTCTACCTTATGGATCTGTTTGTATTCTGCCATTATCTCTTACTTCCTTTCTTCAGCTCTTGCTTTTAAGCCTTCTTTTACAGCTGCTTTAACTGCTTTTTTAACCTTTGCATCTTTATACTTGATATCATAAGTATTGAATGCAAGATAGATGATATTATCATCATAAGTAAGTAATGGTGACTGAATTGTGATATTCTTTAATTTTTTCTTGATCTTCTCTTTATTAGTAGAAGTACACTTTAAAATATAGTAACCATCAGTTCCAGTTAATACATCAGAAGTCTGTCCTTCAGTTAAAGAGAAAGCTGATTCATTGATGGCACTGCCATAAGAATTTGTAAGGTTACTTGTTGTATCTACAACACCTAAAGAACCTTTAGCACTCTTTGTATCAGAATCATCTGAATAATCCTTCGCAACATCACCAAAGTTCTTTCCATCTTTTAATAATTCCTGCACTTCTTCTAACTTTTCTTTTTCAGCATCAGTTGGATTAGAAATATCAGAAGTAGAAATCTTAATCATAGAGATCACACGTGGTGTAGCAGCCTTATAATAATCATCAAATACTGTATCATAATGTGTCTTTACATAATGCTTCACTAGTTCTGCATACTGTAAAGAATAGATTAATTTCTTCTTATATTCACTTACACTCTCATAACCCGCACTCTTTAAATCACTCTTAAACTGCTTTTCATAAGAATCTTCACCATACTGGCTCTTATAAGAATTCTTAATACTATCAAGCATATCACTTGCATTATCTTTCATATCACTTGTAACAGGATATTGTTTGTTGATCAACTGATCTAAAACATATTGGAATGCAGCTGACTTACCAGCATTTGTAGAAATCAATGTATCATAAACATCATCTGCATATACATTTCCTTCACTTGTGGAAGCAACTACGCTCTTTCCATCTACTGTCTTACCACCACAGCCACTTAGTAGTAAAACACTCGCTAAACATAGCGCCGCTATTTTTTTGGCTTTCATACGTACCCTCCTTGCGTAACATATATATTATACATGCTCAATGATTTTTTTCAAATAGTTACCCCTGTTTCACATAAAAAGACATAATTCTTTATCATATTATTTGAGGTTAATCGAGTAATCTTTTATAATAATTCTCGAGGTGAAAAAATGATGTCAGTTTTGAGTATAAAAGATCTTTATGTAGCCATTGGTGACAAGGAGATTTTGAAGGGAATTAATCTAACAATTAATACAGGAGAAACACATGCATTGATGGGTCCTAATGGAAATGGGAAGTCAACATTATTAGGTACAATCATGGGTCATCCTAAATATAAAGTAACAGAGGGGACAATCACATTAGATGGTGAAGATGTTCTATCTATGAGTGTAGATGAAAGAAGCCGTAAAGGATTATTTTTAGGAATGCAGTATCCACAGGAAATTCCAGGTGTCACAAACTCTGATTTCCTCCGTTCTGCAATGAATGCAAGAAGAGAAAAACCATTAAGTTTATATCAGTTCATTAAGGCGATGGATCATGCAACAGAAGACTTAGAGATGGATGGTAATCTAGCTCATCGTTATTTAAATGAAGGATTCTCAGGTGGAGAAAAGAAGCGTAATGAAATTCTTCAGATGAAATTACTAGAACCTAAATTCGCATTATTAGATGAAATTGATTCAGGTCTAGATGTTGATGCGTTACGTATTGTTGCTGATAATATCAATGAAATGAGAGAAAAGAATGAAGATTTCGGTTTAGTTATGGTTTCTCATTATGAAAGATTATATGAATTAGTAAAGCCTACACATGTCCATGTATTAGTAGATGGAAATATTGTGGTAGAAGGTGGCTTTGAACTAATTGAAAAGATCAACAATGAAGGATATGAATGGGTAAAGAAAGAATTAGGCATTGAACTCGAAAAAGAAGACGAAGACGTTGTTTCTATCGGGGTATGTGGTCATAAGGTGACAAGCAATGTATAGTTTTGAACACTATATTCATTTTATTGATGGGAAGATGACTGAAAACAATCTTCCTAAAGAAGTTGTTGTGAATGATACAACAATCACATTCAAGTATGGAGAACCCATTCAGCTTCATGTAGTGGCTGATGTAAAGAATGAAATGTCACTACATTATGTATTTGAAGACAATGTTCATGCAGAAGTGATTGAAACAAGACACGTTGAAGATAACGGAGTATTAAATCGTACATTTATTACAGGTGCATATGCACATGTTAATTTCTTTAATGAAAATGAAGGAACAGGCAAGAATACTTATCTAGATGTAGGACATTCTTCTCATAATAGTATGCTTCAGCTTGGCTATTCTGAATTATCTGATGCGTCTATTGAAGCCTCTTATACATTTGAATTAGATGGTGAAGGCGCAGATGTCAGATTAAGAATGGCTGCTTTATCAAAGAATAAAGAAAAGAAACACTATAAGGTGCATATTAAACATAATGCACCTCATACTACTGGTATCATGGATAACTATGGTGTTGCGAAAGATGAAGCACATCTTGTGATTGATGGTATTGGTACAATTACAAATGGACAGAATGGTTCAGCATCTCATCAGACAAATAAGATCATTGTTTTTGATCCAAAATGTTATGCGAGTGCAAATCCATTCTTATATATTGATGAATATGATGTCCAGGCTTCTCATGCAGCTGGTGTAGGGAAGATGGATGAAGAACATCTTTATTATTTACAGTCTCGTGGCTTAACTAAACGTCAGGCTATGCAGTTGATTACTTATGGTTACTTAATGCCAGTTGTAGAGGTTGTAGATAATCAGATGATTAAGGAACGTTTTGAATTGGCGTTATCAAAGGTAGGTGCTTAGTAATGGTGAATTGTAAGGATACAAGAAAAGACTTTCCAATGTTGGATGGAAAGACATTAATGCATGGTAAGCCACTGATTTATTTTGATAATGGTGCCACTACATTAAAGCCTCAATGTGTCATTGATGCAGTATGTGAATATTTATCTAGCTATTCAGGTAATGCGCATCGTGGAGATTATGATCTATCTCATCAGGTTGATGTCGCTTATGAAGAAGCCAGAGAAGTAGTTCAGCATTTTATTCATGCAAAAAGAAAAGAAGAAGTTGTATTTACAAGTGGTGCAACTGACTCACTCAACTTGATTGCGAATGGTTATGCTAAGACACATTTAAAAGCAGGGGATGAAATCCTTTTGAATGTGGCAGAACATGCTTCTAATACATTACCTTGGTTTGATGTAGCAGAAGAAACAGGGGCTGTTGTGAAATATATTGAACTAGATGAAGAAGGTCGTATGACATTAGAAAATGTCAAGAAGGCTGTAACAGAGAATACAAAGATTATTTCACTCGCTATTGTGACAAATGTATTAGGTTTTGAAGTACCTATTAAAGAGATTACAGAATATGCTCATTCTAAGGGTATTATTGTAGTGGCAGATGGAGCACAGAGTGTCCCACATATTGTCACAGATGTTGTACGTGATGATGTGGACTTCTTAGCTTTCTCAGGTCATAAGATGTGTGGCCCTACAGGTGTCGGTGTTCTTTATGGTAAATATGAGTTATTAGAAGAAACAAAGCCTACACGTTTTGGTGGAGGATCTAATTCTCGCTATAACAGCTGTGGACTTGTCACACTCAAGGAACCACCATATAAATTTGAAGCAGGTACACCTCATATTGAAGGTGTTATTGGCTTAGGTGCAGCTGTTAAATACTTACAGAGCATCGGTATGGAGAATATCCGTCAAAGAGAATTAGAATTACGTCGTTATGCGATTGAGAAGATGTCTCAGTTAGATAATGTCACTGTATATAACCCTACTTCAGAAGGGGCTATTGCGTTTAATATTAAAGATGTATTTGCACAGGATGCAGCCAGCTTATTTAATACATATGGTATTGCGGTTAGAGCAGGTGAACATTGTGCAAAGATTCTAGACGAGTTCTTAAAAGTAAGAACAACTTGTCGTGTCTCTTTCTATTTCTATAACACTGAAGAAGAAATTGATCAGTTTATTGAAGCTTGTAAGAAAGGAGATGATTTCCTTGATGCATTCTTTGGATGATCCAATGATCATGAGAGAAATTATTATGGACCATTATCAGAACCCTAGAAACCATGGACTAGTAGATGATGATTCATATCAGAAAGTCAATATGGATTCAAGCACATGTATTGATGATATTGATGTCCAGGCTAAGTTTAATGGTGATGTAGTAGAAGATGTACGTTTTGATGGTGAAGCATGTGCCATCTGTACAGCATCTACTTCTATCATGACTGAACTTGTGAAAGGAAAGACAAAAGAAGAAGCAGCGCATATTGTAGATAACTATATGCATATGATTTATGAAAAAGAATATGATCCAGAACTTCTTGAAGAAGCCATTGCGTTTAAGAATACGCATAAGCAGGCCAATCGTATTAAGTGTGCGACTCTAGGCTGGACTGGATTCTTAAAATTATTAGAAGGAAGCGAGGAATAGAGATGGCTATTGAGAATCTTAATATTCCACAAGCTGAAGTGATAGAAGATCATCCTGATGAGGATGTATCTGTCTTCAAGACACCTAAAGGGTTAAATGAAGATATCGTTAGAGAAATATCAGCCATTAAAGAAGAACCAGAATGGATGACTGAATATCGTATTAAGTCATTAAAGCAGTTCTTAAAGATGCCGATGCCTAAATGGGGTGTTGATTTATCTAAGATGGATTTTGATGATTATACATACTATAATCGTCCATCAGATACAAAAACAGATAAGTGGGAAGAAGTACCAGAAACAATCAAGAATACATTTGATCGTTTAGGTATTCCTGAAGCAGAACAGAAGTTCTTAGCAGGGGCAAGTGCCCAATATGAATCTGAAGTTGTTTATCATAATATGCTTGAAGAAGTCAAAGAGAAGGGTGTTATCTTCTTAGACATTGATTCTGGATTAAAGCAGTATCCAGAAATCTTCAAGAAGTATTTTGATACTGTTATTCCGTATTATGATAACAAGTTCTCTGCATTAAATGGGGCTGTCTGGTCAGGTGGATCATTTATTTATGTCCCACCTTATACTAAATTAGATAAGCCATTACAGTCATATTTCAGAATCAATTCTGAACGTATGGCACAGTTTGAAAGAACTTTAATTATTGTAGATGAAGGATCCGATATCCATTATGTAGAAGGATGTACAGCACCTTCATATTCTAAAGATTCACTTCATGCTGGTGTTGTAGAAATTATTG
>Ga0129312_1001804_pt1 | contig 11610 bp, 6 predicted proteins | sample O827metagenome_FD_94434 | JGI IMG/M metagenome (GOLD analysis project Ga0129312, IMG submission 94434) | Orangutan group fecal microbial communities from Wisconsin, USA - O827 metagenome | ecosystem: Host-associated > Mammals > Digestive system > Large intestine > Fecal | place: USA: Wisconsin... | reverse complement strand
ATGAGGCTAAAAAACCGGATGCAGATGCTGTTTTAACCTGTCTGTATGTTAAATAAAACTAATATTTGCATCTGTATTGTGAACTGCCAGAAGACGGATGATGAAGCCTCTGAAAGATGAGGAAGGCAGCAGATGGAATTTCACTAAAACAAAGCCAAAGCGCCGTTTATCGGTTTCGTACAACTCTGGCAAGCGGTGAGGAGCTGGTGGCGGCAAATGCAGGCCCGACGGGTGTTACAGCAGATGAGTGATGAGCGGTTGAGGGATATTGGGTTACGCAGGGAGGATGTGGAGTGATAGAGGATGCTGAGAATAAATCAGGATATTAACTTTTTATATGTACCCTGGAAGAAACTAGGGTACATATAGATATCAGTTGAATTTAATATCAGTAATCAATTTTTTGATATAATCTTCAGGTTTCATCTTTGTTTTTTCTTTTATTTGCTGATAAGTTTCTTTCTTAATGTTGATTTCAATTGTTTTATTTTTATTGATAACGCACGCGATTGGTAATAATAGCAATAATATAATGATTATAATTATAAGAATTATTTTTGAATTTCCATGTGAGTCTGATTCCTTCATTTTTTGGAATATTCTGTTCATTACTGGATTAACTGCTGAAGAAATTATAATCATAATAATAAAAGCAGCTAAAAAATTTAATGTATATTTTGCGTAGTAACTTTCAGTATTCATATCAAAAAACAGCAACCACACCAGTGCACAAAACAAAGTCATGCCAAAACATATGAATGAAATAATAAAGCCAATTTGTTGTGTTCTTTTATCAAGTTCAGAGAGGAATTTCTCACCAATTCTTTGAAATTTATAGGGTGAAATAAGCGCATGGACGGCATTGAAAAATATATATGTGCAAATCAAAACAAAGAATATATTGATTGGCATAAATCCTATAAGTGTATCAAAAAAGAAGTCTTGTTGAAGATAGTACGGTAATCGATCATCAACTTCCATTAACAATGTAAATATAAATCCGAAAGAAACATAAAATAACAAACCTTCTTCACGTAATTTTTTAATGTATTTTTTGAATTTAAAATCTTTAATCATCTTCAGCATAGCTATTCCTTATTGTAAATAATATGGCCGGGGTAGAAAGTGCGACCCCGGCTATCAACGTATTTTTATGTTGGTAAAGCAATTTTCCCCGTTAGCATATCAAACATCAGATAAGCAAAGCTCTTTGCCCGAGCTGGATCGGATAAATATTGCAACATAAATTCTTGCCGAGCGTCATTACTGTCCATTACAGCATTATCAACTGCCTGGAGGAAATCACCAAGAATCGCTTGTTCTGGCGGATTGTTTTTAATTTGTGTCATAACATTTTCATTTTCAGTTATTTTGTTATACACCGCAAAAGCATTGCTGATCATATCTTTGTCGGTCAAATGGTCACTAATGAATAATTCATTCATCCGAGAAAGAACCTGAGATAAAAACTCCTCTTTTTTATCTTTCGCTTTTGCCGTACCAATATTATTACTTGCATCCAGCGTATAGTCAGGCGTTTCTTCCTGTAAGCGTAAATCTTGCTCATGGATTTTCGATAAACGATAGTGACTCATCTCCACATTACTGAGATCAATTTCATCCTCTTCCAGACGTTGCTCATGCAGCAGTGGGCGTAAATGGCGCGCAAACAGGCTTAGCTTTTCCAGATCCTTGTCATCGTACTCAACGATTTGCGACATAAACTCATAAAAGCGAACAAAGCTGCCGAGATCTTTCTTGAAAATCTCCAGACGATCTTTCTCCTGCTTACAGGCTTTAAAACTGTTTTCCGCATTGGTGATTAACACCGTATCGCCCGTTTTTTTAGTGCGCTCGAACATCTCTTTGGCGGTCAAATAGGCGTCTATTGCCATCAGATAACGCTTTTTCCAGCGTTCGACCGCCGGTTTACAGATATTACTGATCGCCGCATTCGATTTATTTTTGATGAAGTACGCCTTGCAGAACTGCTCGACTTCATGCCACTGAAAAATCTGCGTGGCGCGCAGTTTTTCAAACAGATCGAATACCTGCTGCGGATCGCTGACATCGGTCAGTTCCGCCGTCTGGAAATAGGGCTGGAATGCGCCGAGGATCTCGTCTGGATCGTTATAAAAATCGAGGACAAAAGTGCCTGATTCCGCTTTGCCCGGATAGGTGCGATTCAGGCGGGAGAGCGTCTGCACGCACTCGACGCCGCCAAGGGCTTTATCCACGTACATCGCGCACAGCTTCGGCTGGTCAAAACCGGTCTGGAATTTATTGGCAACCAGCATGACCTGATAATCATCGCTGTCGAAGGCTTTGCGCATATCCCGCCCTTTCAGGCCGGGGTTCATGTTTATTTCAGTAAATTTCTGGTTTAACAATGCCGGGCTGTTAGGGTCGCCTTCCTGGAATTCAACTTCCCCGGAAAACGCCACCATCGCGCTGATTTTCTGGTAATTGTTCTCGCTAATGTATTTATCAAACGCCAGCTTGTAGCGCACAGCGGCTTTGCGTGAACTGGTGACCACCATCGCTTTGGCCTGGCCGCCAAGCAGGTGCATCACATGTTTGCGGAAGTGCTCCACAATCACCTTCACCTTCTGAGAGATATTGTGGTCGTGCAGTATCACCCACTGGTTGAGCTTTATCTTCGCCCGTTTGCTATCGACTTCGCGGTCTTTATCTTCCAACTTTTGCAGCAACTGATACGCCACTTTGTAGTTGGTGTAGTTTTTCAGCACGTCGAGGATAAAGCCTTCTTCGATTGCCTGGCGCATGGAGTAGACGTGGAAGGCCTCAGGTTTATTAGTTTTTGACGCCGGTTCATCGGGACGTGGACGGCGACCAAAAAGTTCGAGGGTTTTGGATTTTGGCGTGGCGGTAAAGGCGTAGTAGTTCAGGTTACTGCTGCCTTTCCGGGCGGCAATGGTCGCATCCAGGATATCTTCTGACGACAGTACCAAGTCATCATCCATTTCTTCGCTCATCAGCACTTCTTTAAGCTGACGGGCGGTAGAACCGCTCTGCGAGGAGTGTGCTTCGTCGGCAATCACCGCGTATTTACGCTGCTTCAGGCTGACGCTGTTTTCGATGGCTTTCAGCACGAACGGGAATGTCTGGATGGTGACGATGATTATCGGCTGCGAGTTTTCCAGCGCGTTGGCGAGCTTTTCCGATTTAGAGCCGTCGCCCTCTCTGTTATTGATGCGCCCGACCACGCCGTCGGCATGTTCGAACTGCCAGATGGTGTCCTGAAGCTGGTCGTCCAGCACCGTGCGGTCCGTCACCACGATAACGGAGTGGAACTGTTTTTCCCCGTTCACGTCGTACAGACGAGAAAGCTGGTGGGCGGTCCAGGCAATGGAGTTCGATTTACCGGAACCGGCGCTGTGCTGGATCAGGTATTTATGGCCGGTGCCTTCGACCGTTGCGGCCTCCAGCAGTTTGTTGACCACATCCCACTGGTGATAACGCGGGAAAATCAGGCTCTCTTTCTTCGCTTTCAGCCCGTTCCAGTCCTCTTTTTCTTCAATCTGCAAATGGACAAAACTGGCGAGGATTTTTAATAAGTTGTCCGGCAGTAGCACTTCATTCCACAGATAATCGGTGGCGTAGCGGTGGGTATCTTCGGGGATCTCGTTGCCTGCGCCTCCGTCTTTGGTGCCTTTGTTAAACGGCAGGAAGAAGGTGCTGTCACCCGCGAGTTTGGTGGTCATAAAGACGTCATACTGGCTGACGGCAAAATGCACCAGCGCGCCGCGCTTAAAGGTCAGCAGCGGTTCCGGTTTATTGGTGGCGGGATCTTTCGGCAGGCGGGTCTTTTTGTACTGCGCAATGGCGTTCTGCACCGCCTGTTTGAATTCGGATTTCAGCTCCAGCGTGACAATTGGCAGGCCGTTGATAAACAGCACCAGGTCGATGCGCCATTTTTTGGCTTTCACGCCCGTTTCTGCAAAGACGCTATTTGAGGCATACGGGCTGTAGACCAGTTCCGGCACAATACGGCAGATATTCTGCTGATAGCGCGCCAGCGTTTCCGGGTTGAGATTATGTTCCGGTTTAAACTGACACAGCGAAAAACGGGCATTGCGGATTTTCAGGCCGTGACGAAGTACGCCGAGCGTACCCCTGGTGCGCGACTGGATATCGGTTGCGTTGCTGTCGGCTTTTTTAAGCTGCGCGACCAGCGCGTCGAGGAAATGGCGCTCGGTGTCGTTGGGGTAAACGCGGGCGAATTTCTCCCACTCCTGCGGTTGGGTGGTTTGTACGAAGTTTAAGGTGTCTTGTGCGTATAGTGCACGCTCTCTGTCGTAGGTGTCACCTTTGCCGACAATCCAGCCTTTTTCTACCATCTGGGCGATGATGTCGTTTTGCAGGTTGAGCTCTTTTGTAATGTCGTTGCTCATGCGCTGGCCTCCGTGGGTGCTTCCGTTTTGGCGATGGGGGCGGTCCAGTTGCGGAGATCTATTTTGCCGGTGACGGCGGCGGAGATAAGGGCGGTGCGGCGTTCTTTGAGGAGTTCGATTTGTTTTAACTGTTTTTCGGTTAGGGCATCTATTTTAATTAATGATTTTTCAATGCTATTAATTATTAGTTTTTGCTCACTGAGGTTGAATGACAATGAAAATGAGTAATTACCTAAGTGTTCTTGAGTCATACTAGGCAGTGCGGTATTAGTTGCATAACGATTAAACTGAATTGTCAGTGCTAAATAATATAAATATTTCTCTATAATGCAATCAAATACTTCCGTGTAATACATTGTATCGACGGTCCAAAATGCCTTGTCTATATACAATGGTTTATCAATTGTACCCTTTCTACCCAAGAGGACTGATGGTTTATCATATAGAAAAGTATTCGCCCATGCAAACTGCCCCCCGGAGCCTATTACTGGATAACCGGTTTCTGCTTGAACGAGTTTATAATCCTGTCCATTACATATTTTAGCTAGGTTTTTTAATTTGCATATCCTCCAGTGTTCAGGGATTTCGTCCAACCACTCAACCCCAGAATCTTTCATCGGCACATCAGGATTTAGCCCTTTGGTCACCGCATGGCTAATCACGGCCTGACGTTTTTCTTTCAGTAGTTCAATAAGTTGTTGTTTCTCGATTAGGTTATCGATTTTTGCGGTTTCGTGGTCGAGAAAATGAGCAATTATTGACTGCTCTGGAAGAGATGGTGAGGGCAGTGTTATTGCACCAAATTGTTCATAATTAATCGATTTTCCATCTCTCAAACTATCAGTTGACGCTTGCAAAGCTGATATATAAGGCTCACTTTTTAAAAGATAGCGATAAAAAGAAAAGCTTATGTCATTAACACTTTTCAACACAGTGTATGCTGGGGAGACGCAACCTTGATAGTTACTGTGCTCAATTCCTCCTTCAAAGCTACGCAGACTTATAACAAAATTATTTTTTTCTACATGCCGAAATGAATCTGTACCTTTTAATGCCAACATTACTTTAGAGTCATTAAGTTGCATCATTAAAGTTTGAGGAATAACGCCATACTTTTGACTGGCAGCAAGTTGTTCATCATTAGAAAGAGCCGGAGTTCTAACACTACTAAATAGTCGTTTTCCTGTGTACGCCTGCCAAGTGCGAGGTATCTCCCCCAACCACTCCACCCCAGAATCCCTATATTCCGGATACGCCTGATACTTATTCAACCCCGCCATCAGGAATGTACCTCCTGCAACAGTTTCATAATCTCGGCACTTATCGCATCCAGATCCGCATCAATCTCCTCCAGCGGCCTTGGCGGCTGATAAATATAAAAATGACGATTAAACGGAATTTCATACCCCACAATCCCGATATCTCCATCTTTCGCGTCACGCTTATCGGCGTTAATCCACGCGTCCGCGACGTGCGGCAATGCTTCTGCTTTGAAGTACCCCTCGATCAACTCGCTGGTAGATACCGCCGGGTTCAGCGGCACATTCTCGTTATCGCGCAGGTCGCCATCCGACTCAAACTCCACAACCTTTCCGTGGTACTCAAACGCGCCGTACAGCGGTTGGGCCGCTTCTTTCAGTACCTTACTGATAACCGGCTCGGCATCCGGATTTTTGCGGGTGATAGCATCGATAAACTGCTTGTTCTCTTTCGCATCCAGCTTCACGCCTGCGGTTCTGAGCGCTTCTTTCAGCGTCAACTGGAACTGATTAAAGTCATTGCTAACGGTGTCTTTGCCGCCCGCCTGCATACCCATCGCCGCCTGAATACGCCGCGCTTTTTCCATTAACCCGCGCTGGGCCAGCCATAATTTGCTGTCGAGCAGATCTTTAATTTGCTTCTCTTTCAGCTCGCTAAAATCGGCTTTAAGAATGGCGCGGGCTTCACTTTCTACCGCTGTTAAGTCGCCGTAATTACCGTCCTGCCAGTGGAAGGCAAAGGCGTCATACAGTTGCTCCATCGGCGCGTTAAACGGCTTCGGCGCAAAGCGCAATGTGGCAATGGCGTCATCACTTATCTGAGCCGACAGGCGTAACGGGCGCTCAACGGTGATGCGACGATAGCCAAACTCGGTGCTGTGAAAGACTTTGCTGGCAAAGGTTTTTGCCGCCTCGGTTTTGGTTGTTGCGGGCTGGCGTCCCCGGCTGGATTTTTGTTCGGGTGCTTTCTCCAGGCCTAACGCCGCAAGCGTAGTGGTGGCAACGGGTTCGAAATCGCCAAACGTGCGGGTGATTAAACCAATATCCTCCTCCCCGAGAATATTACGTTTTGATCCCAGCGATTTACGCATCTTGCCGCACAGGTTGCTGCCGTCGATTAGCTGGACTTTACCTTTGCGTTCTGGCGCTTTTTTGTTAGACAGCACCCAAACATAGGTAGCGATACCGGTGTTGTAAAACATATCGGTGGGCAGGGCGATAATGCCTTCCAGCAAATCCGCTTCCAGAATGTAGCGGCGCATCTCGCTTTCACCGCTGCCTGCGCCGCCGGTGAATAACGGCGAACCATTAAGAATGATGCCGATCCGTCCGCCACCGCTTTTGGCATCGCGCATTTTGCTGATCAGATGCAGCAGAAACAGCAACGAACCGTCGGAGACTCGGGGCAGGCCGGGGCCAAAGCGACCATCAGCACCTTTGAGTTTGTGCTCGTCGTTGATGTCGGTTTCTATCTTTTTCCAGTCCACGCCGAAAGGTGGATTAGAAAGCATGTAATCGAATTTTTCTGCGGGGAGCTGATCGTTGGACAGGGTGTTGCCGAGTTTGATAAGGCTGACATCCTGGCCCTTAATCAGCATGTCGGCTTTGCAGATGGCGTAGGATTCCGGATTTAACTCCTGACCAAACGCGCGCATCACGGCATTGGGGTTTTGTTGGTGGACGAACTCCATGCCGGAGGAGAGAAAGCCGCCGGTTCCCGCTGTTGGGTCGTAAATGGTGCGGATGATGCCGTCTTTATTGAGCGCGTCATCATCATCGAAAAACACCAGCGAGGTGGTCAGATTGACGATATCACGCGGGGTAAAGTGCTCCCCTGCGGTTTCGTTAGAACTCTCGGCAAAACGTCGGATCAGCTCCTCAAATACCAGCCCCATATCGTGGTTGGTGACGTGCTCCGGGTATAAATCTGCTTTAGCGAATATTTGCACCACTTTGAACAGTAAGTTCGCATCCGCCAGCTGTCCGACAAACTCGCTGAACTTGAAGTGTTCGAAAATTTCGCGGGCATCCGAAGAGAACGACTGGATGTAGTTTTCCAGGTTGTCCTGTATGCCATTTTGCCCCATTTTGCTGAGATCCATCGCTGAGGCATTGAAGAACGTGAGGCCATTGGTCGCTCGCAGGATCATTTTCTCCTGGGCTTCCTCCGGCAGTTTCATTGCTTTTACTTTTTGAGCCTCGGCAATGACCGCGTCTTTCGTCGTTTCGAGAACGCATTCCAGACGACGAAGAAGAGTGAAAGGGAGAATAATTCGCCCATATTGTGATTGTTTAAAATCGCCGCGTAACAGGTCGGCGACAGACCACAGGAAGGCTGCAATCTGGCTGAAATTAGTTGATGACATAAAAAGCATTCCTTGCCCTGAAAAAGAGGGAGATATTCAATGTGAAGTGAATGCTTTGTTATATCAAACTATCGTTGTGATGATCAAAAACATGATCATTTTCAATGCGTTATAAATATACATTGGAAGTATTAATTGTTCTAATGAATGCGTTCTAAGGTGTTTCTTAATATATTTTGATTTATCCTGGAATGGTATTTTTGCAGAAACAAAGACGCTAACTTTTATTTTTTATTCGCAGCATAATGACGTCGTTTGCCAGCACAATTTGACAGGAGTCATTCATGAAAGCCACCGAAGCCCGATTACTCGATTTTCTAAAACGCTCTCAGCAATTCGTTATTCCCATTTATCAGCGTACTTATTCATGGTCAGAGGAACAGTGCCGCCAGCTCTGGGACGATGTAATACGTGCCGGGCAGCGTGATGATATCCCGGCGCATTTTATCGGCTCGGTGGTGTATATCGAACAGGGCCTATATCAGGTTTCGGGGATCTCTCCCTTACTGGTGATTGACGGTCAGCAACGCCTGACAACGGCGATGTTATTGCTGGAAGCGTTGTCCAGACACCTTGGCGATGACGAGGTGATGGATGGTTTCTCCGCCATGAAATTACGAAACTATTATCTGCTCAATCCGTATGAATCGGGCGAGCGTGGTTTTAAGTTACTGCTTACGCAAACGGACAGAGAGAGCCTGCTGGCATTGATTAGACAAAAACCGCTGGCAGAAAATTGCTCTCTACGCGTGAAAGAGAATTTTGAGTTTTTCCATGAGCAAATAGGCAAACTCCACGGCAATTTCACCGCGTTATGTCAGGGCCTTTCCAAACTGCTGATTGTGGATGTCGCCTTGAATCGCGGTCAGGATAATCCGCAACTAATCTTTGAAAGCATGAACTCAACAGGAAAAGCGCTGAGTCAGGCGGATCTGGTTCGCAACTATGTTCTGATGGGGCTGGAGCCAGAACATCAAAGCCAACTGTACGATGATTACTGGCGGCCCATGGAGCTGGCATTTGGTCAGAAGGGATACACTGACTATTTCGACAGTTTTATGCGTAATTACCTGACGGTAAAAACAGGTGAGATTCCGCGAATTGGTGATGTCTATGAAGCCTTTAAACGCTATGCGCGAAAACCAGGAGTGATGGATAGCGGGATGGAGGCGCTGGTTGCGGATATTCGTACCTATGCGGATTATTTTTGTGCGATGGCGCTGGATAGCGAAAAAGACAAAATATTAAAGATGGCGTTTCAGGATCTACGTGAGCTGAAAGTCGATGCCGCCTGGCCGTTCCTGTTGGTGCTTTATCACGACTATAAACAAGGAATTCTTTCTGCCGCGGATTTTTTAAGTGCCACGCGTTTAATTGAGTCGTATATCTTCCGGGGCGCAGTCTGTGCCATTCCCACCAACTCATTTACTAAAACTTTCGCCACGTTTTACAAAGTGCTGGATAAAGAGCGTTATCTGGAGAGCATTGCGGCGCATTTGCTGGAACTGCCTTCCTACCGTCGTTTCCCGGATGATGATGAATTTCAACGTGAACTGAAAACTCGCGATCTCTACAACTTCCGTAATCGCAGCTATTGGCTACGCAGATTTGAAAACTACGATCGTAAAGAACGGGTCTATGTTGACACTTATACGATTGAACATATCATGCCGCAGAACCCTAATTTATCGGCGAAGTGGCGCGATGACCTTGGTCCGGAATGGAAGCGTATCCATAAAAAGTGGCTCCATACGTTGGGTAATTTAACGTTAACTGGCTATAACTCAAGCTACAGCGACCGTCCATTTGCGAAGAAGCGAGATATAAAAGGTGGCTTTAAGGAAAGTCCATTACGCCTGAACACGGGGTTAGGGCAATGTGAAATATGGGATCGTGCAGCGATACAAAAGAGAGCGGAACGTCTGGCCGAGCTGGCAATAGACGTCTGGGCGATCCCCAAACTTTCGGAAGACGTGTTGGCTCGTTATCGCACCGTCGTTGAACGAGGAACGGGATATGTCCTTACTGATTTCCCGCAACTTGAAGAAGGTACGCACATCTGCGTACTTTTTGACAGCCTTTCTGATGCCGTTATGACGCTGGACGCTGGGGTTACGCGAGAAATATTGAAGCTCTATGTTGCCTTCAAAGCGGAGACGAATTTTGTTGATGTGGTGCCGCAAAAAAGTCGCTTACGTTTATCACTAAATATGCCATTCCATGAACTGGTTGACCCAAAATGTATGGCTAAAGATGTCACAGATATAGGCCGTTGGGGCAATGGCGATGTTGAAGTAGGTTTCAGCGATCTTTCTGAGCTTCCTTATGTGATGGGATTAATTCGTCAGGCATTTGAAAAGCAGATGGATAACGCGATGGCTTAATATGGAATAATATCCTCTTTACCATGCAATCAAGGATCCTCTAATGACAACCAAACTACTGGACCTGAGCTGGAATGCAAATGCCATCCCGGCGATGCAAATTGTCGGTACGCGCGCAGCCTTGTTTACCTTCAAAACGCATATGGCAGGGTTTGTCTGGGATGCCGCGCAACTGGAAAATAACCCCTATACCTTTGTTGAAGTTAAAACGCTGCTCGATGGTGTCACTGTTGGCGGGCATAAGGTCAGTGATACTGAGCAGGTGTTGAACCTGGCAGATAGCGCAAAAAAACTGATTGAACTTGTGCAATTCGGGCGTTTCGACCTTGATAAGAAAACGTTCACGTTACTTAACGGCATTATTGCGCGTAATGAGGCGCTGGAGTGGGGCGTTTTTCGCGGCGAAGGTGAAGAGTTACATTACAATGCGCGCGTTCATCTCGGTGAACTGGGCACTCATTTTCCACCAGCCACTGAAGCAGGTGCACCTGAACTGAATCGAATATTCGCCGCAGGTGTGGCACAAATAAAAGAGATGCCACCGTTCGAAGGGGCGCTGGCAATGTTTTTATTTGGTGCTTATTTTCAGTTTTTCTTTGATGGCAACAAGCGTACCAGTCGCCATATGATGAACGGTTGGTTAATGCGCCACGGTTACAATCCCATTAGTGTACCCGCAGCTCGTGCGCTGGAGTTCAACAGCAAAATGGTGCGCTTTTATCACAGCAAAGATGCCAGTGAAATGATGGCATTTTTGGTGGATTGCTATCAGGTTTGAATAAGTGCTGGATGGTGTCCCAATGCTGCCATCCAGCCCCTTCATATCAACTTCCCTATCTTTTCCTAAAACGTGATGCTATTTCCAACATTCGAATCATCAGTGCACGAAAAGCAGATCGTAAAGAGAGGAGCCGCTATGAGCATGGTTAAACATAAACGAGGGACACCCTCTACACTCGATGTGCAGCATGAGGCCGAACTGAAGGCGCTGGCGAACAAATCCGACGAGGATATTGATTACAGCGACATCCCACCTTCCAGCGATGAGCAATGGTCTAACGCAGAACGCGGTAAGTTTTATCGGCCATTGAAAACTCAGGCTTCGGTGCGTATTGATGCTGATGTGATGGAATGGTTGAAGCGACCAGGTAAAGGCTATCAAACTCGCCTGAACGCAATTTTACGT
>Ga0129312_1001802_pt1 | contig 11619 bp, 11 predicted proteins | sample O827metagenome_FD_94434 | JGI IMG/M metagenome (GOLD analysis project Ga0129312, IMG submission 94434) | Orangutan group fecal microbial communities from Wisconsin, USA - O827 metagenome | ecosystem: Host-associated > Mammals > Digestive system > Large intestine > Fecal | place: USA: Wisconsin... | reverse complement strand
TCAGTGGGAGCTTTTAACTTCCACTGACATAAGCATCCCCCTTATCCACCGCTTAGTGCTCTACGCACTTGAAGCGGGGGAATGCTTATTCTGCGTTCATCTTCTTGACAGTTTCTGTATCGTCCACCGCTTTCCTACGGAAGGAAAAAAGAAAGACTGATCACACGTTTATGTAATGAGCCTTTCTTTCTAGTTTCATTCTATTGATTTTTCATCTGTTTTTAAATCAACGACCGCTTCAGACATCCTATTCTGCAGAGCTGTCAGCATCTGTTGACAGACTGCCCAGATAATCATTTAATGCTGTCATGCTGATTTCTGTCTTCGTGGTTGGTTTCTTCGCCTGATAATAAGAATATCCGGAAAATCCGATCCAACATACAATTGCTGCTGCAATGACCACACCAACAATTCTTGCCAGTACACGGTTTCTTTTCTCTTTCTTTATTGTCTGTTTTCTATTTTTCTTCTCTTCTTTATATCGATCAACTTTTGCCTGACTCATAATTCTGATAAGCTCCTTTTTTTGCTTTCTTTCCCAAAAAGTATAGCATATCTGCCGGGGTTCGTCAATTTTTGTTGTTACAGCGAACGTTATTTGTCTCTTGAAAATGAACAATATTCCATATATCATAGAACATATAAAAATAATGTATTCTTGCAATTTTTCCTGATATTTTTCTGCAATTTCAAGGGTACTGCGTATTTCAAAGGAGAATTATTATTATGAAAACAGCTGTATTGTATGGGAAAGAAGATATTCGTATCGAAGATCGTCCGGTTCCGAAGCCGGGTCCTGGTCAGATGCTTATAAAAATTGATTACGTTGGCATCTGCGGTACCGATATCGAATTTTACAAACTCGGTCAGACACCGACACCACTGCCAAAAATCCTTGGGCATGAGAACTCCGGAACCATCGTAGAACTTGGTGAGGGTGTAACCGGTTTTCAAGTTGGCCAACGTGTTTTATGCGGACCGCCTGCGCACTGCAAAGAAAACTGCTCTCCATGCAAAGAAGGCAAAACAAACATCTGCATCCATGGTTTTCCACGTACCGCTGGGATTGGAATGCCGGACGGCGGTTATGCCGAATATCTGCTTATCCAGGATGTGGCTCACACCATGATTATTCCGGTTCCGGACAATGTAAAAATGAAAGATGCGGTACTTTTTGACGTGATCTGCGTAGCTCTGCATGGCATCCGCATGTCCCGCTTTAAGATTGGTGACTCCGTCGTTGTGTCTGGCATGGGACCAGTTGGTCTGTCCGCTGTCCAGTTTTTGAAAGTCGGCGGTGCCAACAAGATCATTGCACTGGATGTAACAGACAGCAAAAAGGAAGCTGCTCTGTCCTACGGTGCAGACTATTTTCTGAATTCCGCCACAGAACCCGATATCGCTGCTTCCATCCGCGAAATTCTCGGTTCCGATGTGGGCGCTGATATTGTATATGAGTGCTCCGGTCATCCGGCCTCCGTGGAAACCTGCGCATTAAAAGCTGTAAAACCGGGAGGACAGGTTATACTGATCGGCACAGTTCAGCAGCCGATCAATTTCACACTCGGAATGGCACAGATTTTTGAGATCGACTTTCAATCCTCTTTTGTATATCTGCAAGAAGAAGTTGAAATGTATCTGCAGATGCTTGCCGCCGGGAAAATCTCTTTCCCGGGCATGGTAACCGACATTGTTTCACTGGATGACTGTCAGGAACTTGGACTTGGACGAAAAGACCGATCTTCACAATTAAAAATCCTTATTTCACCTGAAGCTTAAACTCCAGATGAGATAGTAGCTCCGCGCAAAGTCTCACATTCGTTCGACTTAATTAATATAATTGGAGGCATCGCATACTATGAAACGAAATATTACTTATCCGTCCTCCGACGGAAAAACTCAGATTCACGCCATTATATGGGAACCGGAAGGCTCCCCAAAAGCAGTTCTGCAGATTTGCCATGGAATGGTAGATTATGCAGACCGCTACGATGATTTTGCACAGCATGCGGCTGAGCAGGGCTATTACGTAGTAGCCAATGACCACCTCGGACACGGTGCATCCGTTGTTACAGATGACCAACACGGCTATTTTGGACATCCAAATGGCAACGAATGCGTGATCGCAGATATCCACACACTCCGCACCATGACACAGAAAAAATATCCGGATCTGCCTTATTTTTTTCTTGGGCACAGTATGGGTTCTTTTCTAACCCGTCAATATATCCAGATGCATGGGGGCGGTCTGGATGGTGCTGTAATTATGGGAACTGGTTCACAGCCAGGCATTGTACTACATATCGGCAAGCTGATCTGCCGTATGATCGCACTGTTTCGCGGTTGGGAATACCGCAGCACTTTTGTGGACAACATGGCATTCGGCGGCTACAACAAGCAGTTTGAGCCTGCCCGCACGCCAAGTGACTGGCTTACCAAAGATGAAGCCATCGTGGATGCCTGTGTCAAACATCCCTGGTCGACGTTCCGATTTACTGTCAACGGTTATTACCAGATGTTCCGTGGAATTCAGTATATTCAGAACCCGACGCATATTCAGCAGATTCCAAAAGATCTGCCACTGTTTTTCGTAGCCGGCGGGGATGATCCAGTCGGAAATAATGGAAAAAGCGTGACGCAGGTCTGCCAGCAATATAAAGATGCCGGCATCCGGGATGTGCAGATCAAACTTTATCCAGGCGATCGACATGAAATTTTGAATGAAACCGACCGTGACGTCGTTTATGCGGATATCCTTACCTGGCTAAACGGACATCTTGCGTAATTTTGGTTGTGAAAGAAAAAGTTGGAACAAAATCCAGACAGACACGGATGATTTTCTAGCTTCGCTGCGCCGCCTATCCCTGCCTCCTCCCGCGAACTCGCTCACAAACACAGTGAGCTCAAACACACTCACGGAGGCAGGCTATGCTCGCTTCGCTGACGAAAATCAACCTACCGTCTTGTCCTGGATTTTGTTTCCAACTTTTTCATCTACACAATGTCATCATAAACGTATCATTCTTCTATTGTGCTAAAAGCTATTTCGATAAATATAGAAAACGTAGCATCTTTTCTCAATGAACGATTCAGTGAGCGACCGCGTTTTGCGAGTTTTGTGCGAGCGAGAAACGACCAGCTTTTATCGGAGTTGGAAGTGAGCACGATAAAACCGAAGCAAAACAAGGGTAGCGAACGACTAGTGAATGAGAAAAGATGCTACGTTTTCATTGTCAACTATTGAATTTTAGCCACAAAAGAAGCTGCGAAAGCGTTAAGACAACTGTTCCATTACCCAGTCAAGGTCGGAAGTTGTTTTCATTTTTTTCAGTACTTCTTCGTCTTCTAATACTTCACAGATTTTTGCCAGCAGATCCAGATGTTCCTCTCCGATTCCTGCAATTCCAAACACAAGCTGTGCTTTTTCATCACCAAAATCGACTCCTTCCGGATACTGCAGGAATACAATACCTGTTTTCTTTACCGTTCCTTTGGCCTGACCAGTTCCATGTGGAATTGCAACACCCATTCCCATGTAAGTTGTAATCAGCTTTTCGCGTTCCTGCATAGCATCTACATAAGTTTCATCTACATATCCTAGCTGATGAAGTAATTCACCTGCTGCCTGAATAGCTTCTTCTTTGGATACCGATGCCTGATTCAGGCGGATACCCTCTTTGATCAGAACCTGTTTTTTCTCAACAGGTGTCGCTTTTTCTTCCTGTTTGTCAACAGTCTTTTTTGTTTCGGCACTCTGAAGAGAATCTGTTTTTTCTTTGTTTGTCAGTTGTTCATATAATTCATCCAGCGCCGGATCTGCAAGAAAATTTCCAATCGTTACAAGTTGTGCCTGCGGTGCGGATTTTCTTGCACGGTCTGCCAGTGTCATCTGAACAACCGCAATATCGCAGTCTGCCGGAATGTTATCTACAGACGTGTTGCTTACGTGAATCTGCGGACATACCGTTTTCAGACGGTTACGGAATTTTGTTGCTCCCATAGCGGAAGAACCCATTCCGGCATCACATGCAAAAATAATTTTCTTTACTTCCGATGCATTTTTAATTGCAACCGGGGCAGCAGACTCACCTTTTGATTCTGCTTTCATAGCTGCCATCTCTGCCTGTGCATCTTCGAGACTGGTCTTGCCACCTGCCATTTTTACAATCGGTGATGCAATACCAAAAGAAATACCTGTTGCGATAGCCACGCCAACTAATACTTTCCAGATATCCGCTCCCGGAGTCATCATCAGATATGCAATGAGAGATCCCGGAGAAGACGGTCCTACCAGACCGCAGCCTGTCAGGTTAAACCAAAAAATTGCTACCATATTTCCGACGATCGGTGCAATGATCACAAGCGGATTCATCAGAATATAGGGAAAATAAATTTCATGAATACCTCCAAGTACATGGATGATCACAGCGCCCGGTGCAGACTGTTTTGTTTTTTTATCTTTACAGAAGAACATATATGCAAGCAGAACACCAAGTCCAGGACCAGGGTTTGGCTCAAGCATATACATAATGGATTTTCCAGCCGCTGCCGCCTGTGCTGTAGCCAGCGGTGTGAAAATACCATGATTAATTGCATTGTTTAAGAACAGTATCTTTGCCGGCTCAATGAAAATTGCAACCAGCGGAAGCAGGCTGTGACTTACCAGGATATTAACTCCTGCTGCCAGAACCGCTAAAATACCACTCATCACCGGACCGACAACCACATACCCCAGGATTGCCAGAAGCATTCCGATGATACCTGCTGAAAAATTATTGATCAGCATCTCAAATCCGGCCGGCATATGTCCGTCCATCAACTGATCAAATTTTTTGATACAGAATCCTGCCAACGGTCCCATAAGCATAGCGGCCATCAGCATTGTAATAGAAGTATCACTCATAATCGCACCGATCACTGCGATCGCACCTACGACACGTCCTCTGTCGCCGCCTACCATTTTTCCACCCGTTGATGCGATCAGGATTGGGATCAGATATGTCAGCATCGGTGATACCATACTGTTTAATTTTTCATTTGGAATCCATCCTGTATCGATAAACAGTGCTGCAAGAAAACCAAATGCGATCAATGCTCCTATATTCGGCATAACCATTCCGGACAGGAACTTACCGAATTTCTGTACTTTGTTTTTCACAATAATACCTCCCACTTTTGTAGTCCCCATACTACAGAAACAATGGGAAATGTTGCAAAATTGGCATCTGAAAAACTTTTTTCATATAATAATTCTAATATACGACAATGTGATGCTTTTCACATTCCAAAAGAAAATCTTCCGGCAATTCTCCATCGGATATAATAACGTCCACATCCGACAATCCACAGATCGTATAAGTGCTCTTGATATCTGTTTTGGAAGAATCCATCAGAACAATTACCTGTTCTGCCTGTGCGATGGCTGTACGCTTTAACATCGCTTCTTCACTATTTCCGCAGGTAAAACCAGCTTTCACCGAATACCCTGTTACCCCTAAAAATGTCTGATGAAAGTTTACCTGCTCCAGTTCCCGAATGGCTGAAATACCATACATGCTGATGCTGTAGCGGTTCAGCTGTCCACCGGTCAGCATGATGACAGGCTTTGTGAGATTTGCAAGTTCCGTTGCACAGGAAAGACCTGTCGTATAGATCAGATTGGACTGATCCGGGAACATTCGCGCCAGCTCCGTAGTTGTACTTCCTGAATCCAGAAAAACTGCAGTATCCGGATGGATCATCTGTACTGCTTTTTTTGCTATCTCCTGTTTTGCCTGTATATTGCGCACCGCACGCCTGGTGAGGTAATCATCTGTACCGATCACCAGCTGCACGGATTTTGCACCACCATGTATCCTTACAATCTCTTTTGCCGCATCCAGGGCTTTAAGATCCGTACGAAGTGTCATTTCTGACACATTCGGGAACTGCTCCTTAATCTGTGAAAAACTTACCGTTCCGTGTTTGTTTACCAGTTCCGCAATCGCATTTCTGCGCATTTCCATTGCATCCATAGTTCTCCTCTCCGCCAGAGACTCTCAATTCCTGACGGATTGGAGAATTCTGACAGTCCTTATTCTGTAATAAAGTTTGCAAGTAAATATTCTTCTGCTTCCGGACACCATAATCCCTGATGAGCATCTACAATATCAGCCAGAACGATGTAACGCTCGTCGTTTCTATCGGCTGCTGCTTTTCTCAGCTCATCTAATGCTGTCAACGGCATGCTTAAGTGTGTGTAAATTAATTTTTTTCCACCCGGAATCTTTGGAAGATTCAGAGTTGTCTCAGCAGCGGCATCCAGACCGCCGATATGTGTAACCATAACTGCCGGATTGATGCGTTTTGCAGCGGTCAGTTCCAGAGACTCGATCATATCTGCAGTATTTCCACCTGTAGTTCCCATTACATGTGTAGAATTATAATGTACATCGTAGAAATTCATCTCTGCACTAAATTTTTTGTCTGTCGGACCTGCAAAGAAGTTCAGGCAGCCATCTCTTCCAAGAATCGCACTGGACTGAGTTACAACAGCAGATACCGGTGCGTAGCACAATACATCATCGTATCCTGTACCGCCGGAAATTTTGATCAGCTCAGCAACCGGATCCTCAAGATTTCCTGTATTTACAAAGCGAAGATCAATTCCTTCCCTTTCATAGTCAGCAACCGGGAATAATTCCTCTGCACGATTCAAGCGTTCCTGGTTGATATCTGTAACAACAACCATAGAAGGACGTACATCACGGTGTAATGCATAGGTTAAAGCACCCAGTCCCATCGGGCCTGCACCTGCCATAATGGCGAGTTTACCATTCTCCTTGATTCCCATCTCATGTGTGTATACACCCATCTGTGTATGGTAAGCTGCATGAAAGGCTCCGATACTGCAGGACATCGGTTCAGCCAGAGAAGCTTCATAATAAGCACGGCCTTTATACTCAAGCAGGCAACCCAGTTCCATAACTTCTGCCGGAATTACGCAATAGGTTGTATCTCCGCCAAAAAATTCATAAGAGTATCCCGGGCTCCACATAGTTCCTTTATAGTTTAATGCCGGCTGAAGTGTAAATTTCATACCCGGTTTAAACTGATCCTGATGATTTTTACCAACTTTTACAATGTCACCTGCAAACTCATGTCCCATGATTGCCGGATGCTCTGCAACATCCTCATGCACTCTCTTGTGCTCTGTTCCAAGGATCGCACATTTGTAGGTTGACATACAAATACTGTCGGAAACTACCTTTACAAGGATTTCGTCATCAGTGATTTCCGGAAGTTCGAACTCTTCCAGTCTCAGGTCGTTTGCTGCGTGTAATCTTACTCCTTTTGCTTTCATAATAAAAGCTCCTTTCTACATGTTATTCCCGTTTTTTCGCTTTTGCAATAACAAAAAAAATTTCTTTTTCGTTTTTGCTTTACATTGTTGTTTTGAAAGTTCATTTCTTTTATTTCAACAGCTGTTGGCATTATAATATGCCTAACCAAACGAATTGTCAATTGTTGTTTTGATGTAAAAATGCACAAATTTTCGTCACAAATTTTTACATCAAAAATTTTTACTTTTGAATTGACAGAATCTTATCTTTATGTTAAATTGTTGAAATAAAAGTAAAAGAAAATAAAGTAAAAGGAGAACTATCATGTGTGGTATCGTTGGTTATATAGGAAATGAACAGGCCGCTCCAATCCTTTTAAACGGGCTTTCCAAATTAGAGTACCGTGGATATGATTCCGCCGGCATCGCCGTACGCAATCAGGAGGCACCGACCCAGGTGATGAAAAGTAAAGGTCGTCTCAAACTATTGCAGCAGAAAACAGATTACGGAAACTCCATTGCCGGGCAGTGTGGTATCGGTCATACCCGATGGGCAACGCATGGAGAACCTTCTGAGGTGAATGCACATCCGCATTGCAGTGATGATCACGCAGTCATTGCCGTGCACAATGGAATCATTGATAATTATGTAGAATTAAAAGAAAAACTGGTGAAAAAAGGCTATACTTTTTATTCTGATACAGATACAGAAGTTGCTGTGAAACTTATTGATTATTACTATAAGAAAAATGAACAGAATCCACTGCTTGCCCTGACAGAAGCCATGACACATTTTCGTGGTTCTTACGCGCTGGCTATCATGTATCAGGAGTATCCGGATGAAATCTATGTGGCCCGCAAGGACAGCCCGATGATCATCGGCATCACTGACAAAGCATGCTACATTGCTTCCGATGTCCCGGCCATCCTGAATCATACACGCTCTGTTTTCTATATTGATAATATGGAAATCGGCCGTCTGCGCAAAGGCGAGGCTGTCTTCTATAATATAGATGAAGAAATTGTAGAAAAAGAGCCCGTTACTATCACATGGGATGCTGCAGCCGCAGAGAAAGCTGGCTTTGAGCATTTTATGATGAAAGAAATTTACGAACAGCCAAAAGCTGTTTCCGATACACTGTATCATTATTATAAAGAAAACACCATTGATCTGGCAGAAACCGGTCTGACCGCAGATGTCATGAATGCATTCCGTCAGATCATTATCGTAGCCTGCGGTTCCGCCTACCATGTCGGCATCACAGCGCAGTATGTCATGGAATCTCTGGCACATATTCCGGTTCGTGTGGAAATTGCTTCCGAATTTCGTTACCGTGATCCGCTCCTGACACCGGAAGATCTGGTTGTAGTCATCAGTCAGTCCGGAGAAACCGCAGACAGTCTGGCTGCTCTGCGCGAAGCAAAAGAGCGCGGTTCCAAGACACTGGCCATTGTCAATGTCGTTGGTTCTTCTATTGCAAGAGAAGCTGATTATGTCATGTACACTATGGCAGGTCCTGAAATTGCTGTTGCCACCACAAAGGCTTACAGTACCCAGCTGATCGCCATCTATCTGCTGGCTTTAAAATTTACATACAGCCGTGCACTCATCGATGACATAAAATTACAGTATTATCTTCAGAATCTGGCAAAACTTCCGGAACAGATTAATAAAATTCTGGAAGACAAAGAGCGGATCCAGTGGTTTGCCGCAAAATTTGCCAACGTAAAAGATGCTTTCTTTATCGGACGTGGCATTGACTATTCCACCGGTCTGGAAGGCAGCCTGAAAATGAAAGAAATCAGCTATGTTCATTCTGAGGCATACGCTGCCGGTGAATTAAAGCACGGCACCATAAGCCTGATTGAGGATGGCACCCTTGTTATTGGTCTCCTGGCACAGCCAACCCTGCAGGAAAAAACACTTTCCAACCTTGTGGAAGTAAAAAGCCGTGGTGCTTACCTGATGGGGCTGACCACATTTGGTAATTATACTATTGAAGATTCCGTAGACTTCACTGTCTACATTCCAAAAACGGATGCCTTGTTCACAAACAGTCTGGCTATCATCCCGTTACAATTACTTGGTTACTATATGAGTGTCGCAAGAGGTTTAGATGTGGACAAACCACGAAACCTTGCGAAATCAGTAACCGTTGAATAAAGCCTCTTTACTTTTTTGTAAAGTTTAAATCTTCTTTTTAGGAAAGCAAAAGCTTTCCACCCAAAAAAGAGCGGCTGCATAATGCAACCGCTCCTCTTCTTTTTACAGGAACTGCGATTATCAAGAATATTTTTTATATTCTTGCTGTAAGATGTATATCGTGCAACGCATGCATATACTTCTTCACATCTGTGATCCCTGTTTTTGTCTTTGATCGTCACAGAATAGCAATTCTTACTTGTTAGACATCTGCTCTTCCTGTCTCATGATCATTTTTTTCACCATTTCACCACCGATGGAACCGGCCTGACGAGATGTCAGTTCACCATTGTATCCTTCTTTTAAAGGTACTCCAAGTTCAGATGCCACTTCCTGTTTGAAACGGTTCATTGCTTCTTTTGCCTCCGGAACTGATACTTTGTTTGAGCTCTTAGAATTACTCATGTTGTTACACCTCCGTATTTTTTCTCTATAGTAAAGACAGGTGACTTCCCGGTAGTTTTGTTGAATAGAAAAGAGATTCTTTTCGACTCAACAGAAGTATCCTTATGAAGTTTTCTGTCTTGTTCCTAGTATTAACGAAGATGTTGTTTTTATGTCTGGAAAAATCTTCTGTTTTAGAAAAAGATTGTCTGGCTTACTACATCATAGTGGAGGTACGAATCTGATCTGCTTTCACATCACCTTCAAGGTAACGAATGATTGCAATTGCAAATTCATTTGCTGCTCCCGGACCTTTTCCCGTAACCAGATTTCCATCTGTCACAGCTTTCTTATCACTCCAGATAGCTCCTCCTTGCGGATTGCATCCCGGATATCCTGTGGCATGTTTTTCTTTTAAAATACCTGTTTCAGAAATCATCCCCGGTGCCGCACAGATTGCTGCCAGCATTTTTCCTTCTGCCAGAAATTTCCGTGCAAGTTCTTTGACGCCTGGTCTTTCCCCCAGTGAGGCAGTTCCGGGTCCTCCTGGATATACAATTCCGTCAAATTCATCAAAATTCATATCTGCAAAAACTTCCTCTGCATGAAAAACGATATTGTGTGCACCTTTAATCTGACGTTTTCCTGTTACGGATACTGTAATTACATGAATTCCGGCTCTTCTGCAGAAATCTACTACGGTCAGACACTCAATTTCTTCTACGCCATCGTTACATAATACTGCTATTTTACTCATTTTTTCCTCCTTTATATCAAAATATACTTTCGTGCTTCTCCATTCCTTCTTGAATTAACATTTAAGAAGGCGTGTTTATAAAATGGTCTGCGCCATTATCACATTTTTTATTGATTTTTCAATTCTGTTCCTGTTACTATATGATTATACTATTAGATATGTAAGACCATATCTTTCTATCCCAATTGCAGAATGGAGTATTTTTATCATGGAAATTGAACGCAAATTTTTAATTAAACAATTACCAAAAAACATCGAACAGTATCCCTGCCGCCACATTGAACAAGGGTATCTGTGTACATCTCCGGTTGTGCGCATCCGCAAACAGGATAATGACTATTTTCTCACCTACAAATCTGACGGACTGATGTCCAGAGAGGAGTACAATCTCCCACTATCAGCAGAAGGTTACGCACATTTGCGGCCAAAAGCCGATGGACGGATCATCACCAAAAAAAGATATTGTATTCCTTTTAAAAATTATACCATTGAACTGGATATATTTGAAAATGACCTTGCGCCGCTAATTCTTGCAGAAGTAGAATTTCCATCTGAAGATGAAGCAAACGCTTTCATTCCTCCGGAATGGTTTGCCGACGATGTCACTTATTCCGGCAAATACCACAACAGCTACATGAGCCGTCATGGATATAGCAAAGAATAACTACTATTTTCTCCAGAGAGAATTCTGTTCGTATTTCTGCCGGGTGTGAATGCAATATTTTAACTGAGCATAACGATCACTTAGTTTTCCTTCTGGGATTACTACATCTACAACCACCGCCAGATCATCAATCAGTCTGTCTGTAATTTCATCTTTGATATCACAGACAATCTGATACTTTTCTTCCATGGTTTCTGCATCCAGGAAACGCAGTAACCATGGATTGATCTGCTCATCAGCATCCTCATCCTTTTCCGGTTCACAATCTGCTGCTGTTTTCTGTTGTTCTG
>Ga0129312_1001800_pt1 | contig 11634 bp, 12 predicted proteins | sample O827metagenome_FD_94434 | JGI IMG/M metagenome (GOLD analysis project Ga0129312, IMG submission 94434) | Orangutan group fecal microbial communities from Wisconsin, USA - O827 metagenome | ecosystem: Host-associated > Mammals > Digestive system > Large intestine > Fecal | place: USA: Wisconsin... | reverse complement strand
TCACATCCAGCTTCCTTCAGATTCCATCTCACGATGGACACCCTTGCCTTCGGCTATATCCTTCCCACTACCGGGCGGATTCGGGACTTTAACCCGTTAGAAACGTGCGCCGCTAGGCGCACAAGAAAAAAACGCCGGCCAGCCATTCCTGACTGACCGGCACTCACAATCACTGATCACACATGCGCAGGCATTCCGCCTGCCGCTTTTTCATTTTCCCCTGATTTCCTCTATTTAGTTTTTCTGGTCTCATTTCCCCTGTTTAATTTTTTCCCTTTAATTTCCCGCAAATCGGCCGCTATACTTACACTTACCTCCGGTCCGGCTCGTCTCCTGATGCGCACCATCTTCCTGAAGCAGCATACGCACAAGCCGTGTTTTCTCTTTATTCCAGCGGTAGATCGTCGACTGCTCCGCAGCACAATTCTGCTCACCATTTATCGTGTCTATGATCGCTGATCTCGAATAATGCTTATGCGGAACCATGATATCCGGGAATTCCATCTGGACCCGTCCACACCCTCTGCACTTGTAGCGTCTCAGAGCGAATGTATCCACCGTCCCGTCTGAGGAGATCAGCTTTCGTTTCTTACTGTCGCGGGTCTTCAATTCTCCGCCACAATCCGGACAGTTTGGAGTACTCGACGTGATAATATAGTAAATTCCATTCTGTTCCTTAATTGTGTAATCCTTCAACACAATCATATTTCTTTCCCCCTATTCGTCATATTCGCAAAACCGGATCCGACCGCATTCACCGCAAAATACGGACCTACTAACAAGTTCTACTAATATAAACGTAATAAATTGGAAATTGTGACAGGAAAATGGAAAAAAATTGAAATTTTTTAAATTTTATTTTTTCGGTTAACCTCAACTGTGGGTCCGCTCTTCTGTCCAGCCCGTATTCCTGTAATGCTCATAATACTTCGTGAGATCATTTCCAAATGCATTCTGCAGATCAGCATTCTTCTCTTTATATACATTCACATCAAATCCTGCACAACCTTTTCTTCCCTCTGCCATGCCGGAATTATAGAAATGTGTAAACAGTGCCAACTGATCTGTTCCGATCGCAGTCTGAAGATCCGGATATGTATTGTAATAGTAGTCCGGGTCAAAAACTCTGGAATAGGAATCCATCAAATCATAGGTGATCGAAGGCGTTTCCGCTGCCGTGGTGTCATTGCCGCCTGCAGAAGTGTTATCTGTCTGAAAATCGGCTGCATACGGGCATACTCCGTTTGTATGCAGATGCGCGGGATGGCCATTGCAATGGTAATGGTAGCTCCCAAGACCACTCTTATTCTTGTAGTCGTGATGTCCGCCATAAGCATCCGTACGCCCGGAATGTGCTTCAGCGGTAATCGTATTGGCAGTAAAAACCGTCGTTGCCGTAGTGGACAGTGTCAGACATGAGAGGAAAATAATTCCGTACCTTTTCAGTTTGTTCATAATACCAGCTCCCTTGTATCGTATTTTGTTATTTTTATTATAGAACAGGAAATTTCTGATGTAAACAGCAACATGTCTGCCACATATCCAGCTGTACACTCTACTGGCAATCGTCAAAGACCATTATCATGCTTCCTGGTTTGACGATAAAGATATTTACCCAGTATCTAGTCGAGAGAGATCTGGCACTGATCACTCATTTTGTCCAGCTTCTTTGGGATAAATTGAGAAATCATCTCCCCGAGGAGGTTATGAAGGTAGTCTGGACCTACACCAGAACCTACAACCATATCGAATACTATTTCTTCTATCCTGATCTGTATATGGAATGGCTCTGTACATACTGGATCAATGGCGTAAAAACACGATCGGAACGGCAGGAACTGCTTTCTCTGCTTTGTCTGGAGCTTTCCTCTATCCTCGATGAAGACCCGGATGAAGCATGGGAGGCCGTCCAAAAAGCAGCTCTGATAAAAGAAAAAGCCCCCGGCAGAGCCAAGGGCATACGATCATCTGAGACAATAGATTTCAACACTCCGGAAGCAACGGACAAAGCAGCAGCCTTCGAAAGGAATATCCTGACGTTCCAGGCGGATATCGCCAATACGATCCTCACCGGGCTGGAGCAGTATGATACGTATGCCGAAATTTTCTACAATCGTCCCGTCCCCTTCCAAAGTATCGATGAATTCCTGGATATTACTTACGATCATGTCGATAAGCATGGACCGTTTACTGAAGAAAGCTATGAGAAATGGCTGGACACACAGCTCGGAGAAGTGGATTGGAATCGGCTGGAGTGGTAGTCGAAATGTACAAAAATCTGACCGATAGAGCAGGAAGCTCCTGCTTTATCGGTCCTCTTGCCCTCCGCCTCACGCCAAATACAGCGCCGCATATCTGCGGACCTTGCTATAACTGCCTCAGCTATCCCCTTTTTTCAATTGTACTTAATCATTGTGGATTTAAGATCAATTATCAAACCTTTCCCAAATATTCCCTTTTCAGTTCATCTATCATTTCAAACGGAAAACATTCCGCACAACCATCCGGGATTCCTTCCAGACGCTCCCACAGCACTCAAATCATATGACATTTCAACCAGCTTTCGCAGCCTGCGGCTTTTTGCTGAATTATGTTCCATACAATATCTTTCGATTAGAATTCTTGAGTATTCCTGCATGTTGGTCCGCCTTTCCATTTATTATATATTTTATCCTTATTTTAAATTCTACCGAAGGGCGTGCGTTGTACCGTTTACCCCTCAAACACGCAGCCGGGCATCCTCTTCTCACCCTCTACCTGCAATATCCCTCCTCAACTTCCTCAAAATCCCCTCTTCCGCCTCCTCATCCAACGGTTCTCCATACAGCACCCTATACGCGAAATCCTTCGTCGGGAACATTCCCATTTTTACCATCTCCTCCACTTTTGCATCGTCATACTGCTGCCGCAAAAGAAGATATTTATGCGCTGTGGCTTTATGCCGCTCATAGCGTTCTTCCAGATGAAGCGCCTTCACATTCTTCTCCATTCCCGCCCTCGGATGAAAATGGATCGTGCAGTCAGCAACCGGGACCTTTTCCATGTTGACTCCCACGGGCAGATCCGGGTAAAGCCATGTACATCCTTCGATTCCATCTTCATAGGGATTCATTCCCAGGAGCTCTTCCCTTTTCATTCCATTGCAGTTCTGCCCGCTGGGAACAAGATTATAGAAGCACATTGCGAGCGCCGGATATTTTCCCTTCGGAAAGAAATGGTCGATCTCCAGTGTCCTCAGTTTTCCTCCATTTCCATTCTCAACAACATCCAGATACTCCTCGTCACAGTAGGGACAGATCGTGACACCAAGGTTCTCAATAAACGTGTACGCATTATATTTCGTTGACGCATCCACATATTTATCACTTCCGGCACTGAAATAATCGGAATACATTCTCTTAAACTCATCAAACTGCAGCAGCTCCGGCCTGCCGATCATCTGCTTCAAAGTCTTCACATCTGCCAGGATAAAATCAGAAAGCCAGCTCCAGTCATCCCTGGCACTCATGTCCTCAAAGGTCCCTGAAACAGTCATGACACGGCTGATATTTGCAAACAGGTCTCTCCTGTATCCCTCCGTCTTCCTTTTCACAAATGCTATAACTGCTTCAATATGAGCGGCCTTAGCTGCGGAAAGCCGCCCCTCTTTCTCGGGTATTTTAATCATGCTTTCTCACCTTCTCCATCTGAAGTTCAAATGCCCTGCGGATCATCCGGTCTCCGATGTGCGGGATCAACTGTTCCATCGACATCAAAAACGACTCATCAGCGTCACCATGATCCGCATACATCTCCAGCCGCAAAAAGGCATTCTGCAGAAAGCTTCTGGAATACTCCCCGATGGTGTAATCAAGGAAAAATCCATCCGCCAGGATCGTGTGAATATTTGCACCAAAATATTCCTTATCTGATCCGTTCTTTACCAACGCATTTCCTGTCTCACGGTCGATCGTCAGCCTGGTGATCTCCTCCGGAAGAACATCAGAAAGCATAAATGGCGAATGCGTGCTGAGTATGATCTGGATCGTAGAAGGTCCCTGATATTTCTCAACGATTTTCAGCATGCGGGCGATAAACTGCCGTGCCAGCTCCGGATGCATATACGCCTCCGGCTCGTCCATCAGTATGATCTTGTCCAGCCTTCTGTTAGCCCTGCCGGAAGACGAAAGCTTCAAATAGTCCTCCAGCCCACCAAGAACCTTGGCATACTGGTATTCCCCGGTGCTGAGTCTTGTAAACTCGTATGGAAGAAGACACTCCGTAAAAATACCTGCATCATCCGGACGATACTGCTCCATGCGTTCAAACAGATCATCAAACACTTCCCGATACTCCGGTTTCTCCATATCGACCACCGGTATGGAACATGTGTCCACCGTGAAATACCGCTCATCCAGCTTCTCGAGAAAACCGACAATGTCCTTAATATCCCCCATGATCTGCCATAACAGCCCATGCGGATCCCCATCCCCGGCTCTGTCTATATACTCCGCCAGCCAGGTACATCTCCTGACAATGGACATTTTTTCTCCATCCGGCAGCACAGTCGGATCGATGCTCTCCCTGCGCGTTTTCCCTATATAATAGTCCATAAACTCCTGGTAAGCATCCAGGTCCTCCGCCGGCTCCTCTTCCGCATTAAAGTTCCGGATCTTCTCGACCCATTTCCGCAGATACTTCGCATAATCCGTCCACAGATCATGAATGAACATCTGCTTGTTCGTCAGCATTTTCTTCTTTTTCCTCTTCCGTACACGTTCCCTGGCCTCTGGATCATAGACTGCGCGTCTCTCATCCTGCAGTCTGTCATAAAACGTCCAGTATTCCTTCTCCACGGCCCTGGAAAGCTTTAACGGATACTGATCCGCAAAATTATGCGTCGACAGCAGAAACGAAACCTGACGTTTCCCGCTCCCTGGTTCCAGACTCGTAAGATATTCCCGAATATAGCCGCAGATTTGCCAGAGCGATGTCCTCTGATAAGGGAAAGCCGCCCTGCCGATCCAGTCACTCCTGAAATCCGTAAAATCCTCCTTATCATCCGGATACGGCGGCCGTATAAACGCATGAACATCATAACAGTTCATGATCATCGCCATGTCGCGGACCTTTAATTCCGAAAGATTTCTTTCGTATCCATACTCTTTTACCGCGCAAAATCTGACCGCCGTCTCGCCCGGCTTCAACGCTTTTTCCAGCGCAAAACGCACCGTCCGCAGTGTCCCCGCGCGCCTCGCATTCTCCCTGATCGGCTCCGGGATCGTCGAATCATTCCTCTCCACAGGCTTCGGAAACTGCATGATCTCCATGTCACATATCTCAAAGAAAAATTCCGTATCGCTGATACTATAAAGCAGAAAATACGAGTCGTCCTCCCCTTCCCACTTCCTGTGATACCGCACATCATGCTTCGCCCCGATCATCTGAAGCAGATTCGTCTTTCCAGACCCTGTTTTTCCAGCAAGAATATGGAGGTTGTCCGGTTTTCTGTCTCCGCGAATGACCGCAAACGCGGATGACTGACCGCGGTATTGAATCGACAGCTTGTTGTTTGAGAAATTGATATGCCAGCGGTGGTCGAAGATGATTTCCTGGGTTGTGTAGTTTTTGAATTTGTTTATGTAGGCGTAGATGAGGATCATGAGTTGGGCTCCTTTATTTCTGAGAATAAGATTTATGGTACAAGACATTTCTGTTTAATCGATATTTTTGTCTGTATGTTGTGCCCCGTCTTAAGTTATGCACCTATATGTAGTTTTGTCAACCTTATATTATAACCATTAAAATTCACGAACAAAACCAATAGGAAACGGACCAGATTTGCTATCCGGTCCGTCTTCAAAAACTAAAATATAGGAATTATCTGGCATAGTAATTCTCCGCCCATACCGTTCGTTATGAGATATTACTCGATACTATCAGTACTGCGTTCTTACTTTTATTTCTAATCAAAATAAGGCGAATCGCATGCCGCCAGAAGGGCTCGTGCATATTTTCGTCCACAGGATATAACCAACTTTTTATTAACAATTAAAATCCATAACGCCAGAAATAATACATTCATTATAATTCCCACAACAAGTATTTCAATTTTAATCTCTACGAAACCTTTATGTAATAAAACAGCCATAAACACATTAAGCAAAATTCCAAGTGTCGACATAGAAATTCCGTATGGTCTTAAACCGAGTAAATTATATGAAAATCCAAAATTTATATTTTCTTCCTCTATCAACGGGAATTTTTCTCTATCTCTAGTTTGCGAGATCAACCATGTTATTGCCGTTAATACAAACGCTTTCATTTCTCCATCTGTATCACAGATTTGAAATTCTGGTATATGTCTTTTAAAGAATTTATAATACCTTTTCTTTGTTTGGATATCTAAATACTTGTCTGATGGAAGCAAACATTCCTGCGCCGGTAATAAATCTGGAAAACATCTTTTCATGGCTTTGCAACCCGGTATACGGCAATACACAATAATAATATTGGATATTCCATAAGCAACTATTGAAACTATAATTGTCGATGAAATATTATGCAGTTCGGGTATTAATAAATACAGTTCTAACAGCCATGGTGCCAGAAAAATTATTCCAACACTTATACGTCCTCTTAAATTATATATCCCTAATGAATTAAATATGTCCTTTATAGTATCTCCCCCTATACTCTCGTAAACGCTTTATCTAACCATTCTATAAGATTTGCATTATTCTTCAAATTATAAAATAATATCTCTGATTCAGTTAAATCAAATTTAAAATTATACAATTCCCCTTTAAATAAATCAGCATATTTATTTTGATTCTGATGCGGAATATACAATATCTTACCTGGTATTTTTAGTTTCGAAAAATGAATCGTCCCATCACAAGTAATAGCTACTACTATCGTTTCAGCTATTGGAGTTTTCTTTATGTATTCCTTAACTGCTGAATTATGACCTACAATAAAGAAAACTTCAATAGCATTTGTTGGTACACTCGCTAATTGTATAAAACCTGCTTTTCGATCAGTAATAATCGTCCAAAGCTTTAATGTATCATAAAGATATTCTTTTCTTGCGCATAGTTCATTTGCAAATGATTCTTGTAATAAATACCGCATGATTATATTCCTAAAATTTTTCCAGTTTTAGCAGAAAACCTATTAAGCATAGTCTCATCAATCTTAATGTTCCCATCTTTAGTATTATATACACGATGCCCTGTTGTATCTAACTTATCTGATCCACCATTACTATTTCCAGTATTATCTGATACAATATAAATATTATTAAATTGATCCGCCTTTTTTTCAAAAATGGCATTCGCTTGTTTTGATTTACCATGATGTGGCAGTTGAACGATTTCATAGTCCCTTATTTTATCTTCGATTGATGCAAACGAGCAGTCTCCGCAAAGTAATATAGTGTTCTTCCCCCACTTAATTTTCACCTGAATGCTCGTCGCATTCACTGCAGTTTCTCCATCTTGCGTATCTCCTTCTCTACCATCCAAGCGTTTAGCCACAGTGTCTATCATATATGTAAAATCTGGTCCTGCAATACTTACTTCCGGGCATAAATCCTCTTCATTCTTGTAAATATCTTCTATAGGATAGCCTGAAAGTTTTGCAATGTTATCATACAAATCCAAAAGTTGCCTTGCCACAGATTCTCTAGTCTTTCGTCCATCATCAATTGCTTCCAAAATTTCATCTTTATATTTTAATAACAATGTTGTTCGAATAACCGAGATTTTATCTTCATCCAAAAGTTTGGGAATTCCATTGAAATGGTCTGTATCATTATGAGATAAAATGAGCTTTGCTTTTGAGAAATGATTCTCTTCCATATATTTGATGACTTCTTCTGCATGCCGCTCATGACCACAATCATAAATAATCAATTCCGTTCCCGTATTAATAAGAATGCAATCTCCATAGTTAACTGTGTCAGAATTTTCGTAATTTTTCGAACTAAGAACAATAATCTCCTTCATTAAGATCTCCTTTCAATAATTAAATTTACGAGTTGAATTTATATAAACAATAATTAAAGAAAGGCGAATGCATGTTTCTATTGAATTTAGACTATAAATATGTTAATCTAATATGTGTATTATCTTAGGAGCCAGTAGGGTAGCAGCTACTGGTTTCTTTAATTATTGGGATTGTTGGCACTTCCGTTTGTTGAGTGCTAATAATATTATATTTATCATCGTTCCTTTTGTCAATGCTAATTTCATTTTTTGTTATCATTTATGACATTTTTCTCGAAACCATTTCATATTCCTTGATTTTTTCAAAAATAAATGTTATAATGATAATTATTATATATGGAGTTATTCGCTATGTTCACTTGTATAAAATTAAAAAATTTTAAGTCATTTAAAAATATCGAAATAAATCTTCAGGAAAAAAAGGGGACTCCTAAATCATTAGCAATCATTTATGGAGTCAATGGCAGTGGTAAAACAACTATTTCTCAGGCTTTTCTCGCTCTATGTCGAACAATGCAGACAATGCAATTTAGGGGAATGCTTAACGATATCTTGTCCGAAGAACTTACGCCTCCTGAAGATTTTCCTCTCAAACCAGAAGCTGTATTACAAATCCTGAAATCAAAATTGGCTACTAATGGACTTGAAAGTATTATCAAGGAATATAAAATGATAAATTCTGATGACAATTTATCATTGCAATATGAATTTACTATTGAAGGTGGAAGTGGATATTATTATATCGAGTTAAATTCTTCTAGTATTATAAAAGAACGCTTAGAATACAAAGTAAATAAAAACCGAGGTTGTTTTTTTGATATCGACGATGATGAAATTTACATAAACGAAAAAATATTTGAAACAAAAGAATTTTATGACTTGATCCATACTCAAGTTGAGATGTATTGGGGAAAGCACACTCTTTTATCAATTCTTTATTTTGAAATGAGTGATAAGTCTGATACATATATTAATTCTAACATTTCTATGAATCTGATGAAAATTATGGTGGCGTTTGAAAACATTAATTTTAAAATACCACGCGCATCAGATGGCAAACAATTGTCCACTAAAGCTAGCTCTGAAATTTTTTCTAATCTTGAGCACGGTAGTATAGAAGCAAAGTATAACGACAAGTTAACTGCTATAGAAAATTTATTAAATAAATTTCTAAAGTCATTACTTAATGATGTTGTCAAAGCTTATTATAAGAAAACTATTAAAGACTCTAGACTACAGTATGATTTATACTTAAAAAAGAAACTCGGCGACTATGAGTGTGATATTAATTTCCAACAGGAATCAAACGGAACCAAAGAGATTTTAAATTTATTACCTTATTTTGTATCTGCTGTTTCTGGTGATTGTGTTATTATTGATGAATATGGTATGGGGGTTCACGATTTATTATCCGCAAAATTATTAGAAACCATTGCTCCCCAGATAAAAGGTCAACTGATTATTACAACACATAATACTTTGTTAATGGAGTTCATAAATGACAGTAAAAAAATCCATCCGGATTCTCTATATTTTATACTAAACAATAGCGCTTTTGAAAAAAGTGTGAAATGTGTGACTGAAATTGAAGAACGATTACATCCCAATTATAATTATCGCAATAGATATCTCACAAACACACTTTATAAATACTATCTTCCAGATATACATGCTGATGAGATTAATTTAAATGAATTAGCAGAATTATACAAATAAATAACTGTAATAAAATTTCGGCTCTATGTCAATAGATGGGGTAGAATTAATTTGTCAGAATCTGCTCCTATACTGATATTAGAGCCTTTTTAAGAGGGACATAATATGGACGATATTTTAAAATTAGCTAAAAACTATACTATACAACAGCATTTGAAATTATTACCTCATTATGAAAATAATATTTTAAACAATCTAGTCTTTTTATACGATGAATCCTGGGAAAATCAGGCTTCATATCCGTATGAAATACTAACATATCTTTTTGATAGCTATTATGTTTTACCCAAAAGACCTGATTTAGCTACCTTATTTTGTTGGCAAGCAATTAATCGTTCTTATTATGAACAGCAACTAAACGATACTAATATAACGTTCTGTCAAGATACCAGGGGAATCGAATTAATTGCAAATGAGATTCTAGAAAACTGGACTTACAAATATAAGATAATTTTAGAACCATTTATCGAAAATCTCCCCATTAAAGTATTTCATTATGTTGCCTCTTATTTATTAAAAGGATATATAATGGAAATTAACGATATTCCACAAAAGTTTATGGCTTCTTCGTATAAATCTTTAAAAAAGAAAATTCCTACATTAGAAACCATTTTAACAAATTCTTATGGTAAATCCTATTCTCGTATCACGCATCCAATAGTTGAAGACAATAAAATAAATTTAAAAATAAATATTACTGATTCAACTAAAAGTAGAAATATAATACATAGCTTTGCCTTAAAACTACAATTGCTTGCCGTTGGGCAAGAGGTAAATATAAACTTCAGTGAACCTTCAGTAAAACAACATACCTATGCATTTACCGTTCTAGAAAGGCTTTCATTTGTCTTGTTTGGTATCCTTTATGCTTCACGTTGTAATAATTTCCATGGAAATGTCGCCTCTAGAATGAACAGTGTATGTGCAAATATAGATACCTTCAAAATGTATACTGATTTATTTCTAATAGAATATATTATTCTGGCAATTCACATGAACAGTCAAAGAATTTTATCTGACACCGTCCTTAATAATCTCAAAAGCAATGTGGATTTGATGGTATAAATACAGACAGTGCTGTATCTATATTCCTTACAATAGCATCATAAATTTACAAATCCAATACCGTAAACGCTCCATACCAAGTACCCTATAAGCTAAAAGCCGCTTCCGCGGCTCTGCTTCATTGCTTTTTCGGTTTTCTGACAACGTCCGGCAACTTTTCCGACCATGGAAGCAGGTCATCTAAGAATGACCGGTCGCTGTCATCCATGCGCCTGGGGATCTCTGTCAGAAGGTGTTCAAAGTATTCGTATGGTTTTAGGTTATTCGCTTTTGCCGTCTCTGCGATGCTGTAAATAATCGCGGATGCTTTCGCACCATTGATCGTATCGATCATCTGCCAGTTCTTCTTTCCAACACAGAATCCGCGGATCGCGCGCTCAGAGGCGTTACTATCCATAGGGACATCCCCATCTGTCAGGAAAACCCGGAGATATTTTTCCTGATTCAGAGCGTAACTGAAGGCATCCTTCAGCTTTTCTGTTCCGACCTCGCTTTCATGCTGCTTTAGGTACGCAAACAAAGCGTCTACCAGTGGCTTTATAGCCACCTGACGCCGGGAAAGCCGTTCTTCCGATGAGAGATCCTTTAGCTTTCCTTCTTTTCTGTAGATCATCTGGATCTGCTTTAAGATCAGATAGGATGTGGATTCTTTTTGGCGTTCTTTCGGTACTACTGCAAGTGCCTCATCAAAGCGCCTGCGGGCATGGACCCAGCACCCGGCTATCGTCAGGTCCTCACGCTCTTTTTCCAGTGTATGGTAGACCTGATAGCCATCCGTCACGCAAATGCCGGAATAATTCTTTAGGAATTCCCGGGGATGAGAGGCATTTCTTGTCCGCTGATACTCATAAAGGATGATCTGTTT
>Ga0129312_1001799_pt1 | contig 11645 bp, 11 predicted proteins | sample O827metagenome_FD_94434 | JGI IMG/M metagenome (GOLD analysis project Ga0129312, IMG submission 94434) | Orangutan group fecal microbial communities from Wisconsin, USA - O827 metagenome | ecosystem: Host-associated > Mammals > Digestive system > Large intestine > Fecal | place: USA: Wisconsin... | reverse complement strand
GAGAAACTTTTTCTCCGGCGCTTTTAAGGACAACAGGAATCTCTCATACGGATTTCTTACGGGAATTCTGCGGATCGCGCAGGAGAGTATTTTCAGTGGGTTGAATAACTTAACGGTGAATACAGTTATGGATGAGGCTTATGATACGTTCTTTGGGTTTACCGATGATGAGGTAAACGAGATGCTTAAGTATTATGGCATATCGGAAAAGAAAAAAGAATTGAAAGACTGGTATGACGGATATTTATTTGGCAAAGAAGAGATATACAATCCATGGTCAGTGATCAATTATATTTCCAGAGGATGTATTCCGCAGGCCTATTGGGTCAATACCGGAAAGAATGAAATTCTTGAGGATGTTCTGCGAGGCGCAGCGGAGGATGTAACAGAGCGGCTGTATTCACTCCTGCAGGGAGAGCGAGTCATTGCAAAAATCGACCAGAATGTCGTCTACCGGGCACTTGCGGATGATCCAGCGAATATTTATAGCCTGCTGCTGGTGGCTGGTTATCTGAAAGCGCCGAAGAAAGAATTGCAGGCGGACGGCACATATCTCTGCGAAGTGACGATCCCGAACCGGGAAATTGCGGCAGTATATAAGAGTGAAGTACTGTCCCATTTACTTCAGATTGGGGCCATCGCCAGAACGACCGCAAATAAGATCGCGGAAAGCTTATACGCGAATGACCATAAGAAATTGCAGAGATCGATCGCGGAATATATGGACCGGTCTATCAGCTTCTATGATGCCGGAGCAGAGGGCTTTTATCATGGACTGGTTCTCGGCCTGATCGCATTGATGGATAATCAGTATAAGATCAGATCTAACAGGGAATCCGGTAACGGGCGGTATGATATCAGCCTGATCCCCAGAGAAGAGAGATATCCAGGAATTATCATGGAATTGAAGTGGAAGAAAGACATGAGCCCGGATGAACTTGAGAGGCTTGCAGAGAAAGCGCTGGTTCAGATCAACGATATGAGGTATGACGCAGAAATGAAGGAAGATGGAGTTCGGGACGTCTTGAAATTCGGAATTGCGTTTTCTGGGAAAAACGTAAGCGTTAAGACAGAAAAATCATGATGTAGGGTAGTGGTGGCAGTATGAATATACAGATTTTTGGCACGAAGAAGTGCAATGATACGAAGAAAGCAGAGCGGTTCTTTAAAGAGCGCGGAATCAAATATCAGTTCATTGATATGAAAGAAAAGGGAATGAGCAAAGGGGAGTTTAATTCGGTTGCCCAGGTCAATGGCGGAATCGACAATATGATCAACTGGGACGGGAAAGATAAGGATACGCTTGCACTGATTAGGTATATTGCAGATGAGGATAAAATGGAGAAAATTCTGGAAAACCCATCCGTGATCCGGACGCCGGTTGTGAGAAATGGAAAGCAGTCCACGCTGGGGTATCGGCCGGAAGTGTGGAAGGGATGGAAATAAAAAGCGGCAGATATGAGCATGATGGGAACAGTTCATTTGTTCATGTTCAGAGAATGCCTAAAGCGCAACTACTTATTGGAAAAGAGGAAATTTTAATGAAACAGGAAACCATAGACAGAATCCGAAAATTCACCGACGACCGCGACTGGGACCAGTTCCACTCCGCCGCCAACTTGGCGAAATCCATCGTCATCGAGGCAGCAGAACTCCTGGAGTGTTTCCAGTGGAACGACGAGGAGTATGATCTGCAGCATGTGAAAGAAGAGCTGGCGGACGTGATCGTGTATTCACAGAATTTGCTGGACAAGCTGGGATTGGATGTGGATGAGATCGTGAATATGAAGATGGGGATGAATGAGAGGAAGTATCCGGTGGAGAAGGCTAAAGGAAAGTCGGATAAGTATGATCGGTTGTAGGAGATAGCGGATGAGACAGGATAAAATCGTAGAGTTGAGCCAGGGACTCAGAACGGCGTTTATTAATCAGAATGAGCAGTCAAATCTGGCTTATAAGCCTCAGTTTGTGTCAAACAATTATAGGGAAGGCCGGAAAGTAATTTCTTCCATCGAGGACGAACTTTCTGCGTGTGAAGAGTTTTTTATCAGCGTGGCATTTATCACCATGAGCGGAATTACACCATTGCTTCAGACATTAAAAGAGCTGGAGCAAAAGGGAATTCCAGGGAAAATCCTCACCACAGATTATTTGATGTTCAGCGATCCGAAGGCGCTTCAAAAGCTTGCCGGATTTAAGAATATCACGCTTAAAATGTTCATGACGCAGAACACGAAAGCGGGATTCCACACAAAAGGGTATGTTTTCCGAAAAGAGGAAATTTACCGGATTATTGTTGGAAGTTCGAACATGACATTAAGCGCGCTGACGGTGAATCGGGAATGGAATACAAGAATTGTTTCCACGGATCAGGGCGAGTATGCGCAGAATGTAGTTGCGGAATTTAATGAATTGTGGAACGCAAAACAGGCGCTGCCGTATAAGAAGTTTATTGATACATATGCGGAACTTTATGTAAAGAATAAGGTTATTCAGAAGCAGAAGGAAATAGCGAGACAGGCGGAAATACCTTCATTGGAAGTCTACTCTTTACAGCCAAACTCCATGCAGGTTGGATTTATCAATAACTTAAAGAAAATCTATGATGCGGGGGAAGACCGGGCGCTGCTCATATCAGCGACTGGAACTGGTAAGACCTATGCATCAGCATTTGCCATGCGCGAATTGGGCTTCAAACGAGTTTTATTCCTGGTCCATCGAAATCAGATTGCAAAACAGGCAAAGAAATCTTACCGAAAGGTATTTGGTGAGAAAGTTTCCATGGGACTTGTGACGGGAAAATACCAGGAGTATGATGCAAATTTTGTTTTTGCTACGATCCAGACGTTGAGCAAAGAGGACACGTTATCAAAATATGATAAAACTGCGTTTGATGCGATTGTGATCGATGAGGCGCACCATAGTTCTGCTGGCAGTTATAAACGGGTTCTGGAATATTTCACACCGAAATTATGGCTTGGAATGACGGCAACACCGGATAAGCGGGATGACAATCTGGAAGGAAGAAATATCTATGAAATTTTTAATCACCAGATTGCTTATGAGATTCGGTTGCAGAATGCCATGGAAGAGGATCTGCTTTGCCCGTTTCATTATTTTGGAATCACTGACCTGGAAGTCGTTTCTGATGCAGGAAGTTCTGCGGAGGAAAAAGTTGAGAATTTCCGCTATTTGACGTCCGATGACCGTGTTGCAAACGTCATGAAACAGGCAGAGTTTTTCGGTCACAGCGGAGATCGTGTAAAGGGCTTGATCTTTTGCAGTCGTATTGATGAGGCGAGAGAATTATCCAGGAAATTCAATGAAAAGGGCTGGAGAACACTGGTGCTCAGCGGAAGTGATTCGGAAAGTACACGTGCAGCGGCAATTGAGCGGTTAGCTGGAGATGAAGCTGATGACGCTTTAGATTATATCATTTCGGTGGATATTTTCTCTGAAGGTGTAGATGTGCCGGAAATCAACCAGGTTATCATGCTGCGTCCGACAGAATCCCCGATTGTGTTTATTCAGCAGCTTGGACGCGGGCTCAGAAAAGCGGAAGATAAGGAATATGTCGTCGTAATTGATTTTATCGGTAACTACCGAAATAACTTTATGATTCCGATCGCTCTGTCAGGAGATCGAAGCTATAACAAGGATAATATCAGGCGTTATGTGACGGAAGGTGGAAGAATTATTCCAGGAGCCAGCACGATTCATTTCGACGAAATTTCTAGAAAACGGATTTTTCAGGCGATCGATAATGCGAACTTTAGCGATATTAAGTTGATCCGGGAAAACTATACCAATCTTAAAAATATGCTGGGCCATATTCCAGCGTTAGCAGATTTTGATAAGTACGGGGAAATGGATGTTTTAAGAATCTTTGATAACAACAGCCTGGGATCTTATTATAAATTCCTTGTGAAATATGAAAAGGAATATACGGTTCGCCTGACTGAGGATGAAGAAAAGATTGTTGAGTTTATCTCAAAGAAACTGGCGAGCGGAAAGCGAATTTATGAGCTGGAATTACTGAAACGTACATTGAGATATCAACATAGAATAATGGATGGTCTGCGCCAGGCGCTGATGCAGGAATATCATTGTTCCATGAATGAAAATTGCACTGAGAGCGTTGTGAATGTGATGACCAATGAATTCCCGACAAGTGCGGCGAAAAAGACATACTCCCAGTGTGTATTTATTCAAAATGATGGGGCTGATTACAGCGTTTCAAAATCATTTGAGGAAAAACTTCAGAATAGTGACTTCTACCAGATTGTGAATGAACTGGTAGAATTTGGAATTTCACGGTACCGGATGAATTACAGCAAGCGTTACCAGGATACAGATTTGGTATTGTATCAAAAATATACATATGAGGATGCATGCCGGTTGTTGAACTGGGAACACAATGAGGTTCCGTTAAATATTGGCGGCTATAAGTATGATAAGAAGACGAAAACATTCCCGGTATTTATTAACTATGATAAACAGGAAGATATCAGTGACACAACAAAATATGAAGACCATTTTGTCAGCGCGAATCGCTTAATTGCGATTTCAAAAAGTGGCAGAAGTATGGATTCAGAAGATGTGCAGAATTTTCTAAAGGCAAAAGAACGCGGAATAGATGTTCAGTTGTTTGTTCGAAAAAATAAGGATGATAAGACATCAAAAGAATTCTATTATTTAGGCCGAATGACAGCAACCGGAAATGCCAGAGAGTTCCAGATGCCAAACACAGATAAGACAGCCGTAGAGATCGAATGGGAGCTCGACACTCCAGTGCGGGAAGATATCTACGAATACATCGTAAACGGATAAGAAAGGATATGACCATAAAATGAAGACAATCAGAGTAGTAGCAGCAATCATCATCGAAAAAGGAAAAGTATTCGCCACCCAGCGCGGCTATGGCGAATTCAAAGACGGCTGGGAATTTCCTGGTGGTAAAATCGAAGAGGGTGAGACCCCAGAGCAGGCGATCGTGAGAGAAATTGAAGAGGAGCTGGATACGGAAATTGAGGTGGTGGAGCTTCTGGATAAGGTGGAGTATGACTATCCGAAGTTCCATTTGTCGATGGATTGTTTTGTTTGCAGGATTAAGTCGGGAGATTTGGTCCTGAAGGAGCATGAGGCGGCGAAGTGGTTGGCGAAAGAGGAGCTGTATAGTGTGGATTGGTTGCCGGCGGATTTGGGGGTTGTGAGGGAGATTGAGGAATACATAAAAAATGTGGCTATGCAGAATATGTGGAAATAGAGAAAAAGGAGAAAATGATATATGTCAGTTGAATAATATTAAAGAATAGTGAATTCATTGGATAAAGAAATTGCTGATTTAGAAAAGAAAAAAGCTGAAGTGGATGGCAAAGCTGCATCTGCACGAAAGAAGGCTGCAAGTGTGAACATGAGCAAAACAGCATCGGCAAGTATGATTAAAAGTAAAGTAAGCCAAATTGAAAGATACAAATCAGATGAAATCAAATTACAAAAATCCAGTGCTGATTTCCAGAAGAAAATTAGCGAGAAACGTAAAAAGAAAAATGATGCCAATTTACGATTACAAAAAGCAATGCAAAATGAACAAAAGAAACAGATATCAGAAACAAAAAGGCTACAGGAATTATATGAAAAAAGAATAGGTGAGTTACAAAAACAATTGATTCCACAACAAAATATAACAGTGGAAGACGACGGTGTTAATGAACCGAAATATGATGTGTTTGTTTCTCATGCGTGGGAAGATAAAGAAACTTTTGTCGATGAATTTGTCGATGAATTACGTGCACTTGGTGTGAAAGTTTGGTATGATAAATCTCAAATAAAGTGGGGAGATTCCATGCGATCGAAAATTGATGAAGGGTTAAGCAAATCTCGATTTGGAGTAGCTATTTTATCTCCTGATTATATAGCGGAGCATAAATATTGGACAAAAGCAGAATTAGACGGTTTGTTCCAACTTGAGAGTATAAATGGAAAGATGCTTCTTCCGATTTGGCATAATTTGACTAAACAGCAAGTTATGAAATTTAGTCCTGTTATTGCAAGTAAACTGGCAATGAGTACAGCAACTATGACACCGAAGGAAATTGCAGAAGAACTGGTAAAATTATTACCAGAAAAAGGAAACAATTAATTTGTGGTTATATAAGTTGTATTAATTGATTCAATAAAAATAGACATTTACACATCAGAATTTTATTTTTGATTATATGTGAAAGGTGGGAAGAATATGACAAAGTTGCTTGAACTATATAGACGCTATAATCAGTTTGGAATATATAAAGATTTTGTGCCTGTGGATAATCAATACACAATAATAAACCTATATCGCGAGATGAAAAACAAAGAAATTGATATAAATGTATGGTTAGAGAAACACTGGGCTAATAATATAAAAACAGCGATTGAATGCAAACAAGGTTTAAGTTATGACAATGAGTTAATCCAACCCAAATCTATTTTTTTAAGAATCCATTTATTGAATATAGTTGCCAATGCAATCCCTCAGTCTGCATACAATCGAATGGAAATATCAGCAAACATAATTGTGGATATGACTATGGCAATTGCGTTATATTACTTTGGCTTGCAAACATATATGTTTTATGAAATACCAATTACAGATACTCAAAAGAAAAACATAATTAGAAACCAGAATTTTTATATTGAATTAGCAGATATAAAAATGGTTAGAGGAAATACTTCGGAAAAAGAATTAGATAAATATCTCAAGTTGTTCGCAAAGGATATATATGATATAGATAGGAATAAAAATATTGGCTTATTTTTAGACAATGGAAATATTTTCATAATATGTATAGAAGACTTTGTAGATTATATATTATTTGAAACTGAAAGAATTTTTAAAGGCTATGCTTCAGAAAAAGAATATGACTTATATGTTTCGGAGAAAGGTACTGAATTTGAACGAATGGTTGTGGATATCTCTAATATTTTCTTTGATGAGGTGTATCATACACTCTTTTATTATCCAAATTCGAAGCAAGAGATGGAAATAGATGCTTTGATAAAAAGTTCTGAACATTTGGCTATTCTAGAATGTAAATCTGGTACCTTCAACATTGAAGGAATTAATGAAGATAGTGCTATAGAGTTGAAAATAAAAAATAAATCTCAGAAGGCATATAAAACATTAAAAAATGTATCTAAGTATTTGGCTGAAAATGAGTTATATTCATTTAAATATATGGATCAAATTGTTTCTGGAAGATGTAATTCGCCCGTATGTCTCCATATATCAATGTATTCAATGGATTTTATTTCTTCAAATCTACATGCTCTATTTCCCGATTACTTGAATGCCAATCCAATTTTTACAATTTCGATAGAACACTTCTTTGCGATGCTGCTAGAGGCTAAGAAAACGGGAAAAGACATTTTTAGTTATTGGGAAATTAGAAAAAAAGATGTAGAAGACTATCCTGGAATATATTTTGATAATAATGAACTTGATTTATATTATGAGTTAACACAAGTGAATGATAATCTTTTGTTTCCCGAATTCAAAAAACAAGGATTTTTAGAGCATTTGAATACACATGGCCATGTTTTTTTTTCGTTTCATAATCAATATGGTCATGAGGTACGTCCAGCACAAGAAATGATTAGACAATTGGATACGTATTTGTTATTGGGAATTTTTGAAAAGGGAAAATCTTGGTTTGGGATAAATAAAAGATATTTAAAAAATCTGGAAGAATATCTTCGAATAGTGTAGTATCGAACGCTTTGTTTTAAGATTAATTGAAGAAAGGAGGTAATGTAAAAGGAAGGGGGGAATGATATTAACCTATTCATTCAACGCTATTTTTTTCTAGAGTTGCCATTCAAAGAAAAATTGAATGAGTAGTTTAGGGTTGTGACAAAACGTTATGTATCATGTAAAACGAAAGGAGATTAACTATGAATGAAAAAATAATATATAGATTAGATGATAAAATTTCTTTTAGAAGATGCTCTTTGGCGGATGGAGATATGGTTGTGTATGGAGATTGTACTAATTACTCAACACGTGAGGCAAATTGGACAACATACTATTGTTGTAATCAAGATGGTATACATTATCATTGTACACAGCATCCAGAAATCGAATTAGAATGTGTTTCAACGGAGTATTCAGGAGCGGTATATAGATGTCCTCGATGTGGTAGAGATATTGAAATAGACAATCCTAGAGAACTAAGAAGTAAATGCTTGAGATTATTAAATATTCCGGAGTTTAAGGGTGCAAAATTAATTCGCTTAGATGATTGGTATGTACCAGAAATAAAGGAGAAGAAAAAAGCAGAGTCTGGTTATTGGATTCATACGGATGTAAAAACAGATAAGGATGGAGACACAATTATTGTTGTTTATGTAGGACATAAAGATGACAATGAAAAGGCACAGTTTTTTATAAAACCGGAAAAAGGACAAGTTACAAGTGACCATAAAGATTTAGATCCAACTAAAATTTTATCTAAAATAGAAGTAAAATTTAGAGGGAAAAGGATAACCCAAGAATTTGATGAAGAATGAGGTAGGTGGGATGAGAATGGATAAAATTTGGGAACTGGTTATGGCAGTAATAGCAGGATTAGGAGGAATCGGTGCAATCTTTTGCGCAGTTATATATTTTGCTTCTAATTTTATTGCAGAAAGACTTCAAAAAAAATATGAGTTAAAAATTAATGAAAAATACGAAAAATATAAAGCTGACATAGAAAACAAAACTTATATTAGTAAAACAAAATTTGATGCAGAGTTTAATCTATATAGAAGCTTATCAAAGACTTTTTTTGATATGATAAAAAATGTCACTGTCATGATTCCGCAAGGATTAGTCATGGTTCCGGCTGATAAAGAACTAAAAAGAAAGGTTGACGAAGAACATTATAATGTTGCAAGAGGCGCTGTTGTGGTAGCACAGGATGAATTAAATAGTAATGCTCCGTTTATTCCTGAAAAGTTTTATGAAGCATATGAAGAAATTCGTAAATTGTGCGGAATGCAATTAAATGAGTTCGAGGAACGTTGGAATGTTGGCTATTTTGCCTCTCAGGAAGAAAAAGAATCTTTATCTTCGGAAGCATATAAAAGGACAGGCGAGATAAATGCTAAATTTAAACAACTTAACAATGAAATTAGAGAGTATTTGAGTAACTTAGATGTACTTGAGTAAAGGTACATAGCGGTAGAGAGGAGGCAATTAGTGTCATTACAGAATATTGTTCCATATAGATTACCGAATTATGCAGGAAAGCGTTTGCTAGATCCCCATGTGGTCATTGTAGGTGCAGGAGCATCTATTGCTGCTTGCGAGATAGATAAAAACGGAAAGAAAGTTCCATTATTAAAAAATATACACAATATTCTTGGACTTACAGATGAATTAAAAAAATATAATTTTTCGGATGAACAGATGGAGGATTTTGAAAAATTATTTTCTGATATAAATGGAAAAGCTGAATATAGAGATTTGCAGGAAAATTTAGAATATAAAGTATGTGATTATTTTAGTAAATTGCAGATTCCAGATGGACCAACATTATATGATTACTTGATTTTGTCGCTGACTGAAAAAGATGCAATAATATCATTTAACTGGGATCCATTTTTGATGCAAGCATATAAAAGAAATATATGTGTTGGTAATCTGCCCGAATTAATATTTCCACATGGTAATGCTGGAATTGGCTTATGCTATGATTGTAAAATAAAAGGATATGCAAATTGTCTTTGCCCGAAATGTTTTAAAGAATTTGAGCAAATGCCATTGTTATATCCTATAGGAAAGAAAGACTATAATGGAAAGCCGATAATCGTTAATGAATGGAACTTGGCAAAATCTGTGCTGTCTAGGGCTGCAGGAATCACAGTATATGGTTATGGTGCTCCTGTTACAGATATTGAAGCGGTGGATTTGATGAAATCAGCCAGTCATTTAAGTCAAATGAAGGATATTGCACCATTTACAATTATAAATTTGGCAAAAAATGAAGATGAGCAGAGAAAAAAATGGTCTGAATTTTATGATGTAAAAATGTTTCTGTATCGTAATAAATTTGAAGAAACGATGTTGTGGAGAAATCCTAGAGTAAGTTTGGAAGCTTTGTTTGATGCGATTCTTCAGCAACATCCAAGAAGTGAAGAAAAGTCGTTCAGAAAATTTTCAACACTAACCGAGTTGCAAGAATTTGTTAAGACAATTACCGAGTTTGATATGTGTATTTAAAAATCCTTAGCAGTAACCTTTTCCGTTGTTACTACTAACAGGTAGTAACAACGTGCTCAATTCTGCTCTGATTTGCCACAATCTGTAATTTCAGAGCGTATCACCATAATCCTAGAAAACGTTGCAAAATAAGGCACTCTGGGGCAAAATAAGGAGAAACAAAACAATGATAAAAATATTATTCATATGCCACGGCAATATCTGCCGTAGCCCACTTGCTGAGTTCTACTTCAAAGATCTCGTATCAAAACACAACCTTTCCGCTGGATTCCACATCGAATCCGCGGCAACTTCCTACGAGGAGATCGGCAACCCAGTGCATTCGGGGACGCGGAAGAAGTTGGCGGAAGCGGGAATTTCCTGCGCGGGGAAGACTGCGAGACATATGGAAAAGGCGGATTACCGGGAGTTTGATTATTTGATCGGGATGGATCAGGCGAATATTCGGAATATGATGCGGATTGTGGGCGGTGATCCGCAGCAGAAGATCTATAAAATGCTAGAATTTGCCGGGGATGGCTGGAAGGACCTTAAGGCAGGAAAGCGAAATATGGACAAGGCGCCGGATGTAGCGGATCCGTGGTATACGGGGAATTTTGAAGATACCTGGCGGGATGTTACGGCTGGGTGTGAAGGGCTTTTGAATTTTTTACGATAATCAGTGAGAATAGAACATCGCAAAAATATGGGCGAATGCATGAAAGAAAAGTGGTAAAAAGCTTCCGTAAATTGCTAGCGTCATAAGAAATTATTCTCATAAAAGTAAACAATAGAGAAAATAGAAATGATAAAACCAGCCATATAGTCAACAAATAATTGACTATATGGCTGGTTTTGCATATAATAAGTATAGATAATATTTACAGTGGATTCTGACAGGAGGTACTTTGATTGATAGATGTAAACATGATTATCGGCAATAATATTTTGAATATGCTAAAAGAAAATGAGAAAAAGCAGACTGACCTTGCAGGATATCTCGGCGTTTCAAAGCAAATTGTCAGCAAGATGCTGAGCGGAGCACGGATGATCAGCGCGGTTGAACTGCAGAAAATTGCGGAATTTCTCAATGTGTCAATGGAAAGCCTGGTAAAAGTACCGAGTGTAATTCCAGAGGCCAATGCTATAAAAGCATTTATGGGCAAAGTGGAATCAAAAGAGGCGAGAGAGGGACTTCAGATTGCAGACGAAATTGCGAATATGATCTGTTTTTATTCGCGTGTTCGAAAGAACACAGAAGAAATGATGCAGCCATGGGAGGCGTAAATCTATGTGCGGGGTTTTGGAAAACAGTCTTTTTATGAAGGACAAAAAAAGATACGAAAAGATAAATGAATACGCTGCAGGTTTTAATGCCCTTTATAATAAAAATAATATTATTCAGGATGATATTTTTACTGTT
>Ga0129312_1001798_pt1 | contig 11648 bp, 8 predicted proteins | sample O827metagenome_FD_94434 | JGI IMG/M metagenome (GOLD analysis project Ga0129312, IMG submission 94434) | Orangutan group fecal microbial communities from Wisconsin, USA - O827 metagenome | ecosystem: Host-associated > Mammals > Digestive system > Large intestine > Fecal | place: USA: Wisconsin... | reverse complement strand
CTTTACAGGAAGAAAAGGAGCAGGAGCATGCCGTAAAGAGTGAGGAGCAGAAGGAAAATCCGGAAATTAAGGAGGCGACCGGGAAGGAAGATGGCCCGGATGATTCCGTTACGGAGACAGTGACTTTAAAGCCACTGGATGTATGGGTCATGCCGCAGTACATGAATGAATGGAGTGATCCGGATGCAAATGGGGACACAAAGCTGATCTATGAAGCCCAGAGTCCGAGAGTCCTGATCGGAAACGATGGATATGACAAGGTCAAAGCAGCTCTCGAGAGCTTCGCAGAGGAGCAGTATCAGAATATGAAAAATGAATATGATAACAGTCTCCCGTATGCAAAGGAAATGTATGCAGAGGATCCGGATTCTTTCAGCAGCTTTTCGGACAACCATTATGCATACTGTGTCCGTGCCGATGACCGGGTGGTCAGCATCAAGGAATCAGGCTCCAACTATCAGGGCGGTATCCACGGCATGTATTGGGAGGGCGGCACTACCTTCGATACAGAAAGCGGAGAAAAGCTCCTTCTGGCTGATGTGATCACGGATTCCCAAGCCCTGACAGAATACTCAAAGAATTATCTTAAGGATAATTATGACAGGTCACTGTTCTTCGATAATTATGAAGAAACGGTAGAGGGATATTTTGCGGATCGGACAGTGGAACCGGACTGGTATCTGGACAGCTTCGGACTTAACATTGTTTTTAACTCCTACATGCTTGCCCCGTATTCGGAAGGAGACCAGACGGTCGTTGTTCCATACGGAAAAGATCCGGGGCTTATCAAGCCGGAATTCTGGTATTATCCGACCGGCACCGTGTTCCGTCTGGATTACTGGAGCTCGTTATCTTTGGATATAGATGGAGATGGAATTAAAGAATCTATTTTTGTGGATAATCAGGCTGATACCGAGAATGGATATACAGAATTTATTGTATACTGCGACGAAAATAGTCTGAAAAAGCAGATCTGGTGCTATGACATTAAAAATATTTACGTTCTTCAGCCGGAACAGGATAAGACCTACCTCTATGCGGAATTTTTGCTGGACAATGACGCAAGGCTTCTGGAGGTGTTCGATCTCAGCACAGGACGTCCGCGTTATGTTGGGGAAAGCTATGATTCCTTCGGAGAAGGTCAGGTCATTGACACAGGAAGCTTTGTCATGGAGACAAGGATCGATGCCCTCGGAACCTACACAGGCTACCGCCATTATTCCATCGGAACGGACGGAATGCCGAAGTCGGATGAGTCGGTATACAATATTTTCAATTTTGATCCCGAATATACACTTTCCCTCACATCCGTGAGAACAATTCCGGTATGGATGGAAGAAGGTGGGGAAAAGAAAAAGACAGAGCTTCCGGCAGGAACCGAGTTTGTTTTCAGAAAAACAGACGGGGAATCCTTTGTAGAGATGGAGCTTAAGGACGGAAGAAGATGCGAGATCAGGTTTGAGCGGAAGGACTGGGAATGCGTGATTGATGGGGTCAGTGAGAATGATTGTTTTGAATATGTTCCGTATGCAGGATAAAATCGTTGACTTTCTTTTTGGAAACAATTACAATAAGTACGATATATTGGCATTATAAATAGCGGAGGGGATACCAATGAAATTTTTTATTGACACAGCGAATGTGGACGAGATCAGAAAAGCCAACGATATGGGTGTGATTTGCGGCGTTACGACAAATCCATCCTTGATCGCCAAAGAAGGTAAGGATTATGTTGAAACCTTAAAAGAGATCGCAGCTATTGTTGACGGGCCGATCAGTGGTGAGGTAAAAGCGACCACAACAGATGCAGAGGGAATGATCGCAGAGGGACGTGAGATCGCAAAGATCCACCCGAACATGGTCGTTAAGATCCCGATGACTGTAGAAGGCCTTAAGGCAACAAAGGTTCTTGCATCAGAAGGAATCAAGGTCAATGTGACACTGATCTTCTCTGCAAACCAGGCGCTGTTAGCAGCGAGAGCAGGAGCAGCTTTTGTTTCTCCGTTCCTTGGACGTCTGGATGACATTTCCCAGCCGGGCATCGATCTGATCGATACGGTTGCTGAAATCTTTAATCTTCACAATATTTCCACTGAGATCATCGCAGCAAGCGTGCGTCACACAATGCATGTAACAGAATGTGCGCTGGCCGGAGCTGATATTGCAACAGTACCATATAAGGTGATCGAGCAGATGACACACCATCCTCTTACAGATCAGGGAATTGAAAAATTCCGTAAAGATTACGAAGCGGTCTTCGGAAAGTAATGAGAAAGTAGAGGGAGGACGCCGATGCGTCCTCTTTTTTTACGCGAATATGTTGCCGCATGCCGGAATGAAGGATGTTCTTTGGAAAAACGAAAAGATTGATAGGAGAAGTTATGAAAAACAAGAAAAAACTGTTTGTGCAGGCTTTGATCATTATGGCGGGTCTCAGCTTATATTCTGCCGGAGTAGCCCTTTTTATCCTGCCCCTTGATATGATCGCGGCGGGAACCACCGGTATGGCCCTTGTAGCCCAAAAGCTCTGGGGTGTCCCGCTTTCTACATTTATCGCTGTTTTCAACGTGATGATGTTCGTACTCGGCTGGGCAGAGCTCGGACGTGATTTTGCCTTTTCTACACTGGTTGCAACGTTCTATTTCCCATTTGCACTGGATAGCGCAACAGCCATTGTGGGAGATCTTGTGCTGACGCGTGATCCCATGCTCTGTGCCGTCTGCGCCGGAGTCATCATCGGATTCTCATTGGGAATCGTTATTAAAGCAGGCGCATCCACCGGCGGAACGGATATCCCGCCGTTAGTATTGAAAAAAAGGCTGAACATCCCGATCCCGGTCACCATGTATGTTACAGACTTCGTTGTTCTGATCGCACAGATGGCCTTTGGTGATAAGGAGAGGATTCTGTACGCTCTTGTAATGGTCATGGTTTACACAGTTGTTCTCGATAAGGTGCTGATGATGGGTACTAAGCAGATCCAAGTCAAGATCATCAGCGAAAAATTTGAGAAGCTCAGCGCTGCCATCCAGGAAAAGATGGATCGCGGCACAACCCTTCTCAGCATGGAGGGCGGACATACCAGAAAGAAGACAATGATGGTCCTTGTGATCGTTTCGGGCAGAGAGCTCAACAAACTTAACAGCCTTGTCAGTGAAGTAGACGATAAGGCATTTATGATCGTGAACCAGGTAGGAGAGGTTCGCGGCAGAGGCTTTACTCTGAAAAAAGAGTATGAGTAGTTTTTGGCAGGATCCGGAAAAAAATCAACTTTAAAAAGTAAAATCTTAAGAGGCGGGTGCAAAAGAAAAAAAGTTTGCAGCCGCCCTTTTTTTATAACCTGCAAAAAAATGGTGACCGGGGAAAAAAAATCTTGAATTTTGACGGATTTGAGTATATTATTATAAATGGCAGAAATTTGATTTTCGTCAATTTTTTATAATGGAGGACAGCAAAATGACTAAAACAGCACAAACATCAGCAATGAATCGAATCTGTAAATTGCTTGATGACAACAGCTTTGTTGAGGTTGGCGCGTACATGACTGCCAGAAGCACTGACTTCAATATGCAGGCTCAGGAAACTCCGGCAGATGGCGTTGTAACCGGCTACGGCACCGTTGAGGGAGCTCTCGTGTATGTATACAGCCAGGATGCAGCCGTTATGGGTGGCTCCGTAGGCGAGATGCATGCAAAAAAGATCGAGAACATTTACGAAATGGCTATCAAAATGGGCGCTCCGGTCATCGGCCTTATTGATTGTGCAGGTTTAAGGCTGCAGGAGGGCATGGATGCGCTTGACGGCTTTGGAAAGCTGTTCATGTGCCAGACTATGGCATCCGGAGTGGTTCCGCAGATCCAGGCAGTATTTGGAAACTGCGGCGGTGGTATGTCCGTTGCATCCGCAATGGCAGACTTTACCTTTATGGAGGACAAGGCAAAATTATTTGTAAACTCCCCCAATGCAGTAGCTGAAAATGATACAGATACTTCCGGCGCAAAATTCCAGAGTGAAGAAGCAGGAAATGTATGTATGACAGGTACAGAGGATGAGATCCTTTCCAATATCCATACACTTGTTTCGGTTCTTCCGGCAAACAACGAGGACGATATGTCCTACGATGAGTGCGAGGATGACCTGAACAGGATCTGCGAAGGCCTTGAGAACTGCGCAGGCGATACAGCACTCGCTCTTACCATGATCTCCGACAACAATTTCTACATGGAGATGAAAAAGAATTATGCACCAAATATGGTCACAGCCTTTATCCGTCTTAACGGTGTGACAGTAGGCTGCGTTGCCAACAGAAAGGAAACCTTCGTTGAGGGAGAAAAAACAGCAGAATACAAGAACAGCTTAACCGCTCAGGGCTGTGAGAAGGCAGCTGATTTCGTAAACTTCTGCGATGCGTTCAATATCCCGGTGCTTACCCTTGTTAACGTAAACGGCTACAACAACTGCAAATGCACAGAAAAGAAGATCGCAAAGGCAGCAGCACGCCTGACAGCAGCATTTGCCAATGCAGATGTTCCGAAGGTAACTGTTGTTGCAGGAGAGGCTTTCGGTACAGCAGGACTTGTTATGAACAGCAAATCCATCGGCGCCGATATCGTTTACGCATGGAAGAATGCTTCCATCGGCATTATGGACGCAGTTCCGGCTGTTAAGATCATGTATGCTGATGAGATTTCCAAATCTGAGAATGCGGCTGCCCTGATCAGTGAAAAGGCAGCAGAGTACAGCAACATGCAGGCAAGCGCACTTTCCGCAGCAAAGAGAGGCTATGTGGATGATATCATTGATGCGGCAGATACAAGAAAACGCGTAATTGCAGCATTTGAAATGCTGTTCACTAAGAGAGAGGATCGTCCGTCTAAGAAGCACGGCACGGTCTAAGATGAGGTGGCAGATATATGAAACAGAATATGAAGAAACTCTGGGCCGTTCTCTGCGTGACCGTATGTCTGTTTGCTCTTGTCGGCTGTTCTAAGGCTGACAGTGCTGCAAAAGAGACCGATCCGTCCGTGACAATGGCTCTCCAGCAGGGTACCGCGCAGTATCTGGACCTGTTTGCCTCCATGACAGAACAAGAGCTGGAAGATGTAAAAGCTTCCAGTGAAAAGAGCAAGGATACAGTTATGCTGAGTGCAGCTAACTCATGGTTAACCGTAAAGGATGATCTGGGCGGGCTTGTATCCAGCGATACGGCAACCGTTGAGCCGACAGATGATGGCTATGTTGCCAGGATCCATGCCGTATTTGAAAAAAGAGAAGCGGATTTTTCCGTTATCGTAAATGAGGATCTTTCTGAAATTTCCTCCATCACGATCTCCCCGGTATATTCGACCTCGGAGAAGCTTGCAAAGGCAGCTATGAACACCCTCATGGGTATGGGTGTCGTATTCTGCGTGCTGATCTTCATCAGCTGGCTCATCGGATTATTCAGATACATCAGTGTATTTGAGGAAAAGATGAAGAAAAAAGCAGCACCGGCAGCAGCGCCGGCTCCGACAGCAGCACCCGCCCCGGCGGCAGCGCCTGTTATGGCAGCAGCACCGGCAGAAGAAGTATCAGACGACACAGAGCTGATCTCTGTTATTGCAGCAGCGATCGCAGCAGCAGAGGGCAAAGAGACAGCAGACGGACTCGTTGTCCGTTCCATCAAACGTGTTTCTAACAGAAACTGGAAATAACTGAATCATCAGGAGGAAATTAAGAATGAAGAATTATACAATCACAGTGAATGGAAATGTTTACGAAGTAACCGTAGAAGAAGGATTTACAGGTAAAGCAGCAGCACCGGCCCCGAAGGCAGCTCCGGCTCCGAAGGCAGCTCCTGCACCGGCAGCAGCTCCGGCTCCGGCAGCAGCTCCGGCAGCACCGGCAGGCGCAGCAGGAAGCGTTGCTGTTACCGCTCCGATGCCGGGTAAGATCCTCGGCGTTAAGGCATCCGCAGGCCAGGCTGTAAAGAAGGGCCAGGTCATCCTGATCCTTGAGGCAATGAAGATGGAGAACGAGATCGTTGCTCCCCAGGACGGAACAGTTGCTACGATCAATGTAAACGTTGGTGACTCTGTTGAGCCGGGCACAACTCTTGCTACATTAAACTAACTGCCTGCTGACTGCAGATCTCATTTGGAGGAATTAAAATGGAATATATTCAAAATACACTTTTGAATCTTCTTCAGCAGACAGCCTTTTTAAATCTGACCTTCGGCAACATGATCATGATCTTTGTAGCATTTATTTTCCTTTACCTTGCTATTAAAAAAGGTTTTGAACCGTTGCTGCTGGTTCCGATTTCTTTTGGTATGCTGCTTGTAAATATCTATCCGGATATTATGCTGACAATTGAAGATTCACCAAACGGAGTAGGAGGACTTCTTCACTACTTTTATCTTCTGGACGAGTGGAGTATTCTGCCGTCCCTGATCTTCATGGGCGTAGGAGCCATGACAGACTTTGGACCGCTGATCGCAAACCCGAAAAGCTTCCTTTTAGGCGCTGCGGCTCAGTTTGGTATTTACGCTGCATACTTCCTTGCAATCTTTATGGGCTTTAACGATAAGGCCGCCGCTGCGATCTCCATCATTGGCGGTGCAGACGGCCCGACCTCTATCTTCCTTGCTGGTAAGCTTGGACAGACAGAGTTTATGGGACCGATCGCTGTTGCCGCATATTCCTATATGGCCCTTGTTCCGATCATCCAGCCGCCGATCATGAAGCTTCTGACAACAGAAGAAGAAAGAAAGATCAAAATGGAACAGCTCAGACCGGTTTCCAAGCTGGAGAAGATCTTATTCCCGATCATCGTTACCGTTGTTGTTTGTCTGATCCTTCCGACAACAGCTCCGCTTGTTGGTATGCTGATGGTAGGTAACCTGTTCCGTGAGTCCGGCGTTGTTAAGCAGCTCCAGGAGACAGCTTCCAATGCCCTTATGTATATCGTAGTTATCGTTCTCGGCCTTTCCGTAGGCGCTACCACCAGCGCTGAGGCATTCTTAAAGGTCACAACGATCAAGATCGTTATTCTTGGTCTTGTTGCGTTTGCGTTCGGTACTGCTGCCGGTGTTGTATTTGGTAAGCTTATGTGCAAGCTGTCCGGTGGAAAGGTAAATCCGTTGATCGGCTCTGCCGGTGTTTCGGCAGTTCCGATGGCAGCCCGTGTATCCCAGAAGGTTGGTTCTGAATCCGATCCGACTAACTTCCTTCTGATGCATGCTATGGGCCCGAACGTAGCTGGTGTTATCGGTACCGCAGTTGCAGCCGGTACTTTCATGGCTATTTTCGGAATCCAGTAAAAGCAGGGAAGCAGTGCTTCCACAAAATTGAAAAAATTAACAGCTGTCCGGTCAGAATGATCCGGACGGCTGTATGACAAAATCAAGGAGGAAATAACAATGGCAGAAATTCAGAAAAAGCCGGTAAAGATCGTTGAAACTGTCCTTCGTGACGCTCATCAGTCTTTACTTGCCACAAGAATGTCTACAGATCAGATGCTTCCGATCGTTGATAAAATGGACAAGGTTGGCTACTATGCTGTAGAGTGCTGGGGAGGCGCAACCTTTGATGCTTGTCTTCGTTTCTTAAAGGAAGATCCGTGGGATAGATTAAGAAAATTAAGAGATGGATTTAAAAATACAAAATTACAGATGCTTTTCCGTGGACAGAACATTCTCGGATATAATCATTATGCAGATGACGTAGTTGAATATTTCGTACAGAAGTCCATCGCAAACGGTATCGATATCATCCGTATTTTTGACTGCTTAAATGATATCAGAAACCTTGAGACAGCGGTAAAGGCCACAAAGAAGGAAAAAGGACATGCCCAGATCGCACTTTGCTATACACTGGGAGATGCCTATACTCTTGAATACTGGGAGAATATTGCCCGCGAGATCGAGCAGATGGGCGCAGACTCCTTATGCATCAAGGATATGGCAGGTCTTTTAACTCCGTATAAGGCAGCTGAGCTTGTTCAGGCTCTTAAGTCCGGAACAACACTCCCGATCGACCTTCATACCCATTACACCTCCGGCGTTGCTTCTATGACATACTTAAAGGCTGTAGAGGCAGGCTGTGATATCATCGACTGTGCAATGTCTCCGTTAGCTCTGGGTACTTCCCAGCCGGCAACAGAGGTTATGGTAGAGACCTTCCGCGGTACTCCGTTTGATACAGGCTATGATCAGAATTTACTGGCAGAGATCGCAGATTACTTCACACCGATCCGTGAGGAGGCATTAAAGAGCGGTCTTCTTAATCCGAAGGTTCTGGGCGTTAATATCAAGACCCTTCAGTATCAGGTTCCGGGCGGAATGCTCTCTAACTTAGTAAGCCAGTTAAAAGAGGCAGGACAGGAAGATAAGTACCGTCAGGTTCTTGAGGAGATCCCGAGAGTAAGAAAAGACTTTGGTGAGCCGCCGTTAGTTACCCCGTCTTCTCAGATCGTAGGTACACAGGCTGTTATGAACGTTCTTTCCGGCGAGCGCTATAAGATGGTTCCGAAGGAATCCAAGAAGATCATGATGGGTGAATTTGGCCAGACAGTAAAGCCGTTTAACAAGGAAGTTCAGAAGAAGATCATCGGCGATGCAACTCCGATCACCTGCCGTCCGGCAGATCTGATCCCGCCGCAGCTTCCGAAGTTCGAGAAGGAATGTGCACAGTGGAAGCAGCAGGATGAGGATGTATTATCATACGCCCTTTTCCCGGCTGTAGCAAAGGACTTCTTCGAGTATCGTGAGGCTCAGCAGACGAAGGTAGATCCGAAGAAGGCTGACAAAGAAAATAAAGTATATCCTGTATAAGGACATCCTGCATAGGAGACATTCTGTATAGGGATAATACACATAAAGGGTGTTGTCCGATCATTGATCCTGATGATCGGGTGGCACTCTTTTTATGTAACAGGAAATTCCGAGGAATTCCCTGTTACATAAAAGATTGAATGGAAATCTTAATAAAATAGAAAGAAAGAGCCCGGAAAAAGACTTGAAAAAGGAAAAAAATACTGTTATGATTAGCATAATTTATCGAAAGGAGACTCTCTGACAGACTCCTGTAGGCCTTATCGACTTGAAATAAAGCAGGCACGGACAGGAATTAATGATAGGAATTACGGCAGGAGAGATAAAATATGAGACAACGAAAGGTAAGAATCCTGGCGGCTCTGATGGGTACGCTGTTAACAGTACAGTCAGCAGGCGGCGCGGGATTTTTTTATGGTGGAACGAACCGCGTATACGCCGCATCGCAGAGATCGGCGATCGTGAATGCGACAACATTAAATGTAAGAAATGGTGCCGGTACAGGCGCAGCATTGATCAGAAAGCTGTCTTACGGGGCAGCCGTAACCGTAGTCGGAGAAGAAAAGGCAGCTGATGGTGTAACCTGGTATAAGATCCGTTACGGTGTAAACGGAGGGACGGAAGAAGGGTATGCCTCCTCTGCCTATATTAAATTTCCCGTGTCCTATTCTACAGATCCCCAATTTGAAACCTATATGAATCAGCAGGGTTTTCCGGAAAGCTATAAGGATTCCCTCCGAACACTCCATACAGAATTTCCCTCATGGGTATTTCAGGTGCAAAACACGGGACTGGACTGGAATGAGGTGATCGATAACGAGAGTAAGGTAGGAGCCAATCTGGTGGCCTCGGGAAGCCTGTCCTCATGGAAATCGACAGAGTACGGTGCCTATGACTGGGGAAACGGACACTGGACCGGCTTTGACGGAGCCTCATGGGTGGCAGCTTCCCGTGATATTGTCAGCTACTATATGGATCCCAGAAACTTCTTAAACGAGATCTATGTGTTTCAGTTTTTACTTCATACCTATGATAGTGCTCATCAGACAAAGGAAGGGCTCAAAAGTCTTGCCACCGGAACATTCCTTGAAAAAGCGATCACTTCCGGAGGAGAGAGTACCGGCGAGAATACAGATAACGGAAACAGTTCAAGCGGTACGGTAGAGCTCGCCCCGGGGCAGAACTATGGCCCGGGAATGAGTACGGTCGCTGTTCCGTCGAATGATGTGGCCACGGACGCTCCGGGGCTTACGGGAAGCACACGGGAAACGCATACGGTAGCAGTACCCAGCGTCGAATATGGTCCGGGAATGGATGCCTCTGTCATTACGGGCGATAATACAGGGGAAGCTTCCACATCCCCGGTTCCGGAGGGTCAGAGCTATATCGATATTATTATGGATGCAGCCTCACAATCCGGGGTAAACCCGTATGTAATAGGCGCCATGATATTACAGGAGCAGGGAAAGGGAACCTCCGGCAGTATTTCCGGAAAGACCGCAGGTTATGAAGGGATTTATAATTTCTTTAATGTGGGAGCCTACCAGACGGATACCATGTCAGCCGTTACTAGAGGTCTCTGGTATGCAGCCCAGTCCGGAAGCTATGGACGCCCATGGAATACCATTGCAAAATCCATAGCAGGAGGGGCATCCTACTATGGTGAAAACTTTGTTTCCCAGGGACAGGATACATTTTATCTGAAAAAATTCAATGTTCAGGGAAGTAACCTGTATAAGCATCAATATATGACGAATGTGGAGGGCGCTGCCGGAGAAGGTGCGAAGCTTTCCAGAGCTTACACAGATGAGATGAAGAAGGAAACATTGGTATTTAAGATCCCGGTCTACCGGAATATGCCTGAGGCGGCCTGCGTGAAGCCGGCAGTCGACGGAAGCCCCAATAATAAGCTTTCTGCACTTGAGGCGGAGGGATATGCACTGACACCGACCTTTAACCGCGACACGGAGAGTTACGATGTTATCGTTGATCCGTCTGTCGATAAGATATCCGTAAAGGCGTCTGCGATCGATTCCAAGGCATCTGTTTCGGGAACAGGTATTATTGACCTGCAGAGCGGCAATAATACGATCAATGTGGATGTAAAGGCAGAGAACGGAGCTGTCCGTACATACCGCCTGAATGTGGTGCGTCAAAACGGTGCTCCGGCAGTTCCGGTGACGGGAAATGCAGGCGGTGCCCAGACTTCCGGTCAGAACGTAGGTCCCGGTCAGACAACGGGCCCCGGCCAGACATCAGGAAGCAGTACCCAGACCTCCGGGCAGAATACAGGCTCCGCTCAGAATGTGGGCCCGGGTCAGAGCCCGGAATCGTCTTCCGCCACGGAAACATCCGGCAATAACGGAACCGGGAACAATGATCAGGTTCAGGTTGGGATCGCACCATCATAAAGCGATAGCGTTGAATGAGTAGAGGAGAAAGGACAGTTATGAATAGAAAGTTAAAAAGAATTTCAGCATTATTCCTGACGCTTGCCATGCTGCTGTTGGCGCTGCCGGGTCAGCTGCTGACCGTCTATGCGGCATCCGGAAAGATCACGTTTTCGGATCCGTCCGCATCGGTAGGCAATCAGGTTTCTGTAAATATGAAGATCGCATTATCAGATGGAACCGGATTGGGAAACTCTGATGTTATGCTGGAATATGATGCGTCCGCACTGGAGTTTGTGAGCGGCACGAATGCGAACGGAGGCGCCGGTTCTGTCCGGGTCGTCGGTTCCATGGAATCGGCCAATCAGACTACCTTCAGCTTCACGCTGAAATTTAAAGCCTTGAAAGCCGGTACGACGTCGATAACGGTAAAATCCCAGGAGGT
>Ga0129312_1001797_pt1 | contig 11660 bp, 10 predicted proteins | sample O827metagenome_FD_94434 | JGI IMG/M metagenome (GOLD analysis project Ga0129312, IMG submission 94434) | Orangutan group fecal microbial communities from Wisconsin, USA - O827 metagenome | ecosystem: Host-associated > Mammals > Digestive system > Large intestine > Fecal | place: USA: Wisconsin... | reverse complement strand
CCCCGGCGGCCCCCGCGGGGGGTTCCGCAAGCCCAAGGATCTGCGGGGTACACTGGGGAAGCTGATGCGCTATCTGGGCCGGTATAAAGCGATGCTGGTCATTGTGGTGGTGCTTCTGGTGATCAGCTCTGCCTGCTCCGTGGCAGGCTCCTATCTTATCAAGCCCCTCATCAACGACTATATTCTTCCCGGCGATTTCGCCGGCCTTGCCAGAATGCTCTGTGTTATGGCAGGGGTCTACGGTGTGGGCGCTCTGTGCTCCTACGGCTATGCCCGGATCATGGTACACGTGGCCCAGAACACCGTGGCGAAGCTCCGGGCAGACCTGTTCGACAAGATGCAGAAGCTGCCCCTGAAGTTTTTCGATACCCATACCCACGGCGAGCTGATGAGCCGCTACACCAACGATATCGAAACGGTGTCCGAGGCGCTGAACAACAGCTTTGCAAGCCTCATTTCCTGCTCGCTGACCTTTGTCGGCACGGTGGTCATGATGATTGTCCTCAGCCCCATCCTGACGCTGATCACCTTTGCCATGCTGGTGGTCATGCTGCTGGTGGTGAAAACCATCGGCGGCCGCAGCCGCCGGTACTTTGCCGCCCAGCAGAAGGCCATCGGCGACGTCAACGGCTATATCGAAGAGATGATCGAGGGCCAGAAGGTCATCAAGGTTTTTAACCATGAGGAAGCTGCCAAGGCGGGCTTCCGGGGGCTGAACGAAACCTACCGGGATGCGGGTACCCGCGCTCAGGCTTATGCCGGCGCCATGATGCCTGCCATGGGCAACCTGAGCTATATCAACTATGCCATTACCTGCTGTGTGGGCGGCCTGCTGGCCATCCGCAGCGGCGATCTGGGCGGCCTGTCTGCCTTTTTGCAGTACACCCGGCAGGTCAGCCAGCCCATCACCCAGATCTCCCAGCAGGTGAACACCATCCTCTCCGCTGTGGCCGGCGCGGAACGTGTCTTTGAGATCATGGAAGCCCAGCCGGAGGTGGACGAGGGCAAGGTGACGCTGGTGCGGGTTACGGAAAGCCCTGACGGCGTGTTGAAGGAAGCCGGTTTCGATACCGGCGCGTGGGCTTGGAAGAAGCCGGACGGCACGCTGATCCCCCTCCGGGGCGATGTGCGGTTTGACCATGTGGTGTTCGGCTACGACGACCGCAAGATCATTCTCCACGACATCTCCCTCTTCGCGAAGCCCGGCCAGAAGATCGCCTTTGTCGGCTCCACCGGCGCAGGCAAAACCACCATTACCAGCCTCATCAACCGGTTCTATGAGATCCAGTCCGGCACCATCACCTACGATGGCATCGACGTCCGGAACATCCAGAAGGACTCCCTGCGGCGGTCTCTGGGCGCGGTGCTTCAGGATACCCACCTCTTTACCGGCACCGTGGCGGACAACATCCGCTATGGCCGTCTGGAGGCTACCGACGAGGAAGTGGAGGCCGCGGCCCGGCTGGCGGGCGCGGATACCTTCATCCGCCATCTGCCCAACGGCTACCAGACGGTACTCTCCGACGAGGGCGGCAGTCTCAGTCAGGGCGAGCGGCAGCTGCTGAACATTGCCCGTGCTGCCTGTGCCAATCCGCCGGTGCTGATTCTGGATGAGGCCACCAGCTCCATCGATACCCGGACGGAAAAGCTCATTGAAAAGGGCATGGACCGGCTGATGGCGGGACGTACCGTGTTCGTCATCGCTCACCGGCTGTCCACAGTCCGCAACTCTCAGGCCATCATGGTGCTGGAGCAGGGCAATATCATTGAGCGGGGCGACCATGAGGATCTGATCGCCCAGCACGGGCGGTACTACCAGCTCTATACCGGTCAGGCGGAGCTTGCATAAAACACTGTATGAAAACCTCCTCAGTCTGCGGACTGAGGAGGTTTTTGCGCGGTTTTGAGAAAACGATCCCGCCTTCGCTCCGGCAGCACGGAGCGGTTTGCGGTTCAGGCTGCGGCTGCTGCAAATCGCCGGTTTGCCGATTGCAATCGGGCCGCGCTTAAAATTTTGCCTGTATGCTTGACTTTTCTGTTTTCTTCTCTATAATATGAAAACGATAATCATTTTCAAATTGGAGGGCGGATATGGCCTATCAGACAAAACAGCAGCAGGCAGTGCTGCAATGCCTGCAACATCGGTCGGAGGAATGTCTTTCCGCTGCGGATCTCTCGGAAGAACTGCGGCGCAGCGGCCTGACCGTGGGGCTGGCCACGGTGTACCGCCAGCTGGACAAGCTGACCCAGCAGGGACTGGTGCATAAGGTCACGACGGAAGAGGGGGCGCTCTACCAGTATTGTCCGCAGGCAAACCATCCCCACGACTGTTTCCTGCTGCGGTGCGAACGCTGCGGCCGGATGGTGCATCTGGACTGCGCCCATCTGGAGGAGGTCTGTCATCACCTCTCCGCGGAACATCATTTCAGTATTGATCCCCGCCGCACCGTGCTGACGGGAATCTGCGAGCAGTGTCAGGAGGAACCCCATGAAGGATAACGAATTGATCGTCTGCCGGGATGTGTCTTTGGGATATGAGGGCAGATCCGTCCTCACCGGCCTGAATCTCACCATTTCCAAGGGAGACTATCTCTGCGTGGTGGGTGACAACGGCTCCGGCAAGTCCACCCTGATGCGGGGGCTTCTGGGGCTGCTTCAGCCGCAGTCCGGCGTTATTGAACACGCGCAGACGCTGCGGCACGGCGCCATCGGCTACCTGCCCCAGCAGACCCGCGCCCAGCGGGACTTTCCCGCCACGGTGCTGGAGGTGGTTCTCTCCGGCTGCCTGAACCGAAAGGGACTGCACTTTCTCTACACCCCGGCCCAGCGGTCTGAGGCCATGATGAATCTGGGCAAGCTGGGAATTCTGGAATTGAAGGACGCCTGCTACCGGGATCTCTCCGGCGGTCAGCAGCAGCGGGTGCTGCTGGCGCGGGCGCTGTGCGCCGCAAGGGAGCTGCTGATTCTGGATGAACCCATCACCGGGCTGGACCCCGCCGCCGCCCAGGATCTCTATAAGACCCTGACCTATCTGAATCAGAAGGAGGGCATGGCCATTGTCATGGTGACCCATGACCTGAAAGCGGCGCTGAAAAGCGCCCGCACGGTGCTGCACATCGGCAGGAAAGGGCTGTTCAGCGGCACAGTGGCCGACTATTTGGCGAGTCCCCAGGGCCGCCGTTTCCGGGAGGAGCTGGAATCATGAATGTTTTGCAGATGGTTTCCTATCCCTTTATGCAGCGGGCACTGGCTGCCGGGGTTCTGGTAAGCCTGTGCGCCGCGCTGCTGGGCGTCCCGCTGGTGCTGAAGCGCTACTCCATGATCGGCGACGGGCTGAGCCATGTCTCCTTCGGCGCGCTGGCGATTGCCGTGGCGCTGGGGGTTACACCCCTGTACTTCTCCATCCCCGTGGTGATTCTGGCAGCCTTTTTCCTGCTGCGGATGGCGAGCCATCCCCATTGGAACAGCGACGCCGCCATTGCCGCCGTCAGTGCGTCGGCGCTGGCCATCGGCATTCTGGTGATCTCCCGCACCACCGGCATGACCACGGATGTGGACAACTACATGTTTGGCAGCGTGCTGGCCATGACGAAGGGCGACGTGGCGCTGTCCGTGGTGCTGTCGGTGACGGTGCTGGCGCTGTATCTGCTGTTTTACCATCAGATCTTCGCCGTCACCTTTGACGAGAGCTTTTCCCGCGCCACCGGGCTGAAGGTGGAAGCCTGCAACACTCTGCTGGCCATTCTCACGGCGCTGACCATCGTGCTGGGGATGCGGATGATGGGCGCCATGCTGATCTCCTCGCTGGTGATCTTCCCGGCGCTGACCGCCATGCGGCTGTTCCGAAGCTTCCGGGGCGTCATCCTCTGCGCGGCAGTTACCTCCGTGGTCTGCTTCTGCGTGGGGCTGACGATCTCCTTTGCCTTTTCCACGCCGGTGGGTGCCACCGTGGTGGCGGCGGATCTGACGGTATTCCTGCTGTCCTGCCTGACGGCCGCTCTGCGTCGAAAAGCCTGAAAAAATTTACAGATAAAGCTTGCAAATCGTTTTCCCTGTGCTATGATAGGGCCGAAAAAAGAATGTGCATCTGTACATGGCAGAAAGTGTGTGATGAGTTTGTTGGAATTTCTGGAACAGGAACAGATCAGCCGGGAGCTGCTGGACGGCATCCGGGACTATCGGGCGCAGTACTCTACGCCGCCTGCGCTGCAAGGCCGGATCCCCAGACCGCGCTATCATTATTACGGCCGGGAGGTCTGGGAAGCCGCCATTGCCGCCGTCCTGTGCGGTGAAAACCTGCTGTTGGCCGGCAGCAAGGCTACCGGCAAAAACGTGCTGGCGGAAAATCTGGCCATGACCTTCGGCCGTCCCTGCTGGGATGTGTCTTTTCATGTGAATATGGACGCTGCCGGCCTCATCGGCATGGACACTTTTGAAAACGGACAGGTGACTTTCCGCCCCGGCCCGGTATATCTCTGCGCAAAAAACGGCGGCTTTGGGATTCTGGATGAGATCAATATGGCGAAGAACGAAGCATTGGCCGTACTTCACGCGACGCTGGATTTCCGCCGGGCCATTGACGTCCCCGGCTACGAGCGGGTGGAGGTGGATCCCGCCGCCCGGTTTATCGGCACCATGAACTACGGCTATGCCGGCACACGGGAGCTGAACGAAGCCCTTACCAGCCGGTTTGTGGTCATCCAGATGCCCGCCATTGATGACAGCGGACTGGAGCGCCTTTTGGGGGAGGAATTCCCCACGCTGGAAAAGAAGTACCGGGGACAGTTTGTGCAGCTGTTTCTGGATCTGCAAAAGAAGTGCGAAAATGCGGAGATCTCCTCCAAAGCGCTGGATCTCCGGGGATTACTGGATGCCCTGCGGCTGATCCGCCGGGGCGTGAGCGCCGGTATGGCGCTGGATATGGGCATTACCAACAAAGCCTTTGACAGCTACGAGCAGGGGCTGATCCGGGATGTGATCGCAGCCCGGATCCCGGCGAAGCTGGATCGCAGCCGTCTGTTTACCGACTGATATGGAGAGCGGAAGCTACAGTGCCCGGCAGCGCCGGGCCATCAATCTGGTGTGGACAGCCTGTGGAGATTATCGGTTTGAGCCGCAGTTTCTGGCAATGCAGTCTGACGGCCAGCCGGATTTCTACATGAACTGCATCATCGGACTGGTGCATAAATGGTTCGGCGACGCCATGCCGAAGCGCCTGTTTGCCCGGTGGGCGGGGGACGTCCGCCAGAGTACCTATGACGATCTGGCGTGGCTGGCGCTGGAAAATGCTGCTTATGAGCGGGAGCTGCCGGAGCGTCCGGCACTGGAGGGCTTGCGCCATGCCCATGCAGAAGCGTTTTTTGCCTCGGAATACCAACTCTCCCGGCAGGAGTGGATGGAGAAAAACCAGCTGGTCTATGCGCTCCAGTCCGTGCGGTGGAAAACTGTGCTGGGTCAGAAGGGACCGCTGCTGCCCCCGTGGGAAAAGGGGCTTTCGGACGCGCTTAGCTGTCCGGGAACCATGGATGAGGCCGGTTTGGAGACGGCTGTTCTGACCGCATTTCACAAGTATCTGCATTTTGATGGTGCGGCCCGCAGAAAAACGCCCTTTACTCTCCATTTCGGAGATCGGTGGGCGCCGCTGCTGACCAAGCTGTTTACTACGGAAATGGTGCGGACGGACGATCTTGCCATCGGCCGGTCCGGCGTGCCGGGGGAGAACGGCATTGTTCGGGCATCCAACGCCCTGCGCGCCCGGCTCAGTTCCAACGAGCGGGAGACGGAGGACCGCGATTATGTGGAGCGCTGCTTCGGGCGCAGCCTGTACCCGCCCCGCCAGCTGGCTCTGATCGAACAGCGAACCTGCACCGGCAATCATCTGGGCTGCCGCCTCTGGTTTACCAGAGGGGAACCGGCGCCGGGAAAGCCTGTCAGCGCCGACACCCAGCGGCTTTTTGAGCAGGCGGAGGAGCAGGCCAAGCGGAACCGCGCCGCATTTGCCAGAGATCACGACCTCTGTCAGAATGCCCTGCTGCGGCTGACGGAGCAGATCCGCAACTGTATGCTGATCCACCGGCAGCCAGAGTCCGTTACAGCCCGGCAGGGCTGTCTGGATGGCCGCCGGGTCTGGCGGGAGCCGGTGTTGGGGGACGGCCGGGTATTTCTCCGCAGCGATGAGGAGAGCCATCCCGGCTTTACGGTGGATCTGATGCTGGACGGCTCCGCCTCCCGGCTTCACTGTCAGGAGATCATCGCCGCGCAGGGGTATATTCTGGCGAAAAGCCTGAGCAACTGCGGGATCCCCGTGCGGATCACCAGCTTTTGCAGCCTGCGGGGCTACACGGTGCTTCGGATCCTGAAGGACTTTGGGGATAAAAACGGGGAACGGAACGTGTTTGACTACTTCGCTGCCGGCTGGAACCGGGACGGTCTGGCTCTGCGCGGGATGGGGGAGCTGATGAAGTCAGCCCCGGCAGACAGACACCTGCTGATCCTGCTGACGGACGCCAGCCCCGATGACAGCCGCAAGATCCTGCCCAGCGGCAAGATCCCCCTCAGCCGGGACTACGACGGGCAGACCGGCGTAGACGATACGGCGGAGGAGGTTCGCGCCCTACGGCAGCAGGGTATCCGAGTGGCAGCAGTGTTCATGGGGGAAAACGCCGCCGTTCCTGCGGCCAATGCCATTTACGGCCGGGATCTGGCCCGCATCCGCCGGATGGATCAGCTGGCCGCGGCGGCGGGACGGCTGATTCAGGACGAGATCCGGGAGCTGTCCGGCTGAATGATTCAAAGCGGCAGAGGGGTGCGGGAAGCGTTCCTCTGCCGATTTTTCGTCCGGCGCATTGGGCGTTTCAGAGGTTGACAAATTTTGCGCCTGGAATGGCGAAAACCGTCTCCCTGCTGAAAAATGTCCCGGAATTTCTCCGGCTTTTCTGACATTCGCACATTGACTTTTGGAACGGGGTTCGCTAAACTAATCTCTGTTTTTTCAGATGGAGGTAAACGATTTTGAATCTGATTTTTGAATTGGGAATCCTATTCCTGATCTGCATGGCCGGAGAGGGCATTGCCACGCTGCTGCCCATTATGATCCCGGCCAGCGTGATCAGCCTGATCCTGCTGCTGATTTTGCTGCTGTCCGGCGTTCTGAAGGAGCGTCAGATCCGGCAAAGCGCCGTGTTTCTGACGGAAAACATGGGGATCCTGTTTATCCCCGCCGCAGTTGGCACACTGGAATATCTGGACGTCCTCAAGGCGCAGGCCATTCCCTTCCTGCTGATCACCGTTGTGAGTACGCCCATCGTCTACTTCATTACCGCGTGGTCGGTTCAGCTTCTGATGAAGCTGTTCAACCGAAAGAAGGTGCAGCACCATGTTTGAAGCCATGACGTCCTCCCCCTTTTTCGGTCTGGCGCTGACCCTGATCTGCTGGTGGCTGGCAGTCCGCTTCCAGAAGAAAACGGGACAGCTGATCTTCAATCCCGTTTTGGTCACAAGCGTGCTGGTGATTGCCATCCTGCTGATCTTCCATATTCCGCTGGAACGCTATAACACAGGCGCAGACGTCATCAAAATGCTCCTTGGCCCCGCCACGGCGGCGCTGGCGCTGAATATTTACCGCCAGCGGGCGATCCTGAAACAGCATTTCTGGCCGGTGGTGCTGGGATGTCTGGTCGGCAGCCTTGCGAGCATCCTGTGCGTGCGGCTTTTGTGCCGGGTACTGCAAGCAGACGGCGTTTTGCTGAATTCTCTGCTGCCCAAGAGCGTGACCACCGCGATTGCCGTCAGCATTGCGGAGGGAACCGGCGGCTTGTCCGGCCTGACTGCGGCTGCCGTCATTATTACCGGCGTGGAGGGCGCAATTCTTGCCCCGGTCTTTGCCAAACTGTTCCATATCACAGACCCGGTGGCGGAGGGCATTGCCATTGGCGCGACCAGCCACGCCGTCGGCACCAGCAAGGCTATGGAGATCGGCGAGCTGCAAGGCGCGATGAGTTCCATCGCGCTGTGCGTCTGCGGCATCATCACCTCTGTGATTGCCGGATTCTTCGCGGTATAAGGAACCCAACGGATAAAAAACACCTGCGTGCAGCGCACGCAGGTGTTTTTTGCAGAAAGAAGGTCAGCCGCCGTAGAACATTCCCAGCAGGTAGGCCAGATCTCCGGCTTCCAGATAGGTGACGCCGTTGGCAATCAGGCAGGGGCCGGAGAGATGGAACCCGTCCGCCTTCGGAACGGCAGAGCCGTGAACTGCTTTGGTGTCCGGACGGATCTGGAATACGATCCCGCTGTCATCCTTCACCGTAACGCCAAATTCCTTATCCCAGGAAACATCGTACCCGGCAGCTTCTGCCACCGCCCGGATGGGAACATACAGCCGCTCGTCCTTGTAGGGCCGCCGCAGAGAGGAGGGATCGACCGCGGTGCCGCCGTTGATATACAGCCGTCCGTAGCCGTCCAGAGAGATGCTGCCCTTATATTCGTAGGGGAACACCAGCACGCGGCTGACCTTACCGCTGTCGTCGGCCCACACCAGAACCCGTGTGCCGGGCAGCAAATCCTGATAAGTGACGCGGCTGCGGGTGAGATAGGAGGTTACCTGTGCGTCCTCCCAGACCTGATACGTTGTGCCGTCAGACAGGGTAATGGACATCCCGCCTTTTTCCGGGATGCCGATGCTCATCAGACCGTCAGACCGGGTAATGATGTCATACTGCGGCACTTTGTAATCTGCCGGGACGTTTACCAGCAGCAGCTCCGGGGTGGTCTGAGGAGGCAGGCTCATGGTCGTCACGCTCCGGGCACCCAGCCACGCATAAACCGTTTCACCCTCTTTGATGGAACCGGTGTCCACGGGACTGCCGCTGACGGCGTCCAGAATCATGGTGTTCTCCGTCCAGAAAACAACGCCGTCAGTGGGCTTCGTCTCACCGGGCTTCTGCACCAGCAGGCTGCCGTTGTCCTGCCGGGTGACGGCGCCACAGACAACGGTATACTGGGGATCGGGGACATAGGCTCCTGCGCCGGGGGCATCCTGTTCGCCGGCGGCCAGCGTGGGGATGCACAGCATGGCGGCACACAGCAGGGAGGCAAGAATCTTCTTTGAACGCTTCATAAGCAAATTTCCTTTCTGCCCAGCAGGGCTGAAAAATATGGAGGATCATTCCATCCGTCAGAATAGACGGAGAGAAACGGAAAAAGTTCCCGGAAAAATAAAAAAATTCAGGCGAGGAGACGCAACGCAGCGTCAGCGGGGACACAGGGTATGGAAACCGCATGGTTTGCCCCAAAACGAAAGAACCGGATTGAAAAAGAGCAAAAAGTGCGGTAAAATAAGACTATCAAAGGAAGAAGGTGCCGCAATGCTGGACCGCAGTGAAATTGGAAAACGGGGATATCTGGAGCAGGATTTCCGTCTGGTGCATTTAAAGGATTCTCTGGCTCAGCGGATTGACTACCATTACCATGAGTTTGATAAGCTGGTGTTTTTTCTGGGCGGCAAGGTCGCCTATGTGGTGGAGGGCGTTACCTATTTCCTCCAGCCATGGGACATTGTGCTGGTGCAGCACAACATGATCCACCGTCCCATGATCGATGCGTCGGAGCCTTATGAGCGGGCGGTGCTCTGGCTGGGAAGGGACTGGCTGGAAGCGCGGTCTGACCCCGGCGAAGCGTTGGACACCTGCCTTGACCGCAGCCGGGAAAGCGGCTTCCACCTCCTCCGCGCGGGGGAGGAGGGACGGCTGGCCTATGCCCGCGCCATCCAGCAGCTGGAGGAAGCCCTGCGGTCGCAGGAATTCGGCGCCCGGCGCATGGCGGATACGCTGTGCCAGCAGCTTTTGATCCATGTAAACCGGGATTTCCTCCGGGCCAATATGGCGCCGGAGGAGAAGGACAGCTATCGTCTGGATCCCAAGATGGAGGAGATCCTCCGCTATATTGCCGCCAATCTGGACGGCAACCTTTCCGTGGATGCGCTGGCGGGGCGGTTTTTCATCAGCCGGTACTATCTGATGCACCGCTTCAAGGAGGTCACCGGCTACACGGTACACCAGTACACCGTACAGAAACGGATCCTCCGGGCCGGGGAACTGATCCGGGAGGGCGTGCCGGTGATGAAGGCGGCGGAGCAGGCGGGCTTCCCGGAGTATTCCACGTTCCTGCGGGCGTTTCAGAGTACGTTCCACACCAGCCCGAAGAACTTCAAATGATCCAAAGAAAAATCCGGGCAGCACTGCCCGGATTTTTCGTGATTTTATGCCAGAAAGCCCTTCAGAATACACTCTTCCGCTTCTTCGGGGGTCAGACCCAGCGTTTCCAGCTTCAGAAGCTGGTCGCCGGCGATCTTGCCGATGGCGGCCTCGTGGATCAGCTGCGCCTCCGTGCAGTTGGCCACAATGGCGGGGATGGACTGGATATGGGCCTTGTCCATGATGATAGAATCGCACTGCACATGGCCGAAGCAGGCGGCGTTGCCTACCATTTTGGGATAGAAGGTCTGGTGGGAGGTGTTCTTGGCCACCGACCGGGAGATCACCCGGCCGCGGGAGCCTTCGCCATCCAGCACGATCTCCATGTCGCTTTCGGCCACCTGATCGCCGTGAGTCATGAGCCGCTCGGTGACCACCGCTTCCGCGTCCTTGCCGCATACGATCTTGGTTTCCCGCTTGGTGGAGTCAATGCCCCGGATCTGGACGGTCTCCATCTGGATGGAAGCGCCCTCCTCCAGATAGACGATGGTCTGGGGATTCATGATTTTGCCGCCGGTGCCGTCGCCCTCGCCGTAATGCTTTTCCGTGTATTTTACATGGGAGTGCTTCCCGACGTAAAAGGTGTGAACGCCGTCATGACGGCTGGTTTCCGCGCCGCAGTTGTGAATGCCGCAGCCTGCCACGATGTTCACGTTGCAGTTTTCGCCGATATAAAAGTCATTGTACACCAGCTCCTGGATACCGGGCTTGGTGATGATAACGGGGATGTGGCAGGTCTCGCCCACTGTGCCGTCCTTTACCCGGATGTCGATGCCGGACTTGCCGTCCGTTTTGCCGGTGATCTCAATATGCTCCGTGGACTGCCGCCCGTCGCAGCCGGTGTCCTTTCGGATGTTGAACGCCCCTACGGGTTTGCTCACCAGATCTGCGATTTTTTCCAGCAGCTCCCGGTCTACCTGTGTGTCCATCATCAGGCGTGTACCTCCTTGTTCAGTACCGGGCAGTTACCCAGCGTATCAGACAGGATCTGCGGCAGAATCTCCTCTGCGGAGCCGCGGCGGCGGATTGCGCCGTCTCCCACCACGATGACCTCGTCCGCAAGGGAGATGATCCGCTCCTGATGGGAGATGATGATCATGGTGGCGCTGCCCTGCCGGTGAATCTGCTCGAAGGTCTCCGTCAGCCGGGCGAAGGACCACAGGTCAATGCCGGCCTCCGGCTCGTCGAAGATCATCAGCTGGCTGTTCCGGGCCAGAATAGAGGCGATCTCAATGCGCTTGACCTCACCGCCGGAGAGGGACACGTCCACCTCCCGGTCCAGATAATCGTTGGCGCACAGGCCGACGCGGGTCAGGTACTGGCAGCACTTGTCCTTGGTGAGCTTTTCGTCGCCGGAGGCGATGGTCAGCAGGTCCCGGACGGTGAGGCCCTTGAACCGGGGGGGCT
>Ga0129312_1001796_pt1 | contig 11660 bp, 11 predicted proteins | sample O827metagenome_FD_94434 | JGI IMG/M metagenome (GOLD analysis project Ga0129312, IMG submission 94434) | Orangutan group fecal microbial communities from Wisconsin, USA - O827 metagenome | ecosystem: Host-associated > Mammals > Digestive system > Large intestine > Fecal | place: USA: Wisconsin... | reverse complement strand
CCTGCTGCGCGATGGTTTTGCATATGCATATCTCATTTATAAGGTTTCGACCGGGCAGATTCCCCTGGCGGACTTTGTGCTGTACTTTGGTGCGATTACCGGGTTTTCGCAGTGGATTTCCAGCCTGGTGGAGCAGGTGTCCAAGATTGGGACGGCATCTCTGCGCGTAGAGGATTACCGCGCCTTTGTCGAGGCGGATGCGCATGGGAAAACGGAACAGCCGTCGTATCGTACCCTGCTGCTGAACGACATCAAAATCGAGTTCTGTGATGTTTGCTTTGCCTACGAACCCGGGGGCAAGAACGTCATCGACCACTTAAGCATGACCATAGAGCCGGGACAGAAGGTCGCGCTGGTGGGCGTAAACGGCGCGGGAAAGACCACGCTGGTGAAGCTGCTGTGCGGATTCTATACGCCGAGCAGCGGAGAGATCCGCATCAATGACCATCCCATGCACGAGTACGATCCTGACGCGCTGCTGGGCCTGTTTGCAGCTGTGTTCCAGGACGCTGCGCTATTTCCATTCACCGTTGCGGAGAATGTCGCGCTACAGCCGAAGAAAAAGCTGGAGGCATGGAGGGTTGACATCAGCCTGCGGCAGGCAAAACTGCAAGAACACATCCAGTCGCTGCCCGATGGCGCGGATTCTCAGATGCTCAAGGTCGTCACCAATGCAGGCGTGGTGCTCTCCGGTGGGCAGGCGCAGAAGATGTTCCTGGCAAGGGCGCTGTACAAGGACAGTCCCGTGCTCATTCTGGACGAGCCGACGGCAGCGCTGGATCCCATTGCGGAAAGCGCACAGTATAAGGCCTATGAGGAGCTTTGCTTCGGCAAGTCATCGCTGTACATCTCCCATCGACTGGCCAGCACGATGTTCTGTGATCGGATTGCGCTGATGAAGGATGGAAGGATTGCAGAATGGGGCACGCATGAGGAGCTGATGGCGCTCCATGGGGACTATGCACACATGTATGAAATCCAAAGCCATTATTATCAGGATCAGGCGGATGAGGAGGGAGCAGGCGCATGAAACAGAGGAATAACGTGTTCCGTAAGCTGGTTTCATTGATTCGTCAAATGGATTCTCACATTTTGTGGCTATATGCGGCCCGTAGCGTGGTTTCAGCGCTGCTGCCCTTCGGCGCCATTTTGCTCTCCGGCGCGGTCATACAACGACTGGTTGACGGAGAGCCCTTCCAGAGAATCATCTGCTTTGCGCTGCTGGGCGTGGCGGCGATCTTCTTGGGGTATGCGCTGCGGGACTTGCTGCATCGCACCTGCCAGATCCGTATGCAGGCTTGCGTGCGCAAATACGACACGCTGCTGGGGGAAAAGACGCTGAACATGGAGTATGCCGCGTTGGAGGATGAACGTCTCCAGGGCGTGCGCCAGCGCATAGCAGAGGACAATAACTGGGGTTATGGACTCTATGGTATGCTCAATCTGTTTGATTTGCTGACACAGCGTGTAGTCGCACTGGTGGCAGCATTCTGGATCGTACTGCCCATGCTGCAATTGGATTACAAGATCTGCGTAGCCTGCGTGGTCTACTTTGCTGTGCTGCTGGGGATAACATTTGCCCTGTCCAAGCAGCGCAGCAACGCCAGCAAAAAGCAGGTGGAGTGGATGGGGGAAGTGAACAAGTTCAACCGCCTGATCGGCTACTTTACCGCGAACGCTTCGCTGGATTATCGTGCGGGAAAGGAGATTCGACTGTACAAGGCATACGATTTGCTGGAGGTCAACGCAGCGTCCTCCTATTATCATATGCGCCGCGTGGTGAGTTCCAAAATTGCCGCACTGCTCGGCCGATGCGATGGAACGGCGGGTTTGCTTTCGGGGTTGTGCGAGGGCGTCGCCTACGCGTTTGTGGCGCTTCATGCGCTTGCCGGTCGTATTTCTTTGGGACAGGTCGTCACCTATGCAGGCGCAATCAACCAGTTCGCGCGTGCGCTGTCTGGTCTTGTCATGCAGTGGGATGCCATGCGCATCCATGCCGAGCGGTTCCTCTCCACGTTTGAATACATGGACCTGCCGGATACAGCTCAGCCGGGAACAGAGCCCATACCGGAGGGCCCTGGCGTCATCGAATTTCAGCATGTGTCCTTCCGCTATCCCGGTGCGGAAAGGTTCGCACTCGAGGACGTGAATCTAATTCTGCACCCGGGAGAGCATATCGCTGTGGTTGGAGAGAATGGAAGCGGGAAAACCACGATGGTCAAGTTGCTATGCCGACTGTTCGTGCCGACGCAGGGCAAAATTTTGCTGGATGGACAGGACATTCAGCAGATGGACTTTGATGCGTACATGGCTCGTTTGTCGGTGGTGTTTCAGGATTTCAAGTTGCTTTCCTTCACACTGGGGCAAAACGTATCCATGGCGGAGGAGTATGATGTGGGCAGGGCAGAAGAGTGCTTGAAGGCAGCTGGTTTTGATGAGCGGCGCGGGACCATGTCAGATGGGCTGGATACTCCTCTGTACAAGGATTATGCGCAGAACGGCGTAGAGCTCTCTGGTGGTGAAGCCCAAAAGATTGCTATCGCCCGTGCTCTATACAAGAATGCTCCGCTTGTCGTGCTGGATGAGCCCACAGCAGCACTAGATCCGCTGGCGGAGTATGAAATTTACACGCGCTTTGGCGCGTTGACCCAGAATAAGACTGCAATTTTCATCTCGCATCGACTGTCTTCCTGCCGGTTTTGCGATACGATCGTGGTATTTGACAATGGATGCGTGATTGAGCAGGGAAGTCATAGCCAGTTGTTGAATCATCAGGGTAAGTATTCGGAGCTTTGGAACGCACAGGCGCAGTATTACACGTCGGAGGCGCATGCGCAAAGGACCGACTGATTTTGAAAAAAGCGGAGGAGGGGAAGCATGAAGATTGCCATTTGTGAGGATGATGCAGTCTATGCGAAGTTCCTGACGCAGAAAATAAAAACATGGGCGGAACTTCATGGTTGCAAATCGTTGTTGGTGCACAGTTATCGGGATGGAGAATCTCTTTTGGATCAATGGCAGCACGGACAGACCTATGATCTGCTCTTGTTGGACATCGGCCTGCGGTTTATGGATGGGTATCATCTGGCGGAAAAGATACGGGAACTGGATCAACGGATTCTGATTGTGTTCATTACAGGCAGCGTGGAGCGAGCCATGGACGGATACCGCCTGGATGCGCTGCGCTACCTGCTCAAACCGGTTGCAGACGAAAATCTCAGAGAGTGCTTGGACTATGCCTATCAGACGGTACAGAATCAGAAAGAGCGCAGCGTCGTTTTTCGTGTGGACGGGGCGCATGTCGGGTTCGATCCCCGGGATATACTCTACCTGTCCAGTCAGGAGCACTACGTGGTGCTGCACCTATTGGAGGGCGAGTGTCGGGTGATGGATCGTATGCGCTTGGATGATGCGCTGAAAATGCTGCCGCAAGAGGATTTCATACGCATTCATCGGCTGCTGGTACTCAATCTGAGGCATATCACCTCTTTTACGAGCACGCAGGTGACGTTGGCAAACAACGAACAGCTTCCCATCGGCAAGAAATACTCCGAGCAGGTGTTTCGTGCCTTTGTTGCGCGCTACTTGGATCACGAATGGATCGATCCGGGCTTGAGAGGGTGATTGCTGTGATGAGTTGTGGATTGCGTCTGGTCCAGGCGATGACGCTGCTGCTCCTGCCGCATATTGTGCTGGGGGAAAGAAAATGCAGTGCAAAGTGGCTTGCTGCCGCGGCGACTATGCTGGGCACCGCCTGTTTTTGCATCCGGCGGGAATGGGTGATTCAGGGGTTGACGGCGCTGGTTGTGATCGGCTATGTGCTGGGCGTCCTCCGTGCGCGTGCGGGTGAAAAATGCTGCGCGCTGGCGCTGACGCTCGGCGCATGGGTTGCACTGGAGAGCGCTGCGCCCGTACTCCCGCGCTGGCCGGAGCAGCTCGAAGGCGCGGTGGCGCTGTTGCTACTCGCCACCGGGCTGTGGATTCTGCGCCGTGTCCGGAGATTTGGGGAAGGAAGTGTGCTTCTGGGCGGGTTCATAGCGTCGCTTGCGCTGTGGATGGTGCAGAAGCCCGCCGCTTTGGCGTGGTTATCTTATCTTTCCTTTTATTTGTGTTGGTTTCTTGCATTTCTTTTGCATCGTTATCAAGTGCAAGAGAGAAAGAAAAAGGAATTCCTGGCAGCGCAGATCCGGCAGATGCAGTCTGCTGAAGGAGAAGGTACCGATGCACAGGCATTGTATGCGGAGCTGCGAGCCCTGCGCCACGACATGAAGCATCACATGCAGGTGATGGACGGATTGCTGGAACAAGGGCAGCTAGAGGCGGCGAGGGCGTATCACCAGGAGCTGCGCAAGGATGATACACTCGTGTATGTCAATACTTGCGCCTCCGGCTTTGCAGCGGTTGACGCGCTGCTGCTTGCAAAGACAGCGGTCTGCAAACGCAACGCGATTGGGCTGGAGATGAAACTGTGCACGCTGGATAAACTCCCGATGTCCCAGCCCGAGTTTTGCGCCGTGCTTGGCAATATACTGGACAATGCCATTGAGGCCTGCTGCAAGATTCCCGTCGAGTCCGGCGGGCGCCAAATCGTTTTTTCTATGCAGATTGCAAGAAAAATGCTGCACATCTCCTGCAAAAATGCGCTGGACGAACCGCCCCGAAAGCAAAATGATCGGTTCCTAACGGATAAGCCGGGCGAAGGGCACGGCTACGGCATCGAGAGCATCCGCAGCGCCGTCCAAAAGGCGGATGGGCGGGTGGATTTCTCCTGCGCGGAAGGGTTTTTCTTCGTGTCCGTACTGCTGGAGTTACGGCAATGCTGCGCAACTCCCGGTTTGGTAGACACAAAAAAGTGAGAACAAGTTGAGTGAACTTTAAGTGATTCACAGGCTTTCTTAGACCGCCGCAGGAATCACCCCTGCGGGACATGCTCTGCCGGATGCTACAAGCCTCTAATTGCTCACCGTAGGCTCTTGCTACGTACTGAATATCGCGATCGCTGTGGGAGATCGGACCCGCAGATGGTTTCCGGTGGAGGTTCCTCTTTCGGCTTTTTTGTTTTCGTGTTTGGTCCCTCCCCTTTTTTTCTTTTAGTCTACAACTGGTCTTTGTGCCCGTCAATTTGGGTATGGGGGCAATTTCTTCTATGCATAACGTGTTACTTTTGATCTCTGGCTTCTGAAAGATAGATGATTATAAAGCAATACGAATGCTGGTCGATAAAGTGAATAATGTGGAATCCAATATAACACAGATAAATCTACCTGTAGACGATAATAAAAGATGAATGGAGAAGAATACAATGAAAAGAGCAACCAGAAGCTGGATCGCAATTCTACTGACGTAACCGCTCAATAAACCCGCGCCCTGACGAACCCCACTCATCGTGCGATACTATCCATAGCACTTGAAAAACTGGAGTCCAGAAAAACAAGCAAACTTGAAAAACTATGGAGAAAAGCACATGACAATACCAGAAGCAAAGCGAATCACAAGGATAAACGAGTGGAGACAGCTGATTCATGAGCGGCAGCAGAGCGGTCAAAGCGTGCGAGCATGGTGCCTGCAAAACGGGATTCGGGAGAACAGCTACTATTACTGGTTGAGAATCATCCGGAGAGAAGCCCTTCGTGAGACGGAGAACAGGAGCGGTGCGCTTGTCAGAGTAGAACCGGAAAAGCTGGCGGTTGAGACCGTATCTCCCCAGCCCTCCTCCGGGGGAATCGTGATTCGGACACACGGCGTGGAAGCCGAGTTTCCGTCGGGCACGGATATTGGGATTCTCGCGGCGTTCGTAAAGGCGATCAGCCATGCTTGATTTCAGCTGCGTACAGAACTACTACATCGCCTGCGGCTATACGGGCATGCGCAAGCAGATAGACGGCCTGGCCGCGCTGGTACAAACCCAGTCCGGCAGAGAAATGGACGAGGCGTCGCTCTATCTGTTCTTCGGAAGGCGGGCAGATCGCATCAAGGCGCTGTATTGGGACGGCACGGGATATATCCTGCTGTACAAGCGCCTGACGGAGAAACGGTTCCAATGGCCGCGAAATGAAGCGGAGCTGAAAAAGCTCACACAGCAGGAGTTCCGCTGGCTCATGGAGGGGTTGTCCATTACGCAGACGAAAGCGTTTGTTCCGGGAAAGCCCGGAACCGTCTGCTGAAAAACAGTCAGTGTTTCTCTGAAAAAAGTGAGGAAAACCAAAAGAATTTTGTACCCTGCATGTCGAATCAATCAGGCATGAAGGGTGGTGAAAGCGGCATGGAGCAAACGGAAATCCTTCTTGCAATTCAGCAGCAGCTGACCATGCTGCAAAGCACCATTGATACGCTCAGGGAACAGAGCCGGCAAAAGGATGAGGAGATTGAGAGGCTCCGGCAGATCATCCTGAGTCTGCAGCATGCCCAATTTGGACAGCGCAGCGAGAAGAGGACGTACGTCCTGGACAACGGGAATCAGCAGCTCAGCCTGTTCGATACGCCGGAGAAACCGGAGGAGACGCCAGCGCCGAATCCTTCGCAGAATCCAGAAGAGGAAATCCGCGTCTCCGGTCACAGCCGGAAGAAAAAGCGCACGCCGGAAGAGCTCTGTGCATCGCTGCCTGTGGAAGAGAGAATCGTGGATCTGCCGGATGACGAAAAGGTGAACTCCAACGGACATGCACCGGTCTGCATCGGGCAGGAGTATATCCGTACAGAGCTGGTGCTGGAACGCGCCAAAGCAAAGGTTGTCGAGCATTACCGTAAGGTCTATGCAGACCGCGAGCTTGAACAGGAGACTGGATATTCTGAGGTATTCAAGCCGGTCATGCCACCGCCCCTGCTGGCACACAGCTATGCCTCTGCTTCCGTTGTCGCCGATGTGCTGATGAAGAAGTATGTGGACGCCATGCCCCTATACCGGCAGGAGCAGATGTGGAAACGCATGGGTGTGGAGCTGAAGCGCGGCACCATGGCCAATTGGGTCATACAGGTGGCTGACCTCTATCTTCGTCCCTTCTGGAAGCGAATCCGGAGCGAGCTGCTGACCCAGAGCACAATTCACGCCGATGAAACGGTGATGCAGGTACACAAGGAGAAGGGCAGGCCTGACGCCTTGGAATCGCGCATGTGGGTCTATTCCTCCGCCAAACGAGCGGACATTCAGCTGCGCTGCTTTGAATACCGGGAGAGTCGAAGCGGGAAATGGGCAAAGACCTTCCTTGAGGGCTTCAAAGGCGTCCTGATCACAGATGGATATGGCGGCTACAATAAGGTTCAGGACGCAGAGCATGCGGGATGCTGGGCGCACATGCGCAGGAAGTGGCTGGATGCGATGCCTGAAGGCGCCGACGCAAAGACCTGCAAGGCTGCACAGGGTTATGAGTTCTGCAACCGGTTGTTTGAGCTGGAACGCCAGTTTGAAGAACTGACCGCAGAAGAACGCCTTATGCAGCGCAAGGAGAAGTCCGGCCCGGTTCTCGAAGCGTACTGGACATGGCTGAATACGATTCCCCGTCCGACAGGCAAACTGAAGGACGCTGTTACCTATGCTCAAAACCAGAAGGCACACCTCTGTGCGTTTCTTGAGCATGGCGAGATTGAAATCAGCAACAACCAGGTTGAAAACGCCATTCGCCCCTTTGTTATTGGCCGGAAGGGGTGGCTCTTTGCCGATACGTCCCAGGGTGCGGAGGCGAGTGCGATTATCTATTCGCTCATGGAAACGGCAAAAGCCAACAGCCTGCGGCTGGACGACGATCTGCTCCATCTGCTCAGCGTGCTGCCTGAACGCGCAGAGCAGCGCAAGGACTTTGAGATTGATGATCTACTCCCCTGGTCAGAAGAAATGAAGTCGTGGTTCTCGGCAGTGTGAGTGCCGGGAATCACGACTGTTCTGTACCGGGGGATTATTGAGCGGTTACTCTGCTCCTGCCTGTACAGGGGCATGGCGTCCACATACTTCATCAGCAGCACGTTGGTGACGACTGAGGCGGAAGCATAGCTGTGCGCCAGCAGGAGACGGGGCATCACCGCCTTGAACACCTCGGCATAAGCAGATCCTCATAAACTGGATTTGTTGACTTGCGAACAGTGAGTAATTCTGTTGAGAGTTTGGTTTATAGATTGATGTAGAGAGGCGTGTACAAAAATTAGGGTTGTATCACCGCTTCACATTTAGACGAGATAGTATAGCTTGTAGGCGGGAGACTGCAGAAAGCAGGAAAGCTGAGGATACAATGGAAGCTGGAATCCAATTAAGGGTAAGAAGTACAGAGCAGAGGCAAGTAATGAAAACTGTTGTGAGCATAGAACGGCGGATGAGTCTATTGCTATCAGCTTTTAGGTAAGATTTGTTTGGGTGTAGAGTTAAGGGGAAGATCAGTAGAAGTAGGATGGAAGATGCTCCGATTGCGAGAAACAGCCAATCAGGAAAAGGGATATACTGGAAGGCCAACCCGAAAAGAAGTCCTGTACACGTTGTCAGAAAACATCGAAGATGGGTGGAAGCGTGGTATCCACCTCCGGAAGACTGACAAGAATAGAAGACAAAGACAAGAACTATAGTATTCGCTAATTGGTGAAAGAGAAGGCCTATGAGCAAGAGACCAAGAGTGCTAAGTATGGTGTAAAGTGTTATATCGAAACCATACTCATAGATGGCCCGTTCATCTTCACAAATGACCCCCTTGTTGACAAAGAAGTCAGTGAAGTACTTTGCAATCCGCTGCATGTTTGGTTTCCTCCATGGTCAGTCGGTGTTATAAGGGAGTGAAATAAAGGCAGTGAAAACTTGATCCTTACAGACAAAAGAAGATAAGCCATGCGATTTGGAAACGATGGCTTGAATGCTTTTGATACCGATCCCGTGATTGCTACCGGACTTGGAGGTACGATAGGTATCATCCTGCCTGTGTATGGTGCTCGGATCTGCGGGATTCCGGCATTCGATGTAGAGCATATTCCGTACACGACGGATGAACAAATCAATTTGCGGATCTTTAGGCGGCGTGTCAAAGCGCTGGATTGCTTCAATGGCATTGTCGAGCAAATTTGTTATAATGGAACATAGTTCATAATCACTGATGGGGATATCGTCTAGCGAGCAAAGTTTACAGTTGAATGTGATCCTTTCTTTTCGCATTCTCAATTCCTTGAGTGTGAGTGCGGAGTCTAGAGCAACGCATCCGGAGGAAAATACCGAGAAGATCTGCGCATCGATCTCCTCCAGGTATTTGATGCCTTCAGTTTTATGGTCAGATTCAATTAGGTTGCGGACAATACTCAAATGGTTCTTTAAGTCGTGTCGCATGCTGTGCAGTGAGGTATAGGTTGCATTCAAGTCCTCTGCGCGTTGTTTTTCCATGCTGCGCAGGTCTTCTGCACGCTTTGCTTCATATTCCCGTTCCGCATACTTTGACATTGTAGAAAACAAGCTGATGGAGAGAAGCGAGATAATCAATGCCATTGAACTGGCGAGAAAGAGAGTCATATCGTCGAGGAGTGATTGTGCACGAAGGGAGAATAAAATATCTAATATACCCTCGGATAACAGATTGATGAGCGCGAAAACAATGAGTGACCAGATGTTGATGCGAGTCATGCGGCGAAGGCGAGTGATGATGTAGAGTGAGACGGTGAGTACGACATTGGTCGAGAGAACGAATACTGCTCTGCTCACTGTACCCATTACCAAGTATTCAGAATGAGAGCCGAATGCACTGGAATAGAGGGATATACACAGCATAATGATGCCATTAAATAATGCGGTCAGTATTGCCCACCACAAGAGCTTGGTGCCGAAAGAATCCTTGAAAAACAACAAAGTATACAACAGAGGAACAAGAAAAAGCCAGGTATCAACGATGGGCATATCAAAAAACAGATAGGTTGTACAACAAAGAGCAAATGTGGTACAGCAGAATACCGAAGGCCACACTGAATTACGCTTTTTGGTCAGAACATGATCGATGAAATAAGTGACAAGGAATCCTTGGTAAAAATTGATTGCGATTTCAAACAATAACCATAGCCAGTTCTCTTTCATACATGTGCCTCTGAATAGAAGTATTGTTGCAGACGACTGAGCGTTTCATCCATAAAATTCCTGCCAATGGGAATCTCAACACCTGTATTGAGTTTAATGAACTTTTGTGTATACTGGCAAGCGTGCATGATGTTTACGATATAACCCCGATGACAGCGGAGAAAGTACGCCTGGGGAAAGGTCGATGCATAGTGCTCAAAAGTACCCTTAAGCGGAATGTGATAAGTTTGGCCTAAGCGAGTATAGATGTATATAGAATGTACACCGGACATTATGTAAAGCACATCGCGATAAGGCAGCCGAACGGTGAGCCCTTTCCGCATGATTGTGAAGCCATCGTGAAGCATAGTCTGCGTAAACTGATAACAGTAATCAAGGCAGGCGCTGATCTCCTCCTGACGTATGGGTTTCAGGAGATAGCGGTATGCGGAAACTTCATACCCCTGAATAAGATAACGGTTGCTGTTTGTGACAAAAATGATGGGAATATTGGGGTCTGCACAACGAATGCGTTGTGCGAGCTCAAAGCCGGACATATGCTGGAATTCAATATCGAGGAATAATGCATCGAATACTTTGCCCCGTTCCCAGTCATCCCATAAATCTTCGGCAGAAGAATAGAGAAATATCTGTATGTCTGTATAGTTGCGGGATTGAACCCAAGTTTGTATCGCGATTTGCATGCCAGTTGCATATATCAATTCATCTTCACATATTGCAATGTTCATGGAAAAACCTCCTAATGAAAGATTCCTATTTGTTTTTACATTATGATTATACATCATATGGTAAGAAAAGCCTATAGTGATTAACGATGAAATTCTGTTTGTTAAAAAGAGATAAGAAGTATACGAAAAACTCTTACATAATTGCATTATGTGAATTCTAAAATGTAGATAATGAATATACATGATAGATGAGGAAGAATGTCGTAAAATGCAGACATCAATACACGGAGGTATTTCTATGAAAGGGATTCTGAAAGCCATCGCAGACATTATCTACACAAATGCTATCAATGGCGCAGGTGCGGCGAGCGTCAAGGGTACTTATGAGACGCAGGTTCCTGAATCTCTGAAGAAGACGAAGTGAGAAACAAAGTGGCAGTTGTTGACCAGTCAACAACTGCCACTTTGTTTTCGGGTGTATACTATTTCTTTTTAGACGGGAGCATATCTCGATGCTTCTGATTGACCATGTATTGAATGATGGGATTCAATAGGATAACGTCTCCCTCCTCTAATTCATCGTGATAAAGACGCTGTTGCTCAGACTTTCCAAGCAGATAATCAGTTGTCACATTGAAGATGCTGGAAAGTGTCCTGATGTTATCCAGACAGGGATCTGAGCTATCGTTTTCCCAGTTCTTGATGGTTGCTACACTGACATCGAGCTTCCGAGCTAACTCTTTTTGAGAGAGCTTCTGCTGCGTACGTAGCTTGCGGATTCTATCGCCAACCATTGGATCACCTCCGATAAAGATAAGATTACCTGATTGGGATAGAAGTATAATGAAGTGACCCCAAAAAGTTAGACAATATTCTGAAGTAAAAATTGTTCAAGCAGCCGAAAGGGCTTGCTGTCTGTGAATTGCAGGCGGCAAGCCCTTTAGCTTTGCCTTGATCCTGCGGTT
>Ga0129312_1001794_pt1 | contig 11669 bp, 10 predicted proteins | sample O827metagenome_FD_94434 | JGI IMG/M metagenome (GOLD analysis project Ga0129312, IMG submission 94434) | Orangutan group fecal microbial communities from Wisconsin, USA - O827 metagenome | ecosystem: Host-associated > Mammals > Digestive system > Large intestine > Fecal | place: USA: Wisconsin... | reverse complement strand
TTCACAGCCACTTTCAGTGCCTTGCTCACCGGATAATTCTCATTATTCCTCATAAGGATGATAGCGCCATTGTAATCATACTGTACTACTTTTTTCTCAGCCTGCTTCAGAAGCTTCTTTACCTCATCATTCTCAGGCTCCGGGATCTGGATATCATCTGCGGAATCCGAACTTTCTCCAGAGTCAGAGCTTCCGGAATCTGTGCCATCTTTGGTGTCTGAACTGTCAGAATCTCCATTCTCCCCGGAATCCGAACCGTCAGAACCTGTGTCTGCCTCACTGGCCTCCCGTTCCTCGGTCTCCTCCTGAGACTGAGCTTCCTCTGCCGGTGTTTCATCTGATGCCGCATCCTCTGCAGCCTGTATATCCACAGCTTCCGGAAATGGCGGGATTTCACCCACAGCCAGTCCTGCTGCAAGCACAGCCGCCATGATCCATGCGCTTCTTTTTTTCATGATAATCGTTCCCCTTTCTTAACCAGGCCCCTCTTTTCAGTCATATATCAGCCCATAGGCGGTACCGGTGTCGGTCTTGTCGGATCAAATACCGCTTTTGCGTCAAAAAGATCCTCCAGAAGTTCCGGGTTGTAATACATTCTGTAACCGTCCAGGTTCCTTCTTCCCTGACGGAAATACCGATCCCGCATCTGTACAAAATATTTGCTTGAATCCACATTGCAGTAATAATTATAACCCTGACCCTTGAGGTATTCAAATTTATCCCCTGAATAATCCTCTGCCTCTGTAAGATCTGTTCCAAACGCAAAAATAATGATATCTGTACCTCCGATGAGCGGATCTACATTTTTCTTGAATTTCTCTGTATCTTCCTGAAGCTTCTCCACAGAAATCTGTCCTACATTCTGATGTCCCCAGGTATGGCTGGCAAAAAGCCATCCATCTGCTTTCATGGCATCTGCCACTTTTTTGGCTTCCTGACGTTCCTTCTCCAGACTGAAATCCGGATGCTTGTCAAGCCATTCTACTTTATTATCATCCAGATCTGCGGGGCGTGTCTCATAACTCTCATCTGTACGGTATCCAAGAATTCCATTATATCCGGTCAATGCCACGATTCCCTTTGCTCCACGGTAGGAAAAATCCGGATGTTCCTCAACAAAACGGTCGATCAGCGGAACCATGTCATAATCACCTACCGAAACGGAACCGTCATCTTCAACATATTCATTGCGGATCTTGCCTTCATCATCCACCACAAGTTTGGTGGCATAACCGTCACCGTCCATGTAATGATAATAACACACATCATCCTGCGAAAGGACAAACGGGATTTTCCCCGGAGGAAGAAGTATCTCCCCTTCGGTCATATTGCCGTTCTCATCTGCTGTCATCATATCCTTGATACTTACCATGACGTAGCCTTTATCGTACATGGTCTGTGTGATCTTATTAAACTCATCAATGGTAGTCATTACCTGATTATAGTCTGCTTCTTTGTAATCGCCGTCAAAGGCCTTGGACGGATCTTTGATCAGAATATGATAAAATACATGCGTCACTTCCTCAAGAGGCCAGGGTTTACAGGTTGCTTTTGTTTCCTCATACTTCTTCACTGCTGCCTGCATATCCTTGTTATCGTTATAGGAAGCGTCTTTTTTCAGCACATCGATCGCCTTGTCATAATCATACTGGGCAGCATAAAGCTCTGCCTGGGTAAGGCTTCCCTTATTCTTACTGCTGTCTGATGTGCTTCCGTCTGCGGGATCACCACTGCTCTTACTGCTGTCCCCTTTTGTGCCTGCTGCTGTCTTATCTGCGGAAGTATCATTTCCCTGCTGTGTGGAAATACTTCCCTTATCTTTTCCTGAAAGTTTACTGCTGATCAGCCGTACGCCGCCTGAAATAACAAGTACAACTGCCAGTGCGGCCACCCCGATAGCAATACGCTGTTTCATCCTCTGCTTGCGGAGTCTCTTTCTGCGGCGTTCCAGCATACGCTGACGCCATTCATCATATTCCGGTGTACCAGGCTCCGGTCGTACCTTCTTTGGTCTTTTTTTCTCTTCCATCTTATGCTCCTTCATTTTATCTTTCTCCAAATCTACTCTTCTCTCCTTTACAGGAGTTATCTTCTGTCTCATATATTCTGCCAAAAAATTTCCATACTATTCCTGTAGAATCTAGCTTCTTCATTATAACCTGAACATATATAAATTTCCACCGTTTCCGCCCTGTATTTTGCTTAACTTTTAATTGCCTTTTTCTTAAAACAATGCTAAAATGAAGCTTGCGTAATGAATTTATTGCGAATAATACATATAGGGGGATATCTCATATGAGTAAAGTAACCATCGTCCTTCTGGTCATCCTCGTAATTCTGATCGCAGCAGTTGTTGCTCTCTATTTCTTTGGAAAAAAAGCTCAGAAAAAGCAGGAAGAACAGCAGGCACAGATTCAGGCCAGTAAACAGACTGTTTCCATGCTGGTCATCGATAAAAAGCGTATGCCATTAAAAGATTCCGGTCTTCCGCAGATGGTTATCGACCAGACGCCCAAACTTATGCGCCGTTCCAAGCTTCCCATTGTCAAAGCCAAGGTCGGCCCGAAGATCAACATCCTCATCGCAGATGAGAAGGTTTTTGATCTGATCCCTGTCAAGAAGGAGATTAAGGCAGAAGTCAGCGGACTTTATATTGTAGGTGTAAAGGGAATCCGTGGTTCCCTGGTAACTCCGGAACCTAAGAAAAAAGGCTTTTTCGCAAGATTCCGCAAGAACAAAAAATAATATGGCGTGAACGCACATATAAAATCATGTAACTGTCGGGAACAGGCAGTCCCGGAACAGGGAGCTGTTGCAAAATAGATGAGTGATCATCTATGGAGCAGCAGCTCCCTGTTTGTTGTATAAAAATGAAAAAGCAGGCTCCGAAGAACCTGCCATTCATGGTATGATAAATTATGTAAGGCTTGCTGCCGTTAAGTTTACAGGAGATGCTTTTCCCTCATAAACCGGTGTATCTGTTTTATGGGATTTAATTTTTCTGCAATGTATCTTTGTAATCTGAATATTCATCTGTGATTTTCTTTACGTATGCATCATAAGCTTCCTGTAAAGTATTATATTCCTTACCGTTATTAGCGATCTTCTGATAACTCTCAGCACTATACTGATGATCTGCAATTGCCATATATGGTGTTGTTATTTTGTTTCCTGTCCGCTGGGCAGTTGTTGATTCGGAAACATAGTATTTTCCATCTGCCCTGCAGATGATCACAGGGATTTTTGAACCTTTCTGAACTGTACTGACATTGACAGAAGTCCAGAAAAGATAACGTCTGTTCTTCATCTTACCACTTCCCAAATATGCCCAGGTACCACTTTTCAGCAGACTATTATTCTTTATGAAGCCTGAAACCAGAGGAACCATTGTTGAGTTTGTAGCATTGGAATCAATTTCAAAATTATTATTATTACTTAACGCAGTCGTCAACAACCCGGAATCATTAAGTGGTCCCATCAGATTTTCCTTCATATCATACGGATATTTCTTTTCGCTGCTCCCGCTTCCGCCTGACCATTTAAATTTCACACTGTCATCAGCATTAAGAGAAACCTCGCAGGTTCCGTTGGCACCTGGAATCCCTTCCCAGTTGGCAGTGTCCTCCTCACCTACTGTATGGGAAATTCCGGCGATGGTGATAGTTTCTGCGGACTGCCAGTCATCTATTTTCTGTTTCAGATAAACTGTTCTCTTAGCCTCTTCAGGATCTTGGCCATCCAAATTTATGTCTGCCAGCATTTCACCATACGCAGTGCGGACGTTTTCCAGATCAGTTGATTCGCGGCTTCGTTCCACATATTTTGTGTAAGCTGGTGCCAGGAGTCCCACAAGGATCGCCAGGATCGCGATCACGACTACAAGTTCAACCAGGGTAAAACCTTTATCTTTTCTTCGCATGTATTTACCTGTAAATAAAAAATTAAATAATAGTTATGCCAAGGACAAAATATATACTTTACCCCTTAAGCTATTTAAAAAATGATATCACAGAATCTCTTACTGTTCAATATTTGCAGAAAAATATTTCATTTCCCGTTTACAGTATAAACTCTTTGCTGTCCCTTGGCTGCACCTGGATCGCCAGATAGCAGTCAGCCACAGGCTCCTCATTCATATCAAGGGCATATTCCGCTTTCATGTGGATGTTGTCCTCGCTCTCCTGGAATTCCAGGCTGGTAGCGGAAATCCCCATCTTAAGAGTGCCGTATGGTGTGGAATAAAAGGTCATGTTCTTCTTTCCCTGCTCAAAGACCATATGTACATTAACCTGTCCCTTTTTGCTCACTTCCAGTCCTCTGGAAGACATCTTTATGTAATTAACTGTAGGCTCTGAAGTATCATCAAGCATTTCCTCATATCTGAGATAATGGGAACCATTACGGAAATAATACTGTCCCGGAACCACGATCTCAATAGGCTCCTCATCGCCCTGGTCTTCTATGATCTGAAGGCCCCTGACATGGATCAAAACATCTTTTTTCATATGATCTCTCCTAATATTTCTCAATATCTATCTTCTGTGTCTTCTCTACATTGTAAGGCAGGATGGAATTGGCAAAATCCTTGAATTTCTCTGCCAGGTCACTGACATAGAAACGATAGGGAAATTCCTCCTGTACATTCTCATCCCCGGACAGATCCTCCCTCTCCAGAAGCCTTCCAAGCTCAAGTGCTGTCTCATAAGCCGGATTCACCAGACGTACCTCTTCTCCCATAATCCTGCGGATGGTGGATCTCAAAAGAGGATAATGGGTACATCCAAGAATCAGTGTATCCACCTGTTCATCCTGAAGTTCCTTAAGGTAACGTCTCGCCACCTCATCTGTCACAGGATCGTGTGTCCAGCCCTCCTCCACAAGGGGAACAAACAGCGGACACGCCTTACCGTAAACTGTGATCTCCGGATCCAGGCGCTTAAGATAGGAAGCATGGATGCCACTGCCTACGGTTCCCTCTGTTCCGATGATCCCCACTCTCTTGTTCTTGGTCTCTCTGGCAGCCACAATGGCTCCTGCCTCGATCACACCCAGAATAGGGATATCCAGCTCATCTCTCACCGCATCCAGGGCAAAGGCACTGGCAGTATTACACGCCACCACAATGGCCTTCACCTGCTGTTCCTGCAGAAAATGGATGATCTGCCTGGAATAGCGGATAACAGTCTCCCTGGACTTGCTTCCATAGGGAACCCTGGCTGTATCTCCAAAATATACGATTTTTTCTGAGGGAAGGTTACGCATGATCTCACGTGCAACCGTCAACCCTCCGATCCCGGAATCAAACACACCTACAGGTGCATTTCTGTCTATATTCATGAATTCTTTTCTCCTGACAAGCTTTTGGTTTATCCATTGTATCACCAATCAAAAGCTTTCGCAAGCCAGAAGGATATCTTCACCTGTGGCTCTTTTTCGGAAGAATCCGCCCCTTTTTCCCCATATTCCTGAAAACAGAATTCCGGATACATGGTTCCCCACCAGGCGTACAGCCGGGGAATACTGTCAGAACAGGCAGCCCATTCTGTGCTTCTGCCCCGGCAGGCAAAACCTTCTGTCAGAACAGCCACCGCCAGAAGTACTGCTGCCAGCCATAACCCGGTCCTTTGTTTTTTTAACCGGTCCTTTAATCCTTTCATATACAAGTTACCTCCTGTATCTCAAGTATTGACAGCGCCATTCCGGTCTATACACCTGCTGTGGGATCACTTCTGTTTTTTAACCGGATCAGGGAGCCACTGCAGGGTTGCAAATATCCGCTTTAATAATCCACATAAAGGAGATCATCTTCCAGCCTGATCACCGGAAGCCGTGGCAGGGAATCATCTTTGTACATCTGATGATAAATTTCCCGCAGAGTCACGCCTTTTTTCTGCTGTCCGGAAATACGGTTTTCCTGGATCCCTTCCAGATACTCTCCCACAGAGCTGTCCGCTGCACCTTTCCACTGAAGAACAGAAGCAGCATCACTGCTGTAAAACACATACAGATCCTCGCCTGCATGAACCTGTTCCTTCAGATAATCCATAAATTCACGCCATTTTCCCGAGGTGATCAGGCTGTCTCCCAGGATCAGCACCTCCAGATGTCCCAGGTCCAGATATTTATCCTGGGACTGATTATATTTTTCCAGAATCATATCAAAATCTGTTCCCGACAACATCAGGATCTCCTTCTCCCGGGCATCCGGCTTCTCCTGACCGGTAGTCTCTGTCAGATCCGGCATACTGTAACTGAGGCAAAATCCTTCTTCTGTATAATCTGCCCCTATTGCCAGAGGGTAGAACCTTTTTTCCGGCTCAACTGCCGCACAGCCCGCCATAAATATCCCTGCTGCCAGTACCAGAGCCGGAAAAACGGCTGCCCGAACCTTTCCTGCAGATATCTTTCCCCTGCTTTTTCCCGCCAGGACCAACTGTATCAGAAGCATCCCAGGAACAAATATATATGCCAGATAATCCTGGTAATGATCTTCTATCCCGCCTCTGCCTGTATCTGCCACAGAAACCATATACCCAAGCACAGGAACCCAGTATCTTCCTGTATAAAAACCGCAGCGCTTTGCCACCTGCTCTCCATAATGGAACAGACTTCCCAGCGAAAACAAAAGTCCGTATATCAGTATCCCCATCCAGATCACATCAAACCGCGCCAGCACATTTCCGGGAAGATCTGCGCCATCCATCAACGGCAGCACCGGAAATTTCTCTGACTGAAGCCGGTTCCACCCGAATACTCCCGGAAGAAGGATCTGCATACCCACCATCATGGCACATACTGTAAGGATTCCTCCTGAAAGTGCTTTTCTCGAGGTTCCCGGTTTTTCTACCTGGGAAAGCGCAAAAGGCAAAAGTCCAATCCCGGAAAAAGCGCAGATCATCCGGTAAGTATCCTGCACATAACTCCTGGCATCTCCAACATCTGTCACCGGCATCTCACCAAGCCAGTCCAGTCTTCCCTGTCCTGCACAGACCGCCATCATCAGGATCAGCCCTCCTGCAAAAATGCCGCCGGACACCTCCGCGATCCTGCCACGCCTCTGCATCCCTTTCCCAATCCCCGCACTGCACACTGCCGCAGCCAGAAAAGAAAGCCACTTTCCCGAAATCCCCGATACCAGGCTTACAGGCACGATTTCCTCCAGAAGCTCCAGAATAAATCCTGCGGTAAGTATGATATAGATGAGGAAAAAAGCGCCCACAGCATATGCCGGTATTTTTCCAACATTTTTTACCGGATCTGTGCACACCGGTGTAAGACGTATAAGGAAGATCACATAAAAGCCGAGAATGATCCCTGCTGCACAGACTCCTGCAATCCCATCAGTTCCCAGCATCTGTCCATCCTTAAACAGGCACAGAAAAAAAGGTGACACAAAAACCAGCAGGATCTGTCTGTAGAGCTGTCTGTGGGAAATCCTGTTATTTTCTGCAAATCTCATTTTTCCCCTCCTTTTTCACTGAACCTGTATCATTTTTTTCCATCCGAAGCCTGCGTTTCTGCTCCTCCCTTGCATACAGAGGACGAATTTTTCGTTTGCGGAAAGGATATCGGAGGATTTTTCCACCGCTTTCCCGCTGTTGATCGTTTTTTTCCACAAAAGGCACCAGATAAGGTACTCCGAAACTTAAAAGTCCTGCAAGGTGAGCCACCACCAGGTACCCGCCAAGAACTATTCCATAGATTCCCAGATATCCTCCAAGAAACAGAAAGCCATATTTCAGAAGCCGAAAAGCCGAGGCAAATTCTTCATTTGGAATTGCCAGGGAGCCAAGTGCCGTCAGAGCCACAATGATCACAACCACGGGGCTTACTATATTTGCTTCCACCGCCGCCTGCCCCACGATCAGACCGCCAACGATCCCCACCGCATTTCCCAGTGCCCCCGGAATCCGCACACCCGCCTCCCGGAGAAGTTCAAAGGACAGTTCCAGAAATACCAGCTCCACCACACTGGAAAAAGGCACCCCCTCCCTTGCCTGGGAAAAAGAAAAGATCAGGTTTGCAGGTAATATCTGGGTGTGGAAACGGATCATTGCCAGGTAAAGTCCCGGAAGAAGGGTTGCCGCAAATACAGCCAGATACCGCAGTACCCTGAGAAAAGAGATTATTTCAAAGCGGTTATACCAGTCCTCACTGCTTTCCATAAAGCTCTGGAAAGCTCCCGGAAGGATCAGGACAAACGGTGAATTGTCACAGATCACAACCACCTTGCCGTTAAGAAGTTCCTGGGCCGCCCGGTCCGGACGCTCTGTTGTATGGAACTGGGGAAAAGGAGAGTACCATTGTTCTTCCGTAAGCTGCTCTAGCATTCCGCTGTCCAGGATCCCATCAATCCTGAAAGAATCCAGACGTTCCTTTATCTCTTCCAGAAGCTCTTCCTTTACAATATCCTCTATATAAAGAATCTGCACAACTGTGTGGGAACGGACACCGCACTGCTTTTCCTCTACTTTCAGCCTGGTATCCCGAATACGTTTTCGCACCAGAGCTGAATTGATCTTTACGCTGTCGCAAAAACCCTCCCTGGAACCCCGCAGTACTTTTTCTGTCTCTGCCTCAGAGACACCTGCATTCGGATATCCTGTACTGGATATCTTCATGGCACGGTCATATCCATCCACAAAAAATACCGCATTCCCAGCCAGCATGGCAGCCATGGCTTCCTCAAGTGTCTCAAGCTTCTGCACATCCGCGATCCCCAGGCTGTTATGGTCTATAAATTCCCGGATCTCATCACCGGAAATTTCCCAGAAATGGTTCACCATCTTGCCTATGGCAGAGTCATCCAGCATCATATTGGAAATTGCCACCTCAATATAAACCATCAGACAGTCTGCTTTTGGCCCTTCCCCCAGCCTCATGGGCCGGATCAGGATGTCAGCACAGTTTTCGCATTTTTTTCGTATATATTGTTCATTTTTCCGCAGTGACACAGAGATTTTCGTACTTTCCATATTTCCGCCTTTCCAACCAGAAACTTTACATATTCCGATAACAAGCAAAAAAAGAAGAGATGCATTACACATCTCTCCTAATATATCCATTCTGAAATTATTTATTCAGTGCCTTTCCGGCCGGTACGCTCCGCGTTTTCCGCACGGATAGTCCGGATGATGGCACGGCGCTGGTTTTCCAGATGCATAAAAGAGATCTCCTGGGCTCTCTTTACATTTCTGGACCGGATAGCTCTTACAAGCTCCTCATGCTCACTGACAAGCTGATTCCTGGTATCCTCTTCCTTCAGGTATTCTACACGGTAGCGGTACATCTGTTCCCTGAGATTATTCAGCACCTGGTTCAGCCTCTTGTTATCGGAAGCCTGATATATGATCTCGTGAAAAGCGACATCAGCCTCTGCAAGACGTACCAGATTTCCCTCAGCTCTCGTTCTCTCAAATTCCCTGGCTGCCACCCAGAGCCGTCCAAGCTCTTCCTCTGTGATCAGCTTGCAGGCCTTCTCAATAGCCACATTTTCCAGTGCGATACGCACTTCAAGAACATCATTCAGATCCTTCTCCGTAATGCTCGCAACCTGTGCCCCCCTGCGAGGGATCATTACTACAAGGCCTTCCTGCTCAAGCTTACGCATAGCCTCACGGACCGGAGTCCTGCTTACTCCCAGTTTTTCTGCGAGGGCTATTTCCAGAAGTCTTTCTCCAGGCTTCAGCTCACCCTTTAAAATTGCCTGCCGCAATGTGTTGAACACTACATCCCGAAGCGGCAGATACTCATTCATATCCACAGAAAAATCACTTGTCATTAACTACTCCTCCATCTCTGTTGTAAATCTCCGTGGCAAATACGGTTTTTGCAAGACCACTTTTACGCAGTTTCTTTGCTGCCGCTGCCATCTTATCCCTGCTGTCAAAAATACCAAATACAGTAGGACCGCTTCCGCTCATCATGGCACGGATAGCTCCGTTCTCTTCCATAAGGCTCCGGATCTCTCCGATCACCGGATACTGGCGGACGATTCCCGGTTCAAACACATTCTCCATCCTGGATGTAATACCGTAAAGGTCGCCTTCACGGATAGCTCCTATCATTCCGTCAATATCCGGATGCCGGGTGATCCCTGCCAGATTCAGATTCTCATACGCCACCTTTGTGGAAACATTGATCTTCGGCTTGCCTATGAGAACATAACACTCCGGAACTCCCGGAAGCCTGGTCAGTTCCTCGCCTATCCCCTCTGCAAGGGCAGTCCCTCTCATGATACAGTAGGGAACATCAGCTCCTACCTTCACGGCACGCTCCATAAGCTCCTGCTCCGTAAGCCCCAGATGAAAAAGGCGGTTCACCCCTACAAAAGCTGCTGCTGCATCGGAACTTCCACCTGCCATTCCCGCTGCCACAGGAATAAATTTCCGGAGTTTCATGGAAATACCTTCCTGGATGTCAAACTCCTCCATAAGCATTTCCGCAGCCTTATACACAAGGTTTCTTCTGTCAGAAGGAATAAACGGAAGGTTTGTGCTAAGCGTGATCCCCGGCCTCTTCGTCTTTCTGATATCCAGCATATCATACATCCTCACTGTCTGCATGATCATACGGACATCATGATATCCATCTTCTCTCTTTCCCAGGACATCCAGTCCGAGATTGATCTTCGCCATTGCTTTTAAGCGCATAAAACCCCTCCATTTGTACTTTGTATACAGTATTTATACCTGTATTTTATACGATTTTAACTGTTATTTCAACAGCAAAATCCAACTGTTTTTCTCATTTTCCCTGATTTTTTCTCAATTAACCTTCTACTTTTTTTACTACCAGCAGAGGTGTTCCTGACTCCGGTTCTTTTTCCCCAAGGTCATTTAAAGAGCGGATCTCATCCACTGTGGTATAAAAACGCCGGGCAATGTCCCACAGCTCCTCCCCTGGTTTTACCATATATACAAGGATTCCCGGCATTGCCTGGATTTTTTTCATATCAAGAGGTTTTTCCTCCACCTTGTCGATCACCGGGATCTCCTGTCTTTTCACTGTGATAAGGTTCAGTCCTGCTGCTGCCTTGATCTCGATCTCATTTCCATCCACCATAGATGCAGAAAGCTGCTCCAGATCCGCCTGAAGATACCAGGCACAGTCCTCTGTGATCCCTCTTGCTTCCACCACATGGGTAAAGGGGAGCATGACTTCCATGGAATAAAAAGGCATCTCATCATTTCCCATGATATACAGGATCTTAAGCTGGATGATCCCTTCTGCCTGCACACCGTTTTCCACGATCCTGGTCTTGTCGATCTTTACCTTTCCCTGGCTGTGACAGAGCTGGAGTACTTTTGCCTGGTCATTTTTTACCTGTACCCGGTCACTGATCCTGCACCTGGAAAAATTCCTTACAAGCAGGCTCTCCAGAAGCTCATTTTCTGCCACCGGAATACATTCCTTTGATGGTGTATACACATCCATCACAAGATCCAGCTCTTTTTCCTGATATAATTTCATATCCAGCTCCAGCACAACATCTGCCACCAGGATCCGTTCCTCACCGTCCGCATCCGGTTTTACCTCAAGGCTCTGGTGCATAACAGCCGTTTCGATATTTGGGATCAGTTCCTCTGTACAGCCTTCACATTCCACCTCTCCTGTAAATGGAAGGGAATATTCCAGCCACTGCACCGGTGCTTCCTGGTCATCGGATC